>Ga0194060_10002815_pt1 | contig 12400 bp, 11 predicted proteins | sample SepL225m_MetaG_FD_163427 | JGI IMG/M metagenome (GOLD analysis project Ga0194060, IMG submission 163427) | Anoxic zone freshwater microbial communities from boreal shield lake in IISD Experimental Lakes Area, Ontario, Canada - Sep2016-L222-5m | ecosystem: Environmental > Aquatic > Freshwater >... | reverse complement strand
GAACGCGGCAACGACCCTCAGGAGATCCCGCTTCTTCAACTTCCGTGCTGCTCCCATGGGGCCAACTCCGTCACCAGAGTCAGATCTGGCCGGTCGAAGGTGGAAGCGGTCGGATGCGCACTCGGTCTTGCTCCACAACGGCCAAGAGCCCGGTCCAGTCGTCTCGTGACGCCAGCGCGGCCGCGATCGTCCGGTTATCGGTCCTGGGATCGGTCCAATCGAGGCGGATCAGGACGATGCCGCATTGGGCCGGCAGACCCGATCGAAACGCGAGTTCGCCGAAATCGGTGTCAGCGGTGACGACGACTCGTCGTTCCCTCTGCGCGAGATCCAGAACTACGTGGTCCTCGGCTCCGGGCATCACCTCTTTGATCCAGAGCACGTCGTCGCCGGCAGCACGGAGGGCGGCTACGGCCGGGCCTGGCACGTTCTCATCTGCGAGAAAGCGCATGAGTTCAGCCTTTAACGGCGAACATCCGCTCCGAGCTGATCACTTCACGTGCGTACGCAAGGCACGCATGGATGTCATCGAGCGTGAGATGGTCGTACTGGTGACGGATCTGGTCCGGCGTGTAGCCGCCAGCCAGGAGATCCATCACGAGTTCCACGGTGATGCGGGTTCCCTTGATGACGGGTTTTCCGACGAGCACGTTGGTGTCGGCAATGATTCGACTACGCCAGTCCATGGTTCCTCCGTGACGCTGTCCCGCAATTATGCGCCAAGGCACTGCCCAAGAGTCGAGACTTGCTCGTGCCGCGATTGTGACCGGCCGCCAGCGCCCGTCAGGCAATGGCGGAAACCCAGTGAATACTATGCGGAAATGTCAGGAGACGACGTGGGCTTGGGGATTCGCCGGATTGCTCAGCACCGCAGAGCAGGCGGCGTCGTGCGTCGGGCAGCAGAAGGAAGCGATCCACGCCAGGCTGGAGCCGAGTGCGCGAGAGCGCGAAAGATCTCCGCGATCCACGCTGGCGCGTGGCGGAGATCTTTGAGGAGTTGCTGTCTGTCCGCGGCGGACAGTCGGCGCCGCAGTCAACAGAGTGCCTGGATGGGCGTACATAACTCGTACGCGGAGGCCGCCACGAGCGACGGCAACTGAGGCCTTCAGCTGGCGGGCAGTTACTCTACCGAGCGAAGGCGTAGGCGCTCCCGTTTCAGTGCATCAGCTTGTTACGGTCCGCCCATTTGGTGATGGCTTCATGCGCTGTCGGGGCGGGCCCGAAGAATTGCTCCTGCTTGGTCGCATCCGACACGAATCTACCCGTCCTGAAGAACAGGAACATCTGGATCAGGTCAAACCCCAGCTCTGAAAATGGCTTGACCAACCGCGCCATCACGCTGAACACCACCCAGGGCACCACCCACAGCGTCAGGCGCTTTCGCGTAACCTGCGCAATCAATTCAGCGACCTCACTCTGGCTTTTCGCCCCATCCTGCCAGCCAATGTCGATCGTCTGGTTGGTGATCTCCTCGCCGGCATAGGTCGCTGCCTTTGCGACGGCGTCCGCCAGGTCGTCAGTCAACACATACGACCACTTGGTGGTTTTGTCGCCGACCACATAGAACCGACCGGCCTTCACACCATCGGCGACATAGTCCGCGCTCTGGTCGAGAAACGCTGGCGCGCGAACAAACACATAGGGCAGTCCCGAGGCCTTGGTCAGGTCCTCCGCCACCTTCTTGGCGTGGAAGTGCGGCACCTCGGGCGCCGCCTCGCAGGCCACGATACTGAGAAATACGAAACGCCGCACGCCCGCACGGGCGGCGGCCTCTATCAGGTTCTTGTTGCCCTGAGAGTCCGCCTCAATGGTTTCCTTCATATAGCCGTTGGCTGAACTGACAACGACATCGACCCCCGTGAGCGCTGCGTCTAGAGAGACCGGGTCCATGAGATCCCCGCGCACCCATTCAACGGCTGCGTTGGCATCCGCAGGTGCACCTCGCCGAGACATGGCGCGCACGGTGACCGTGTCGTCCTGCTCCAGTTGACGTCGGATTTTGGCGCCGAGAAAGCCGGTCGCACCGACCACAAGGACTGTGCGGTTGCGCCGGTTTGACGGGTTCTGCGAGCCGATTGGCGCGGTGGTGCTCTGCCTCATCGTGGGTTCCTTCTTGCTTGGTCGCGTTCAGCGCCGCCGAGCTCCTACCGCGCCGCGCCACGTCGGCAGACCGAACGGTGTGATGACGGCGCCCAGGAGCCACCGCGGCGTCTGAGGTCGATATAATGGTCAGTATCATGCCTAAACGACAGCGTGCTGTCAAACAAGCCCCGCCCAAGCGGCTGGGCCCCGGCCATACGCCGGCCGGGGCCGCGACGACCGTGCTGATCCTGCAAAGCCTCCGCCTCCACGGCGTACTACTCGCGGCCGCAGACGATCTGACCAGGCCGGTCGGGCTGACGCCGGCGCGCTGGCAACTCTTGAGTGGCGTGGCGCGAGCGCCTCATCCCGCGCCCGTTGCGCGCGTGGCGCGCGAGATGGGGCTCGCGCGGCAGTCGGTACAGCGCGTCGCCGACCAGCTCGTCGCCGACGGGCTGCTGGCCTTTCAAGACAATCCGCACCATAGGCGGGCCGCCTTGCTCGTGATGACGGAGCAGGGAACGCGTGCGTTCGAGGCGATCATGGCCCGCCAGGCCCCGTGGGTAAACCAACTGGCTCGCGGCCTCGCGCTCGACGACATCACGGCCGCGACTGACGTGTTGCGGCGCATCGAGGAACGGCTCGACGCTATCGGCAGCGCCGGTGAAGCGTCCACGCCGGAGGTGCGAAAGCGACTCCGTTGACCCTCGCCTGACGGCGCCGGCCGGGCCGAGGCGGCGGAGCTATCGCGGGCCTACCAGGGCGTCGGCTTGTAGTCCTTCAGGAACTGCCCCCACACGTGCGTGCCGGTGTTGAAGCCCGTGATGATCGGCGCGACGATGCGGGCGCCGCCATCGACGACGTCGAGCGGCGGGTGAAAGTGCTGTTCAGCGGTCTTGCGCATCGCGATCTCAATCGGGTCCTCGTCGGTCACCCAGCCGGTGTCGACGCTGTTCATGTGAATGCCGTCGTTGACGTAGTCGGTGGCCGCCGTGCGCGTCATCATGTTCAGCGCGGCCTTCGCCATGTTGGTGTGCGGATGCCGCGTCGTCTTGGCCACACGGTAGAACTGCCCTTCTACCGCTGAGACATTGACGATGTGCTTGTCGCGTTCGGGTGTCCGCAGCATCAGCGGCTTCAGCCTCGCGTTGAAGAGGAACGGGGCGATCGCGTTCACCAGTTGCACTTCCAGCATCTCCACTGTCGGCACATCGGCCAGCAGCATGCGCCACGAATTCCTGTCGCGCAGATCGACCTGCTGCTGGTCCTCGTCCAGTTGACCGGCCGGAAACTCGCTCGCACGGTCAGCGAACTCCTCCTCGAGCAGCCGCGCCTGGGACAGCGGTGCGGAGAGCGCTCCTGTCGCCGCCATCGGCGCGTGTTCCGACGGCGATTCACCGAGCAGGCGGCGGACATGCGCGGGCAGTTCACGCGACGCCGACATTTCGTCGGCGATCAGGTGCGCGTAGAACTCCGGCGGGCGCCTCACCGTCTGACAGGCGTTGTTGATGAGGAAGTCGAGGCGCCCGTGGCTGGTGACCATGTGTCGGCAGAAGGCCTCGACGCTCGAGACATGTCGCAGGTCCAGACCCACGATCTCGAGCCGCTCGCTCCAGTCGCCGAAGTCAGGTTTCTGTGCGTAGCGCAACGCGGCATTGCGCGGGAACCTGGTGGTGACAATCAGCCGCGCCCCCGAGCGCAACAGCTTCAGCCCGGCCTGGTACCCGATCTTCACGCGCCCGCCGGTCAGCAAAGCGACGCGCCCACTCAAGTCGGCCAGTTCGGTCCGCGCGGCACAGTTCGTCGTCGCGCAGGCTGGACACAGCTGATCATAGAACGCGTGGACCTCGGCGAAGGGCGCCTTGCAGACGTAACACACTCGCTCGAACGCGGGCGCCTCGTCCGGCGTTCCGTGAGGCTGCTCCAGGCGCGGCGGAGGCGAATACGGCGTGGTCACAAGAGACCTGCGGCGGTGGGCGCGGATGCCGGTCTCGTCGAGCACGGCTTCGTGCTGCAACACGCGCTCGGCCCTCGCGGCCCTACGGCGCCGCCTGTTCGCGGTGGGGTCGGCGGTCGACAGTGCGGCAATCGCCCGATGCAGCCGCTGGCGATCCTGGGCAGGGAGCGTATCAAGGCGACCCCAGTCGGCGGCCACCTGTTCGAGCCAATCGATCGCGGCTTCAGCCGCGGTCAGGACGCTGTTCGTAGACACTGCGTCCAGCGTAGCCGAAAGCGGCGCGAACGGTTCGGTCAGTAAGGTTTCGTCTTCCGGGTGCGTTACAGATGGGAGCGGAAGGCCGCGAGACTCGGCGAAAAAGGCCGAGACGCTGGATGTGAATGGCGGAGGGGGTGGGATTCGATTTCGCGCACCCCCTCTGGCTCAATGATTTAGGGGAATTGCGAAACGCAGAATCCGCGAAAGACGATGAAATGGCCTGTAGCACAAACGTATTGCACACGCGGAATGCTTCAGCGCGAGGCATTTCCTGGGCCGGGCAGTTCGGATCTCCTTTTCGGACAACTTCGGCGGCGGTGGCGCGGCTCAGCGTGGGCGCTCACGCCGATGGCAGCGTCACGATCAACTCCAGTCCAGACGGCGCGCGGTTGGCGGCTGTGACCGAACCGCCAGAGGCTTCGATCGAGCTCCGTGCGATCGCAAGACCGAGGCCCGCCCCCCCGCTTCGTCGTGCTCGTGACGGATCGACGCGATAGAACGGCGTGAAGATCCGATCGAGCGCCTCCTCAGGGACGCCCGGGCCTGCGTCCGCGATCACGATCTGAATGACGTCGTCATGGCGATCGGCGGAGAGGCACACCGGTCCGGCATGCCCTGCATAGCGCACCGCATTTCGCACGATGTTGCTGAGGGCACGGACCAGGTCGTCCGGGCGGGCCATGGCCACGCTGCCATCCGACACCTGAACTGAGATGATCGCGCCCTTTCCCTCGGCGCGCACCACACGCGCGATCACCTCGCCGACGTCCGTCGGGCGCGGCGGTTCGTCCCGACCGGCGAGGCGGGTCCGCGTGAATTCCAGCAGGTCGTCGGTCAGACGGACCAGTTCGTCGATGTCGTCGCGTACATCGCTAAGATACGGGCGGTCGGCGGCGCCGACGCGCTGGTCGAGCAACTCGATCGCGACTTGCATACGCCCGAGCGGCGACCGTAACTCGTGGGCGGTATCGCCGAGAAACCGCGTCTGGCCGCTGACCAGTGAGTCGATTCTCGACGCCATCTGGTTGATCGACCGTCCGAGCCGGCCGAGCTCGTCTCCGCGCCCCTCATTGGCACGGTTGTCGAACCGCCCGTCGGCGATGCGCGCCGTGGCCGACTCGAGCGCATGGATCGCGCGGGTGAGGCCGCGCAACAGCGGCAGCCAGCACACGATCGCGATAACGACGGCCGCGAACGTCAGCATGGCCAAGCGAACGGTGCGGGCCAGGAAGGGATTCGTGAACACCTCGTTCGACACGATCAGCAAGGTGTCGCTCGCCGGGGCCATCCGTTGAGGCGACGGTACCGAAATGCTTGCGCCGATCCAGAAGTGGGGCGCCTGAAGAGAAGTAAGGAGAAACACGGGCGGCGGTGGCCGGAACCTCGCCACGGTGCCCGACCCTGCGCCCGGATCCGGGGGAGGCCCTCCGAACAGACCGGGGAGCACACTCGGTCCGGGACGCGGGCCGGCGAGGCGGCGCGCCACTCGATCGGGAATGGGAAGGGACCGGCCTGCGACCTGTGTGCCATTGGCCAGGAGCACCAGGAAATCGGCGTGATACTCGGCCGCGTAGTCGGCCGCCAGCCGGTCCCACTGTTCGCGCGGCGTGATGGACAACTCGACCTCGAACCGTCGGGTGACGTCCTGCACATGATCAGCCGATGTCGACAGCACCACGTCCTCAACGCTGACCGGCCAAGGGCCGACACGGGTCGCGCCCAGCACGAACACCACGAGCGCCACGTTCAACGCCGCGACCAGCAGGATCTTCGCCGACAGCGACAAGCGGACCGGCCTCATCCGTCGGTCCCCGGCTTCCGCATCCGATAGCCCGCGCCGCGTACGGTTTCGATGAACTGCGGGTCGCGAGGGTCGTCGTCGAGTTTGCGTCGCAGTGATGAGATGTGCACGTCGATCGAACGGTCGAACGCCTCGAAATCGCGGTCGGACGCTTCGATGAGCAACTGTTCGCGGGATCGCACCCGACCCGGAACTCGGGCGAGCGCCAGCAGCAGGTCGAACTCGACGGGCGTCAGGACCAGCGGCTTGCCACCGAGCGAGGCCGCCCGGGCGCCCACGTCGATCCAGAGAGTGCCAACGGCCACGGGGGCAGGCTCCGGGTCTGGCCGGTGCGTCGCGGCAACGACCGAGCGACGAAGCACCGCGCGCAGCCGGGCAAGGAGCTCCCGTGGCGAAAACGTCTTCGGCACGTAATCGTCCGCGCCAAGCTCCAGCCCCGCGATGCGGTCCACCTCGTCGCCGAGCGCGGTGAGCATCAGCACCGGCACCTGTGACGTGCGGCGGAGCTCCCGGAGCACATCGAGCCCGCCCAACCCGGGAATCATCACGTCGAGGATGACGGCGTCCACGCCGGCGCCGAGGGCCCGGGCGAGCCCGGACGGGCCGTCGTGTACCGCCTCGACGTCGTACCCCAGCGGCGCGAGATAGTCACGCATGAGCCGGCAGAACTTCTCGTCGTCGTCTACGAGGAGGATGCGATGCATCGCGCGCTCAGTCTGGCACATCCATGTGAAGGAATTGTGATCGCTGATTTACAGGACATTGACACGATTCACGGCGCCCGCACACACGCCCTGAACATCGGGCGGCTCTACTGGACCTGTCGCAGGTGACGGGTACCTGCAGGGGGTCCGCTGATGAATCGTATCCGCAGTCGCTTTGCCATCACACTTTCCGCGCTGCTGTTCCTGACCGTGGCCGCACGCGTCTCGGCCCAGGAGGGCTCTCGCATCACGGGAGTCGTCGTCGACGCGAACGGCGGCGAACGGCTGGCGCGGGTTCGCATCCGCCTCGATGCAGCCGCCAGCGAGACGGTCACCAACGATGCCGGCGAATTCGTGTTCGACCACGTGTCTGCCGATGAACACACGCTGCTCGTGGAAACGGTTGGCTACAGACTGCATCGCACAACCGTCGTCGCGTCCGCTGACAAGCCGACCGAGGTCACGCTGGCGCTGACGGCCGATGCGGTGCGGATCAACGAATCCGTGACCGTCTCGGCCGACCCCTTTGTGTCGTCCGTCGCGGCTGTGCCATCGAGCCCGTCGCAGATGCAGCTCGGCGCGGCGGAGATCAGGGCCTTGAGCAGCGTGCTGCTGGACGACCCGATGCGTTCGATGAGTTCGATGCCAGGGGTGTCGGTGCCCGACGACTTTCACGCCGAGTTCACCGTGCGTGGCGCACCGTTCGCACGCGTCGGTGTCTTCCTGGACGACGTGCCGATGCGAGCCCCGACGCACACCTTTGGCGGGCTCGGTGACGGGTATTCGATTTCCGCGCTGAATGACCAGGTCCTGCAGAGCATGACCTTGCTCCCGGCGGCGCCCCCGCCCTCCTTCGGGGGGACAACCGGTGCCGCCGTCGTGACCGAGACGCGCGATGGCAGTCGGGACCGGACGGTATTTCACGCGTCCGTGGGCCTGTCCGACGTCAACCTTCTCGCGGAAGGGCCGCTCTCCTCCGACAAGCGAGGCGCCTGGTTCGTGACGGCGCGCAAGAGCCATCTGTCGTATGTCATCAACCAGATGGGCGGCAGCAGCGACGCGAAGGTCGTGTTCAAGGATGTCCAGGGCAAACTGACGTACGACCTCACGCCGAAGCACACGGTGTCGCTGCACGTGCTGGCCGGCGACAGCCGCTTCGACGCAGGCGTCGTCGCGAACAGCCCCTTCGCCGCCGGTCCCACCAACACGCCTGCCGCAGGCCCTCCCCAGGGCGACAAGGGGCGGTTCACGAACGTCCCGTTGACCTCAGGGAGTACCTCGCTGACCAAGGCCAACTGGCGGTTCATCCCAGGGAGCACGCTGGTGGTCAACACCACGGTTGCCTACCAGCGCGGGCAGGATGACGCAGAGTCGCGAGAGGGAGACGCGTTGGCGTCGAGCCGGCATGCCGATATCAGTGGCCGAACGACGGCGTCCTGGTTCCGGACGCCCGCGGCGCCGCTACGAGTCGGCTACGAGGTGCGTCGTACCGACGATTCTGGCACTTCGTACTTGTCGCTCTACGAGAACCCGGCCTTTCGGGCGGCCAACGTCTATGGCGGTCGGAGCCTCTCGCAGAACGCGTTTGCCGAGCAGCAGTGGGCTTCGCCATCCGGGCGACTCCGGCTGACGGGAGGGCTCCGCTGGCAGGCGAACGACCAGGTTGACGATGACGCCGTGCTGCCGTTTCTGTCGAGCTCGATTCAGGTCGGCGCGGCATCGAAGGTCGAACTCGGGTGGGGGCAATACGCACAGTCTCCGAGTCTCGAGATGACGATGCTCGCCCAGACGGGCTCACGGCTCACAGCGGAGCGGTCGACGCACTACGTCGCGGCCTTCGAGCACCGCCTCGACTCGCAGACGCGGTTCAGGATCGAAGCGTATGCGCGCGAGAACACGAACGTGTTCGACACGCCGGACATCTATCCCCGCCTGCAGGCAGGCACGGTGACGTGGCCGGCGTCGGCGGCGCGGTGGACGAACGCGTACGACGGGTACTCGCGCGGCGTCGAGGTGGTCCTGCATCGGCGGAGTGCCAGCCGGCTCACCGGCTGGATTGGCTACACCATCGGCTACAACCGGCAGCGCGACAAGAAGACCGACGTCTGGTTCGACAGCGACAGCGATGTCCGACACGCGCTGAACCTGTACGGCGGCTACCGCGTGAGGCCGAGCATCAATGTCAGCGCCCGCTTCAACTACTCGACCGGTACGCCAGTGCCGGGCTACTTCAGCGTGTCCGACTTCATGTCGGAGACGTCCCAGGTGTCCAACGTGCGCAACGCCTCTCAGTTTCCCTCGTACCAGCGGCTGGACGTTCGGGTGAACAAGTCGATTGTGATCAAGGGGTGGAAGATGACGGCGTACGCCGAGGTCATGAACGCAACCAACCACCAGAACTTCCGCAACATGGGCTTCAGCGGCAACTTCAAGGACCAGGCATTCCCGCACTTTGGATCGACGCTGCCGCGGATTCCGTCAGTGGGCGTGTCGATTGACTTCTGAGCAAACCCGCGGCGCGGTGCGGATGCTCCTGCTCATCCTGGCGACCGGTGCGTGCGCGCGCGGCTGGATCGTGTTCAGTGCGGAGCAGATGCCCGGCGTCAACGGCGCGTACGGCTTGGTGCAGACCCGTTCGCTGTTAGAGAAGGGAACGCTCGGCCTGCCGGACTTCCCGCTCATGTTCGCGCTACAGGCAGGCGTGGCGTGGCTGCTTCAGCGAATCGTAGGCCTCGGTATCAACGATTCCGTTGCCCTCGCGGTCAGGCTGTGCGTGACACTGTTGCCACCGTTGGCGGCGGTGCCCGTGTTCTTTCTCGGCCGGACGTGGAGTGCCCGTGTGGGACGTCCCCGCTCCAGCCTCCCCCTGGCGGCGGCAGCCATGGTGTCGTTTGGCGGACCGGCGATGGGCATGACGGGCAACATCGACAAGAACGCCCTCGCCCTGGTGTGGCTCTCAGGGTTGCTGTGGACGCTGCATGCCTGCATGGAGCGACCGTCGCGTGGGGCCCTGGCCGCGATGGAACTGTGCCTCGTCCTCCTGGGACTCACGCACGTGGGCGTGTTTGGCGCGGCGATGGTCATCACCGCGTGCGTCTGCGCCGTGTACGTCACCCGTCCGGGCGCCCCTCCGCTCACAACCACCCTCCCGGCGGTCGCAGCGTCGATGGTCATTGTCGGCGCGGCTGAGAGCCTGATCTTCCGGAGATTCGATCCCGCGCGCATCGAGCGCCTGGCGCGCGCGTTGACCGACCCTGGCGCGTTCCTGTGGCGCCAGCCGGTTCTCCCGCCTTCCACGTCCGATCTCCTGCCGCCTGTTCCGGACGGGTTGCCGTTCATGCTCATTGCCGTGGCCATCGCGCATTTCGCGGTCCTGGGAGTCCTGGTGGCGTGCGTACTGCGCCTTGTGAGGACGCGACGTGACGAGTTGACCGACGCGGACATCGCGTTGGTATCCGGGAGTGCGATGGCGACCGCGGTGCTCACGGGGCCGTGGGTGGTGCACGGTGACGCCGCCCTGAGGCTGGAGCTCATCGCCGTCCTGCCGGCGATTGTCGTGGCCATGTTCGCGCTGACCTACACCGAGCGCCGGATACTCCGTCGCGCGCTTACCCTTCTCGTGTGTCTCGCGGTGATTGGCCCGGGCGTGCCGTACACCGCTGTCGCGTGGCGCCCACTCAGTTCGGGCGCCTACGAGGAGATGAAGTCCCTGTCGGCCGACATCCGGCGGCCTGCGCGCACGCTGATTGTCGCCGAGCACGGCATCGAATGGAACGCCGCCTGGGTGCTGCACACGCATGTGGCGCAGACGTCGGCGCTCAGCCCCGACGACTGGCAGCGCTATGACGACGTGTTGTTTCTGGTGTCGAAGGATGAGCCCGCACCGTTTGGCCCACCCGGATTCGGCCCGCCGGGAAGCCACGGCCGGGGACATGAGCCAGGACCAGGCGGGAGGCTCGGTCCGCACCCGCCCATGAGGAGACCGGTACGGATTCCTGACGACGCCGTGATCTTGCACGACGGCCAGCACTTGACGCTCGCGCGCGTGAACGCGCCTTCACCGTCCATCGCCAGGAGTTCGTCATGAGCCATTTCAGATCCCAGGCCATCGCGGGCCTTGTCCTGCTCACGTAGCCTGACTCGCCAGGCTTCCGATTCTCGAACTGCCCTGGATACACGTCCTCGCGGCCTCCCGGAACAACGACCTGAAGAGTGCGACCTTCGTCGCCACCGGCGAGCTTCAGTGAATACCGGCGCCAATGTCGGTCATGGCCGTGTGTCTTCTATCGCGCTCGACGAGACCTCGCGATTCGCCGCCGGACCCGATGCGACGGTAATGGTTCGTGGGGCCAATGACCTTTGCCGACAGACGGCTTTGCGGAAAGTCCTTCGCGTTGAGCGTTACGATGAAGTCTGCCGCGCCCAAGTCGGCGCACGTCCAAAATGCCGCATCGCCGGGATCTGGTTCGGCCGCAACGGTACGGGTCGTCTCGATGAACTCGGCCTCGGCCCTCAGAAGATTGACGATTCGACCGATGACGGCCGGGCGGACGCCCAATCGTGCGAGCACCTCGGTGTACTCGTCGAGAATGTCGGACGTGATCAGCCACGTGAACGTGTCGTTCTCGATCCAATCGTGGAGAAACTGAGCGCTCGGCGTGACCGGAACTGACGGATCCTTGAGGCCGGCCACGCCAGCGACAAGGACCGAGGTGTCCACCACGCCCCTACGCTGGCTGTGACGCAGCTTCTGCGACAACGGTGAGCACCGACTTGACGCGGTCTCGGCGATAGGCGTGACCCGCGGCCGTGATCTGCATGTCCGAGACGCCCTTCAGCTCAGCCGCTGCTTCTCGAACGGAGGCGAGCAAATCACGTTTCCACCCGAGGCGCTTGCGTCCTGGAGGCAGGTCTTTCGCGACATCAGCAAGCGGCAACCGGCGACGGAGTTCCGCAGCCAGAGCACCCAGAGGGATCCGGATCTCGACGGGCGGGTCGCCCTTCCACGCACTCGCCCTGAGTCGCACGATGGCGGGCGTACGGGTCTCGAACCCTGGCAACTGCGCGACCGCGTCGGCAAACTTGGTCAGGTAACTCGTCGAAGCCCCCAGCGATTCTTTGAGGTAGAGCGCGACGGTCGCCTGAAGCAGGAGGCTCGTGTCGAAGTAGTAGAGGCCGAGTCGGCGACGCGGCTTCAGCACTCCCGCCTGCACGAAGTTCTGCAGGGCCTTCTTTGGCACGCCCAACACGGCGCTGGCTTGCTTGAGCTTCAATTCCACGCGTGGCATGAGACACCTCAAATAGCATCTATAGTTTAGATGATATTTGAGGTGGCGCGCCGAAATCTGCAGCGCAAGCGAACGGAGGCGCACCACGTGGGTTCCGATTCCACCCTGGTGCCGAGATGCTGATGATTTGCGACTTTGCCGTCTGAATGTGGCCCGCCAGACGCTCGTTGAGCGGTTCTGGCGGTTTCAGCGGTTATATAGGTTGGCGGAGAGGGTGGGATTCGATTTCGCGCACCCCCCTCTGGCTCAATGATTTAGGGGAATTGCGAAACGCAGAATCCGCGAAAGGCGATGAAATGGGCTGGAACACACA
>Ga0194060_10002814_pt1 | contig 12403 bp, 12 predicted proteins | sample SepL225m_MetaG_FD_163427 | JGI IMG/M metagenome (GOLD analysis project Ga0194060, IMG submission 163427) | Anoxic zone freshwater microbial communities from boreal shield lake in IISD Experimental Lakes Area, Ontario, Canada - Sep2016-L222-5m | ecosystem: Environmental > Aquatic > Freshwater >... | reverse complement strand
GAAACAGTGAGTATCGACAATTCATCACATATCACCATAAAAAACACTAAACATCCCGAAGGTATAACCATAGACGAAACAACGTACATCGATCGTCCAACAAAAGGGAGTCTCGAAATCACACTAAAAGATGGTGAATATTTCGTGATGGGAGATAACCGAACCAACAGTAGCGATTCTCGTGGTGCTCTTTCATCAGATGGCACGGCATCTACACCCCACATAGTCCCCCTTCAAAGTATAGAGGGCAAAGTAAGCGTCAGACTTTGGCCCATCAATAAAATCGGTATCATTCCCAACCCAGAATACAAAAATCTAGAGTAAGCATGACCAAAGTTGATCATCACAATTCCCATCAACATCCTTCGACAACGGAAACTCATGTTTCTCAACCCCAGGCATCAGCGCAACAACAGAACAAACCAGCCTTCTCTTTCCCATCATTACTAGGCACCCTATTCACATGGGGGCTTCAAATACTAGCTGTATGCCTTTTTCTTGTCTATCTCGGAAGAATATTTATCATTCAGGACTATACAGTTTCTGGTAGTAGTATGGAAACAACAATCCATAATGGCCAAAAACTTATGGTAAATACATGGGCTTACATGTCTGAACCTCCCCAAAGAGGTGATATCGTTGTTTTGATCCCTCCTAAAAAAGTTACAGACAACTACGTAAAACGTATTATTGGTCTTCCTGGCGAAACTGTGGAAATAAAAGGCGACAACCAAGTTATCATTTACAATGACGACTACCCAAACGGCATAACACTTCATGAATCATACATTGACGAAACACAAAAAACCGAAGCACATATAAAAGAAAAATTAGGAGTTGACGAGTTTTTTGTTCTCGGGGATAACCGAACTGGAAGTAGCGACTCACGTGGCAACCTAACAGACGTCCGCAGTGTCTGGACTCTCCCTAGAAAAAACACCATCGGAAAAGTGTTGGTTATCATGGATAGAGAACAATATGTTGTGAATATTGGATTTTTCAAAATACCCAAATTCACTATAGTACAAGACCCCGAATACAATTTATGATCGCATGATTACCCTCTTATAAAAAAAAGTTGAACCTGCTATGTCTAAATCCCTGCTATTTTTCTTACATGCACCATATATTGGGGGGGTCGAACGCTTCTCTCTCCATGTACTTCCCTTCCTCAATAAAAACAATGATCTTGAAGTGTACTGTTCACTCCCAAGTTTAGCAACGACTCTTACAAAGAGCTCAATCAAAACACATAGACTTTCCATGGGGAAAAAAATCGGCGGGAAAAAATCATTTTTGCTCTTTCTTGTTACTAGTCCAATTTTTGCCTTGCAATACTTCTTCGTATTACTCAAACACCGATCAACACATAAAAAACCCATCGTGATAGTACAAACCCTCAATGAAAAACTCCTCATCAGCCCCATCAGTAAATTACTTGGCTATAAAATCCTCTGGATTGACCATGGTCCACTTTCTACCTGGATTGCTAGCCCAGTAGTCAACTGTTACCGATTTTGCTCCAGATGGGCGGATAAAATCGTTGCTGTTTCACAAACAACAAAAACTGACTTGGTAAACAGTGGAGTTGCAGAAAATAAAATTACCATAATTCCTAATGGCATACCTACAAGTCACAAGTTTTCAAACAATCCTGCCTCGAAAAACACCACGCAAACAATCTTTGGATTCCTCGGACGAATCATCCCTCAAAAAGGCCCACAGATCATTCTAAAAGCCCTCACACTACTTTCACCTGAATCAAGAAATCATTCCAAGGTACTAATTGGCGGAAATGGCTCATTTCAGGAGGAATTAAAATCCTTCGTAAAAGAAAATAAACTGACATCATTTGTTGAATTCCTTGATTGGCAGGAATCACCTGATCCGTTCTATGACAAGATCGATTGCTTCATCAACCCCAGTCTCTATCAAGAAGGCTTTGGGTTAACTATTATTGAAGCTTGGCAGCACAAGTTACCAGTTATTGCTTCCAACGCAGGTGGGCTCGCAGAAATTATTGAAGATGAGAATGATGGCTTACTGTTTCAACCCGGTAGCTCTCAGGAACTTGCTACACAAATGCAGAAAATAATCGAAGATTCTCAGTTGGCTACAAAATTGGGAATTAACGGGAATAATAAAGCACTAGCCCAATACTCAGCAGAAACCATGGCTTTCGCTTACATCTCGTTGCTTCAATCTATGTAAACATTTATGCACAAAAAAAACTTCTTGCCAGTTGTACACTTACGAACAGTGACAACGCTGCACGTGGGAAAAAACGTTGTCACCTTTAAACAACTTTCAAGTAGGCAACTTACCTGAATAACAGTACAATGAGTATAACACCCAACATGTTACCTCATGAAACTACGATTGATAACAACAGTTCTTTTTTCTGCATTTCTGCTCACTGCGTGTGGCCTTCTCCCAAACTCAGCAAAAATTTCTTCCACCGAATTAAACAACGCCATTACCAATGGCGCCACCACTATGAAGATATTAGATGTTCGCCAAAGCGAAGATTTTGACGGCGGACACATCCAAGGAAGCATTTCCCTTCCTTATGACAACGAGCACTTCGATCAAATGTATCAACGTCTGGATTGGCCTACAAATACTGTTATAGTAGTTGTTGATAGCTACGAATTTCGTGCCCTTGATGCATCAAAAAAATTACAATCATCAGGATTTACTGAAGTTAAAACACTCGAGGGTGGTTTTGAAGGATGGAAAACACAAAACTATCAGATTGTTAAGTGAGTGAATGCTGATGCAGATCAATCAACTCCCAACACATATCGCCTTCATCATGGATGGCAATCGCCGCTGGGCAAAAAAGCGAAACTTGCCAGTATTTGAAGGGCACCGCCAAGGCTTTCAAACTGCAAAAAAACTCATGTTGTATGGAAAAAAATTAGGAATTCCTTACTCAACTGTTTACGCATTTTCAACTGAAAATTGGAAACGAGCCGAAGAAGAAGTCAAATTTCTACTCCTCCTTCTCGAATGGTTAGTAAAAAACGAACTACAAACCATGATTAAAGAAGAAATAGGTGTCCGAGTAATTGGCTCCAAAGAACTTCTGAATGAAAAAATCATAAAACTTATCACCCTTCTCGAAGAACAAACTCAACACTTCAACAGCAATATTGTGCAGATTGCATTCAACTATGGTGGGCGAGAAGAAATAACCAATGCAGTAAAAAAAATAGTCTCAACCCACCCCTCCACTAATACCATAACTGAACAACTTATTTCGAAAAATCTCTATACCAGTGCTATTCCTGACCCGGACATCATGATTCGAACCGGAGGAGAGCTAAGACTTTCAAACTTTCTACTCTGGCAACTTTCATACGCTGAGCTCTACTTCACAGAAACACTATGGCCAGATTTTGATGAAAAGGAACTAGACAAAGCACTTACGGAATTCTCAAGAAGAAAAAGAAATTTTGGAAAATAAAAAATCAACGAGCCAATTGTTCACCCAAGGACAATGCAGGCTGACTGGCTACAATAATTCCATAGGTGGATGCTACAAAAAAAAGCCGCCAAAAAGGCGGCTAAACAGCAAAATACACTACTCACTAACGTTTATCAATAATCTTATCAACGATTCCGTACTCCAATGCTTCCTGAGCATTCATAAAATAATTACGATCTGTATCATTTTCAATTTTTTTAAGGTCCTGACCTGTATGTTTCACCAATATACCATTGAGGTTGTCTCGAACTTTTAAACCTTCTTTAGCCGCAATCTCAAGATCACTAATCTGCCCTTGCGCACCACCAAGCGGTTGATGAATCATAACCTTGGCATTTGGAAGAATAAACCGTTTTCCCTTTTCACCAGCAGTTAGCAATACAGCTCCCATCGATGCAGCTTCACCAATACAAGTGGTCTGAACAGGACACTTTATGTACTGCATAGTGTCATAAATGGCCAAACCAGCAGTAACAACACCTCCAGGGCTATTGATATACAGATTGATTTCCTTATCAGCATCTTCGCTTTCTAGAAATAATAATTGCGCAACTATCAAACTAGAAACCTGATCATTCACTGGTCCCCCAAGAAAAATTATACGTTCCTTGAGAAGGCGGGAATAAATATCATAAGCACGCTCCCCCTTAGGTGAACTCTCAATAACCATTGGTACCAAAGTCATAATAACTCCTTTGTATAAATCACTAAACACGCAATTATAAAAACGAAAAGAACTATACCATCATTTCTTAATAGGTGTCAAAACAAGATGCAGCTCTTCAATACCCCGACTTTGCTTATCTGTTTTTTTAGATCCAACATATACTTTCACCGTCTGCCCACCACTAATGTCAATTTCTTGATAATAAGGCATATAGGAAGGTTCCTCAACCTTTAATACATATTTACCTTCCACAACATCATTCTTCACCAAAGGCGAAGAGTCTATTGTACCCATGTACTGCAAATCAAAATACACCTTTGGCTGAATACCTCCACCCTCCACTTCAACTGAAAGCGTTCCCTTAGGCTCCATCAAACTGAAAAAATATTGCCGAAAATTGCGATTTATAATCAATACCAAGTTAAAAATAACCATCAGAACAAAAAGCAACCCGAAAAAAGTAGATGCAGAACGGAAAATAGGCTGAACAACAGTAACTTTATTTCCAGAACGATTTTCCATCAAATATTATTTCCCTGGAAGCTCAATGCTTCCCTTAGCCGCCTTAGGCTTCACAACAGTAGCTTTTGGCAATTTACCAAAATCTTTAGGGACATATTTTTTCAGTAAAAACTTAACAACCTTGTCGCGGCGAATATTTTTCTTGAGATAATCTTTACCTTGAGGAGTAGCAAGCTTCTTGCTTAACTCTTTACCAACATGATTCAGTTTTTGATGTTTGTCATAATATGGTGCCAACATTATCTTCTTTTCAACATCGATCTCTGAGTCCAACACCGTAATATTTTCCCCCTCGGCAATCTTATCCAAAACCAACTTTATTTTTGCTCGCTGCTCAGCATTAGGAAGCTGTTCAGCACGAAAAGCTTCAATAGTCGTCCCCTTCTTTTCAAGATACTCCTCAAGTGTAACCTGATACCGTACAAGATCAGACCGAACCTGATCAACCATCTCTTCCACTTCAATATCTATCAAAACTTTTGGCAATTTAACTTCAGAAACCGCAACAATTGCATCAAGTAAATTTTGAGTATGAACGTTTAGATTTTCACGAACCTTACGATCATGTACTGCACGATGAGCATTTTCCTCGAAATCCTCAGTAGTTGAAAGAGAAGTATATTTTTTTAGAAGCTCCTCAAAAGGTGGAACTACAGTTTTGCCAATTAACACCTCTTGCTTCTGCTGTTGCTGTTCCATCTGATGGAGGAATTTTTCAAACTCTTCACGTTCTCTTTTAATATCTTCATCAGTAACAGCAACTTCCTGCATCGGCACATCAACTTTATCAAGATCACCCAGAATCACTTCAGGAATTTTCGCAATTGTGAACACATAGGTAAACGTCTGCTCGGGATCGAATTTATCGATATCAAAATCAAACTGGGGTCTACCAAGAAATTCCTCAATCTTCTCCTGATCTAACACCTCGCGAAAACCATGAAGAACAACCATCTGAACTGCTTCAGTCAACAATTCATGAGGAGCAAGATATTGCTCAAGTACCTGTTCGGGGATTTTTCCTTTCCTAAATCCAGCAATTTTCAACCCCTGCCCCAATTTCGATTTTGCCTTTTCTACAAAAGGCTTCATCTCAACAGGCTCGACAGTAACCGTAAACGAAAGGGAATGTTCAACAACATTATCCTTCTTCTGTATTTCCATGACTCTCCTCAGAGCTGTATATAAACCATCTTACCACACCGCAACCGAAAAAATAAACTTATCAACAATGACAATAAGAGCAACATCCATAAAACTCAGAGAGCTTACCCTAAAAACACGTTTTCAACTTTCCCCTGATCCTTTTCTTGCATCCACATTCTAGCAAGTTTCACTTGCTTCAAAGCAACGCCAATTTCTCCCATAGAAAATCCTTGAAAATCCCTATTTCCAAGTTGAGCAGCATATCCATTGTCTTCAATTGTGGAGTACTTTCCTTTTGTAAACACTTCGAACCCTACGCTGACACCATCAACCGCATAATCAATATCAAAAAAAACCTCTCTCTTCGCAACAAAAAAATTAGACATCGGATCAGTAAGCGGCACCACTGAACGAGCAAAAAATGTTGTATATTGTAAAGCAGCTTTTGAAAGAAGGGACATACTAATTTGACTAGCCTTATGCAAACGACTACCAACCGCTACCTCAGCCCGACCAGTCATGAGAGAAAAAACATAACTCTGCAAGCTAGCAATACTTTGGATCACACTACCATCTAGAAACGCAACCATACTACCTTTGGTCAATCCTATGCCTTCTAGCGCAGAAAGATAGAAACCTATTCGATGCTCATGTTCAACTACAACAAGATGTGGATACAGTGATTGTAAATAGTTAAGTACTGAAAACGATCCATCATCTGAACCATCAACGATACAGATAATTTCATGAGCAAGCTTTAATTTCCACATCATCTCACTCAATCTTTGAACTAACAAAGGAAGAAATTCTTTGTTATTATAGACAGGTACAACACATGAAAGCATAGCTTTACTACCTTTTATCTGATCTTTTTCATTCTGTTGTTTATTTGCTGATAGTCTACCATTAACTTCATTGTACCCATGTTTCTTAACTTTAAAAAATTTGACTGGATATCTCTCTTTGTAACCATCATGTTACTGTGCATGGGGCTGACTATGATTTACTCAACAACAGCTAGCAACTCTGCTTCAACCAGTGGTGGTCTTAACGATCTCAGTAAACAAATTATTTTCATATTAGTAGGATTCATTCTCTATTTTTTATTTTCAATGATCGACTATAAAGCTTTTAAAGGATTGAACATTATCTACCTATCGGTAGGCTTTATTCTTCTGACTTCCATTCTGTTTTTTGGCAACATGAGTGATGGAGCAAGAAGATGGTTTGATCTTGGCTTCATAAGAATTCAACCATCAGAAATTGCAAAAATACTACTCATTTTCTTTATAGCCGACTATCTCGACAAAAACCAACCGACCATCAGACAGTTCAAACACATTGTTATTACCTTGGCCACAAGCAGCATAGTTTTTTTACTTATTCTTCTCGAACCTGACTTAGGAACCGCATTAGTAACAGTCAGCATTACTCTAATCATGCTTCCTATATCTGGTATAAAAATTAAACATTTTTTTTACACTATCTTAGCAAGCACATTACTATTTCCCTTAGCATGGGTTAGCGGGCTGATCAAAGCGTACCACTGGGAACGATTGAAGGCATTACTCGACCCATCTTACCAAGTGCAACAGGCAATCATTGCCGTTGGATCAGGAGGGCTTCTTGGTCGAGGCATTGGTTTTGGTACCCAAACACAATTGAAGTTTTTGCCAGTTCGTCACACTGACTTTATTTTTGCAACTATTGGTGAAGAGTTAGGCTTTCTTGGAATTTCCATCCTGCTTGTACTATTTGGCATCTTACTGATGAAAATCATCACCACCGCTAAACGATCAAATGACAACTTTGGTGCGCTCATTGTTATTGGTATCTTCTCCATGTTCTTTTTTCAAATAATTGTTAATATTGGTATGAACATGGGTGTTCTTCCTGTGACTGGTATCACTTTGCCAATGATTAGTTATGGCGGAAGCTCAATGCTCGTGAGCTTAGCAAGTTTAGGCATTGTCCAGAGCGTCTACATGCGTGGTAGGGAAATCGATCATGAAGAGGATTCCGTATAATGCCAGCACAAACAGCAATATTTGACTATTTTGGTCTCATACAATCACTTTTTAAGCAGAATTCATTTTGGTTTTTGTCCAATCTTTCATCTATCACGAATATTTGGTCGCTAGTTGATATTGCAATTGTGTCATTTCTAATTTATTGGCTCTTCATTTTCTTTCGCGGCACCAAAGCGTTTAATATCCTTGTTGGATTTGCGATGCTTGGAGCTTTGGCAATTCTCAGTCAAGTGTTCAACTTGGTAGCGCTTGCATGGATATTAAAATATACACTCACCATACTAGTTGTTGCCATCCCAGTTGTATTTCAGCCTGAGCTGCGAAATGCTTTGGAACAAATTGGTAGAACCCCCATGGATGGGATTTCATCTTTAGCAAATCCCTACACCACCAAAAACATTGGCCTTGTGAATGAGCTATCGGATTCAATACTCAGTCTTGCAGAGAAAAAACATGGTGCGTTGATTGTTTTTGAACGCCAAACAGGGTTAAGAGAATACAGCAAGTCTGGGGTAAAAATTAATGCGAACCTTGTTGGCCCGTTACTGAAATTCATTTTTAATCCCCAAAGCCCTTTTCATGATGGTGCTGCTATTATCGTAGGAAATAAAGTAAAAGCTGTCAGCTGCACACTCCCCCTCACAGAGAAAAAGATTACGACACTAGGATTACGACACAAGTCAGCCATCGGAATGACAGAACAAACAGATGCGACAATTATTCTAGTCTCTGAACAGCGAGGTAAGGTGTTCAAAGTAAGTGATGGGAAAATTAGCGAAGCTCTCACCGAGGAAAAGCTTAAGAGAACACTGAAAGAAATATATCCAGAACAAAGCTTTTCCAATCCCATTGCAGAAGCACTTCATGGAATTGGAAAGTTTTTTCAGCCAAAAAAACCTGAAGGAAAAAATTGAGTATTCGCATCATAGTCAACAATAATCACTTCATCCTTAATCCAGGGTTACAACACATGTGGAAAAGAATCTTTTTTAAAAACTGGCGAATTAAAGTATTCTCAGTAATATTTGCGACATTCTTAGTGGCATCCCTTTCCGGTGATCAATTCAAAACCGAGGTATTTCCGCGATCCTTCATCATTGAAGCAAAAAACATCCCGACAAACCTCCGAATTTCTTCCGACCTACCCGCAGTACAAATCAAAATTCGCGCTCCAACAAAACTATGGAACTACATAACACCTGCTGATTTTAGCCTTTTTATTGACTTAGTCGATGCCACTAGTGGAACAACAACCTACCCCATTCAGGCAAAAGTTGCCAATCCTCAAATAGTGCTCATTGAAACCATCCCCGCAACTGTTGGAGTCACTATTCAGGAAGTAGAATCAAGAACGATGGCTGTGACATTGAAAACCAGTGGTAAACCAGCAGATGGATATGAATTAGGTCAAATGGAAAGCGAACAAAAAGAGGTAAAAATTTCTGGTATCAAAGCCACACTTGATGAGGTAAAAAAAGTCACCGGAGTAGTCGACATCGCCAATGCCGATCGAAATACTAAACAGAATATTAAAATACTCCTTTTTGATGCTCAAGATCGTCAATTAAGCACATTGGATATAACCCCACAAACACTTTCCGTTGTAGTCAACATCAAACCAATCACAATAACAAAAACCGTCCCAATTGAACCTCTTCTTTCAGAAGATATCACTTCCAAATGGCGCGCAGGAAATTTCTCGTTATCTCCCAATATCATCATGCTCCAAGGACCAAAAAACATACTAAGCAAGATTACAACTGTCCAGACAGAATCTATAACAGCCGATGATATAACAAAAAAAGCCTTTTTGAAAAAAGTAGTTCTGAACCCAGAAATCCAAAGCATAGATCGTCAGCAATCCATTCAAGTAACCTTTAATGAAAAAGCTCTTCCTGTAACACCAAGTGCTTCAACAAGACAGAAAACGTTCACCATACAACCAAACTTCAAATCTCTCGACTCGCATATTAAAATTGTCTCATTTTCGCCTAGCAACATTGATATCGTTGTGTCTGGAACAGATGATAAGCTTCAAGATCTTACAGCCAATGACTTTTCTTGCAATATTGATCTAAGTTCGGTCAAAGGACCAGGAAACTATGTGTTACCAATCGAGAGTAGTATGATTTACACTCCCTCTTCGATAAAAATCGATTCTGTACAAGCAAAAAACATATCAATCGTAGTTGATTCACAATAGAGATCTAATAATGCCTTCATCCCAAACCAAACGACAAACCTCATTCCTTTTTACAACGGGTCTGTTAATAGTCTCATCATTAGTAAGTCTGCTCCTTGGAGTAGTAAGAGATCGAATCTATTCTACATACTTTACTGCCGCCCAACTAGATCCTTTCTTCGCAGCATTCAAAGTGCCTGACACCATTTTTCAACTTATCGTATTGGGTGCAATTTCTGCATCATTCGTACCTGTTCTGGTAACGGTAAAAAAAGAAAATGGAGAAGAATCATTTAACCGTCTCATTCAAGCTGTATTTACTGCTGGATTTATTGCCTTATCAGCTCTCTGCGTAGTTATATTCATCACAGCACCGTGGTTTGTTAGAATAATTTTCAATGGCTTCACTGAAGAAAACATTCAAAAAACAATCATCCTTTCCAGAATAGTACTTGTTTCTCCACTCTTCATGGGTATTAGCAGTATTGGAGCCTCTGTACTCTATACTCACAAAAAGTTTTTTGTGGCATCACTTTCTCCTATTGCCTACAACGTTGGAATCATTGCTACGGTACTGATTTTTAAAAACAAATTAGATATTTATGGTTTGGGTATTGGCGTTGCAATTGGAGCTCTTCTTTACCTCGCTGTGATAATTCCTATGGTGATTCGTTATAAATTTTTTCATAACTACCGCCCTACCCTTCGTCATCATGGTTTGAAAAAAATAATAAAGATGTCACTCCCAAGATTTCTCACTATTGCAATTGTTCAGATGGGGCTTTTGTATGACAGTCATCTTGCGTCAGGACTGGCATATGCAGGGAGTTTGGCAATTTATAACCAAGCACTAAAAATCCAGAACATGCCTGTTAACAATCTAGCCATTCATACCTCAAATGTCGCATTTCCTACTCTGGTAGAGTTCGCTGCAGAAAAAAACTGGAAAGAATACAACAAGATGATAATCGATGCTCTTAGACAAGCACTATTTCTTACACTTCCAATTTCCATTTTCCTTGCACTTATGATCGTCCAAATCGTAAAAATTTTCGTCGGCCCAAAATTCACAGACCAAGATATAGCACTTATAGGATCCTGCACAATATTATTTGCAATCAGCATCTGGGCTCAAAGTTTGCTTTATGTTATGGTAAAAGGTTTTTACGCACTACAAAACACCATGACTCCATTGATTATCGCAGTGATTGCCTTCGCGATAAAAATAACCAGCGCATACTATTTCAAAAATGCTTGGGAAACAGTCCCCGCACTTCCACTCAGTTTCTCGCTGGGACAAATTGTAAACGCAATCCTGCTTATTGGAATCCTACACTCCATTACAAAATTTCTGTCTCTCACAGCACTGATTGAATTTCTCAAAATCACCTTTGCTAGTGCTGTCATGGGAGCATTTATTTATTTTACCTTTCCACTCTGGTTTCAACTGCTGCAACCTCATTCCATGATACTGAACCTGATTTACATCAGCGTAGTAGCTGGAACCAGTTTTGGTCTATATTTTCTAATTTCATACATTCTCAAAGTGCCAGAAACCAGATTGATCATTCATGGCTCATTACGCAGACTAAACAGTATCTTCAAAAAATCAGCCACCTCACCTGAAAATACTGGAGCAAATCTATGATCAAGATCGAACATCTTGAAAAACTGTCTCCTCAACAACGCTCAACAATACTCAATAGAGCTGGAGTTGATTTTTCGCATGTTGAGAACACAGTGCGAAACATCATCGATCAGATACAAAAACGAGGCGATTCCGCCATTCTCGAATTGACCACTAAATTTGATGGAGTTGCGCTGAACACTATTCAAGTAACCAAACAAGAAATAGATCAAGCGTATGCCACCATTGATAAAAATCTCCTCAATGCTATTAAAACTGCAGCGAAAAACATTGAGAGATTTCACCGTTCCCATCTTCTTAAACCTAAAAAAATCACCACAACCACTGGCGTTACAGCCTGGAGAGAATGGCGCCCCATCGAAAAAGTCGGACTATACATTCCTGGAGGCAAAGCCATTTATCCGTCCTCAGTCCTCATGACAGCTATCCCAGCCAGAATTGCTGGATGCATAGAAATCGTTGTCTGTTGCCCTCCAGATAAAACCGGTTCCTTACCAACCCCGACACTCGTGGCTGCCGATATTGCTGGAGCAACTACCATCTGCAAAGTCGGTGGAGCCCAAGCCATCGCAGCCATGGCTTATGGAACAAAATCTGTACCAGCTGTTTCAAAAATATTTGGAGCAGGAAACACCTTTGTCACCGCAGCAAAAATGCTTTGTTTTGGAAAAGTAGCCATAGACATGCCCGCTGGGCCTTCGGAAATTCTTATTATTGC
>Ga0194060_10002813_pt1 | contig 12405 bp, 12 predicted proteins | sample SepL225m_MetaG_FD_163427 | JGI IMG/M metagenome (GOLD analysis project Ga0194060, IMG submission 163427) | Anoxic zone freshwater microbial communities from boreal shield lake in IISD Experimental Lakes Area, Ontario, Canada - Sep2016-L222-5m | ecosystem: Environmental > Aquatic > Freshwater >... | reverse complement strand
GGTAGTTACTGCAATAAATTGATTCACCCTGTTGGTTATCCCCTTTTATGGATTTTGTTGTGTCTTTATCCGTAGTTATCCTGTGCATCCATGTTAAACCGCCGTTTTAGGTTCAAATCGTTAGCGATTTTTTCCTGACGGTAAAAACTTGAACATCGAGTTTGATTCAGCGTTGTCCGGTTAGGTTTTTGCTTTAGCTACCCTCCTGTTTTTAAGGAGGGGTTGGTGGTGGTCGCCTTTGACTTTAATCGATTCAGGGATAAAAAACAAAAGTCAAAAGCCAACCCCCCCCAACCCCCTCTTTACCAAAAGTAGGCGCTTCTAAGCAAAAACAGGAGGGGGAGCCAAAATCTCCATTCAGATGCTTTTTGGCAAACTATTTCGGAGTAAGCAAAAACTTAACCGGACAACATCGAGTTTGATAGGGATGTCTCGCTTTATTAAAGCGTTCATCCCGTCGAATATGCTGGATGAGACAATGAACCTTGCTGTGGCGATGCTCCCCTCTGGATGACGGGGGTAAAGCATGCCGGAGACGATAGGTAAAGATGGTTCCAATTCCTTCACACCCGTACTCCTCCTAGGCTCCTCCTGTTTATACTCCGGTTTTCCCTTGACACAAACCCCTTGCTGGTGCTAGAAAAAGTGCCACCGGAATGTAGCGCAGCCTGGTAGCGCACCTGCTTCGGGAGCAGGGGGTCGGAGGTTCAAATCCTCTCATTCCGACCAGTAAATTCAAGCACTTACAAGGATTCTTGCAGGTGCTTTTTTTATGCCTTTTTTGGAAAGTGACCTGAAAAGTGACCTGTAGTAGTTGCGCTTGCCTGAAATAATATGAAATGACAATACTGCTTCAATGCTTTTCTGGTATGAAATAAAACAGACTGAAAAAATGTGAAATGATAGGAAATCGCGCCTATTCCTACCTAATTCCTACCTTTTGACTTTTGCGCTTAATAAAAACAGTAACTTACGAAGGTTTCTTAGTACTATATATACTAATCAGGCTTTTTTCCTACCTTTTCAGGATATTTTGACTGATCTGGTGGCGTAAAATTGCGCTGTGATAAAGTGAAAGGGTAGGTAATATTTCCTTACCTTGTCTTTTTAATGACTCAGATAATTCAGGTTTAAACGTGAGTTTTCGTGAGTAGTTGCGCTCAGCCCAATTTTCGGCTCAGTGGATAAGTGGCGAATGTTCCAAGAGTGGAACAACCGGCAAAAAGAGACCGGCTGAATTTTAAGCCGATCTCCCGCCGGGGTGCTGTAGTATGCTGTAGTAAATGTCACCTGGTGCGACATTAAGAGCGCAAAAACTGCTTTGCTTGCCTCAATAGCCGCTGTAGCTCCTGCCGTATCTGAATCGCCGCTTTCGTCAAATTACCATGCCGGTATCGTCCATGCTCTTTACCTGAGAGACTGAGACCGCCGTGGTTGCGGCATCTCGTTTTACCGATCAAGGGACGTTTCTGGCAAGGTTTGCCGCTCCTGGTCAATGCTCCGCAATATACCTTGTCCATGGGGTAATCGGAGTCTTTCATTTCCTACCCCTCCCCCCGGCTGCCTTGGTGCGTGACATTGCCCACAACCGCTTGACCGCCAGCCTGTACAGTGACGTGTTCAACTGTGATTTTCTGCTTGCCAGAGTTGCGAAGTTTTTGCAGTGCCTCGACCTGGGCGCAAAAGGTACGCTGAAACTTGATAGCAAGGTTCGCGTTCAACTCTTTGCCGGCGAAGGTCTGTGTATCATGAAAGGCAAGCTCCATGCACCTTGCCGCTGCTGTGGAGACCTGTAGCATCTGGCAAGTCAACATGGTTTCAAGATAGCTGGTCGGTTTCAGTTCGGCAAGATGGTGAAGGGTAACATTCATTTGCTTATAGGCTTGATCTCCCCCCGCTGCCGCTGCTGAGTTCCCGGCCAACGACTTCCGAAGTGTCTCGCTCATCAATTCTGGGTGGTCTGTGTGAAGGATAGCCGCCATATAATCAGACTGCTCCTGAGTTATTATCAGAGTGCTATCCTTGAATTTTGGTATCATTGCCGCCCGTTGCTGCCGCTCGGTCAATGGTTGTGGTGGCAGTGCCGGTGCTGGTGGTGGTGCTGTCTTTTTGGCTTTCATTAAAGAATACCTCTTTTTCTGTTTGATTGTGCTGAAACTGTGCAGAAATAACTTGTAAAACGTACTGCAAAGCCCCGCCGTTATTGACTTGCAGAGTGCAGAAACTCGGTCAGAAAAACCCTAACAATGATGCTCTATCTGCTCCAACTTGCCTGATTGCATGATTGAATACAGTTGATAATTTGCCGCTTCCAGTGATACGGCTCTGCGTTCCATAGCCTCATAAGCGGACATAAAGCAGTCAGCCTGGTGCAAGGCTTTATCTGTCTGCTGGATAGATTGCTGCTGAATCTTAGCGGACTCGATAAGCATTTTATTCTGAATCTCAGACAGTCGCTTGTAGTTTTTCCTGCCTGTAGTCTGCTGCTGTTGTTCAAGTCGTATCAGTTCATCAATAAGGTTTTTCATGTTGCGGCTCTCCTGTAATTTTCCTGCAAATCGCAGGTGCGCCCGGCGTGTTTGTCCCTCTTGCGGTGGCCTGTTGGTGAATACGCTTCACGCCGTCAAGTATCCATTGCGGGCATCTTGTGTCTGCTTTCGCTTTTCCCGGTCGCCAGTGTGGTTTCATGGTGCCGCCGCCTTAGTGAGATATTCGCAATCGGCGCAACCTGCCGGGTGGTTGTGTTCTGGTAGCTTTTGACTACACCAACAATCGCCAGCGACACAGTAAAGCGGTTTATCTTTGCCATCGTTCGCCGCTGGTAATCCGTTCTGATAGTCTGGTGCGAAAATGTCGGTCTGTTCGCTCTCTGCTACTGCTACAGTTGCTACTCTTGCTACACTTCGCAAAAAAACAGCCGGAAAAGGTGTAGCTGTAGCAACTGTAGCAAGAGTAGCAGTAGCAGAGTTTAAAACGGTGCTGGTTTTCTTACCTTTGATAAGGTCGGCAAGTATCATTTTTCACCTCTCAATAACACCGGATTTATGAGAATGATTTTACGCTTGCCATCTTTGACACGGCGGGAGCGTTCTAAACTTTCCAGCTCTTCCATTGCGGCATCAATGGCAACTTTTGAGCGTAAGCCACAAGGCCCGAATTGTTGTATTGTTCTCACTGGTATTGTCCCGGTCTTGTGCCGCCTGCAATGGTCAAGCATCCAATCGTCAAGCCGTGCGGCATCTGCAAGCTCTTGTGGTAGGGCCAACCCTCCAAAGAATCGCCGCGCCTCGTTAAGGTGCCATGCTGTTATTCTGCTTGCTGCTTCAAAGGCATCAAGACTGATTGCCCCGGCATCGCCACTGAATACATGAAACTGACAAGCCAACCGTGCGGCATTGTCGGCGGTCTTGCTTGCGACATCACGAATATCAAACAGTTCGCCGCCGGTGCCCAACTCGCTTTCAATGGCATCGTGAAAGGCAACCCATGCCTGCTTTGCTTCTGGTGAAAGTGTCATCATTTGGGGGTGTAACGCGCCGTCATCGTCAATCGGTGGCTCTTGGCTTAGGATTGCAGAAATACGCCTATTGAATGCCGCAATGTGTGGCCAGTTTGCCGGTGCCTCGGTAAATGGTCGAAAGCCTTGTGTTGACTCAGGCCATGCAATCAGGAAACGTGCAAGAAAGCCGGTGCCTCTTGCCAACCCGCCATCCTGTTTGAAGAATGCCCTTAGTGTCGCCTCTTGTACCATTATTGACATGGTGAAACGTGCGCCCTTAACGGTATATGATTCGGTGGCTCTGCGCTCTGTCGGCTGATCTGTGCCGTCCCATAACTGGTTTAAGGTGGCCAGGTTCTCCATTGCAGAATCTTTCTTCATGCCATGCCCGCCGAATACAATTCCGCCCTCACTTGATACAACCGCGCCACTTGGCCAACCCTTAGCAAGGTTATATTTGAGTGCTGCCGGTGTAGCATCGCCGTATATGATTCGTGGTATTCTCGGCGGTTCTGGTTCGTCCATTTGTAGCTGTAATAATTCGGCATCAAGTTCAATGGTAGACTTCCCGGCCTTTGCTGCCGCCCTGATAGAATCCTTCACGCCGCTGTATTGCTGATCCCATGAATCAAATTTAGCCTTATACTCTTTGATTGCTGGTTTTGCTGCTTCGGCTTGCTTCGCTTCATAGTCACGAATCGCGCTTGTAAAGAAGTTGTCACAAGTGCTTTTGCGCTCTCCTGATTCGGCAATGGTCAAGAGATATAAGCCTGTCGGCCCTTTAAGCTTTTCAGCCCGTACAACGTCTGCATGAGACTGTACCGCCATCGAAAGCCCTGATAATGCCGCCGATACAACAAGCGGTGTCGGTGCCTTAACGAATCCTAAAACCTCTTCAACTGCAAAGCGTATCGTGTCGGGTAGTGCGTCAAGTGGGTAGTCTTGCGGCTCGATCTGCGATTCTATAGGGTGCGGCTCCGGCCATGCGCCGGGTGGCTCTGTGGCTGTCTCGGCATCCGGTGCAGGCTCGTCTATAGGTTCGATCTGCCGCGACTGCTGTAGGCAAGCTTTGACGGCATCATCTCCGGATACTCTGCAAAGGTCACAAACGTCTGTCCCCTCATCGCCGGGAAAGGTAGGTATTGCCAACCGTGCGCCCGTGGCCAGTGCTGCCGCTGTTGCTTTGGTCACGCCCGGATTGCCAGCTTGTAAACGGTCATTATCTGCGACAAAAACCATGTCATAAGTAGGTGCAACCGCTTTGATTGCCTTGCCTATACTCAGGATACGACTCAGACGGTGCGGAGCAGTAGCGGTATGGTCGCCTTTTTTTGCAACCGTGCCATACAACTTGGTGATACGCCCGGCATTAAAAACTGACTTATCTATCGTTACTTTCGGCGTGTCGTAGGTCTTGGCAAGATAAACCAAGAAGTTTTTGATCAGTTCCGTTGAAGAGGCATCGTTCGGCATATCTATCTTATAGAGCAGGTGCCCTCCGTTGCCACTCAGGCAGCGAACTGGATCGGGGAAACCTTTTATAGATAAGTCAACTTGGATTTTATCAATAACCGCCATAGCTGCCTGTAACTGGTCATCTGTCGAACTGGTATCTTTAGGACGAACCGGATCAGCGTCTATCAAAAGCCAGTCCCGCCATATGATATTTGCATCGGTGGCTGTGCTTTCGGCATATTCCTGAATCCGGTTACAATAGCGGCTGTGCAACTGCGGGTCTATCTGGTTGAGCGTTATGTACACGTTGCCGATTGGATTCTTTTTAACAAGATATTCTGCCAGTTGTCCCCTGTTATCCTTGTCAACGTAACCGGCATCAATGCGCTTGCGCCCACCCTTGTAAATGATGCGTGTTTCGATGATGTCCATCGGGCGATACATCAGCTTAAATGTTTTGAGGATTTCTGCTTTGTCAGGTGTATGGTCGGTCATCTGTCACGCTCCCCCGCCAGCAAAATAACGGCGGATTTTGAGGCGTGGCAGAATGAACCGATAAGCTCTAACTTGTTGATTCTCACATTGTTTCTTGGTATAGTGGCGGTACGTTCAGCAGTACCACCTAGCCCTGCGGTGTGGCAACCGTCAGGGTTTTTCCGTTCAGCAGTCGGAGTCATGATTACGCCTCCCGCTGGGCGTTTACCCATTCAAGGAAACCAGCCTCGTCGATTAGAACCTTTCTCCCAATTTTGCGGATAAAGGCGGTGGCTCCATTGAGCTTGGAATTAAAGATGATCCAGCGGAGGGACGCTTCACTAAAGGCGGGGTGTTTATCGGATATTTGACGAACGGTTGCAAATGACATGGTTTATTCTCCTTCACAGTTTTAAGTAACACCCTTTGGCCAAAGTGTTGTTCTGTGTTAGACAATAAACAGCATTATTGTGGTTGTCAATCGTAAGGTATTGAAACTATTGAGTTTTTACTGTATTTGATAAACTTGAAATACAGTAATTTTATTTAATAAAAAAGGACGTACCGAATAACGATACGTCCTTGAGGCTGATTAGATGGGATTTTAAAGGGTTTTTGGTCTGCTATGGGTTTTCACATAACGGGCAATATCTGGCTTCATCTGGGACAATATCTGCTGCCGGTGATGTTCTGTCAGTCGTGAGGGGTGACGTTCTGTAACCCATGCGTCAAAAAGTTTGGCGTGGTCGCGTTCGTAGTGGTCTTTAAAGCTCTTCTCAGTCTGAGTGATTCCGTAATATTTCAGGTTTGATTTACCAACAACAGACTGACTGAATTTTAAATATGTTGCGTGGACTGCTGCCCCGGTTCCGAGGCCAAAAAGCCAGCGCATTATGTGAACATGCTCCACCATCTTTTTAATTGAAGTGCGTTGCTGTGCTTCCTTTTTGAGTACCGGCGTTATTCCAAGAGCATGCTCAAGTGATATACTCGGTCCTTCTGCCATTTTCTCCAAGTAGGCAGCAAAACCCTCCGCTAGTGGTTTGCTCATCCATTGCGGGAGGGAAACATTACCGCTTTCATCCACGTTAGTTGCGACTTGGTAGCAAAACGCCGCCAACAGTAGAAATGTATCTTTAGTGTTTCGGTATCCCTCCACAAACAGTTCCAATGATTGTCCTGGTGTTTCATACTCGCGTTCGATTTCGTCAAACATAAGTCTACTGGCTTTTTCTTCAAAAGTACCCATTGCCGCGCCCTCCATATCGCCCGTGAAGGCGTTTGTATTGTGTTGGCTATGCCTTACCTTGCCCGGATAGAAAGGCGGTGTTCATTCTCTCAACCACGTTATGCAGGTGCTGTTCTGTCAGGTGGGCATACCGCTTGACCATTGAAAGCGTCTTATGTCCAAGTATCTGTGAGAGTTCAAGGAGCGTTGCGCCGTTCATAGCCAAGTAACTAGCTGCTGTATGTCGGCAGTCGTGGAAACGGAAATGGTCGTCAAGTTTTGCTTTTTTAACAGCGGCATCCCAGGCACAACGGATATTGAGAGATTCCCCGCTCCGGCCTTGAAACACAAGTTCATCTCCAACCGGCTTTATTGCCTGTACCTTTGCCGCCTTCTTTGCCGCCAGCATCGTTTTAAGCTCTTCTGTTGCGGCTCCGGCCAGCGGCACTTGACGGCTTGAACCGTTCTTGGTGTCATGGAGTACAATCCGCTTGCGGTCAAAGTCTACATCCTTCCAGCGTATAGAAAGAATCTCGCCTTGACGCATACCCGTTGACAATGCCAACAGCGTTACAGGATAAAGCTGCTTGCTTCTACTATTCCGGCAAGCGGTAAGTAGGGCGTCACGCTCTGACTCTGACAAGAAGCGTACACGTCCTTCTGGTTCAGTCAGCTTGTCTACCCTGGACATGGGATTGTTTTCGATATATCCCCATTCGCCAGCGGCTTTTGACAGCACAACTGACAAGGATATAAAGTACCTGTTCACGGTGGCCGGTGCGCGTAGCTTGTCTCCAACCATGCCAGCGGCTAATTCGTCTTTGATCTCTGACAGAAGAGCGGGGGTAATATCAGCAAGGCATTTTTCACCAATACGATTACTCCACCAGTCAAGGTGTCTCTTGGCGTTTCGGGCATCCTTCTTTTTTTCCGATTCTGGTAAATATCGCTTGATTGCATCCGCCAGGGTATGCTTGCGCCCTTCTGCCTTCTGGAAGTACCGCCCCTGCTTAATATCGGTTTCAGTCTGCTTTCCCCAGGTCTTTGCATCAGTCAACTTGTCGAAAGTAGCAGTAACCGGCTTTTCGCCCTTCATCCTGATCTTGACTCGGTAAGAAGTCTTGCCGGTCGAATCAATCCGCTTCTCTATAGCTGCCATGTTGCACCCCCTGAAATTTGTCTTGTCAATAAGGTACAATAAACAGCTATAAAACACAACAAAATAATGCACCGCTTCTATAAACCGCTGTAGTATCGTTTTAACTATCCGTTTTGTAAGAATATTAAGTTTATAAATGCCTATCGTGGGACACTAAAGGGACACCTAGCTTAGATTCCGGCGTCATATTGTTGTGAATTAGTGTCCCATGAGTGCCCCTTGTCGATTTTTGGCAACAAAAAAGCACTTACCCGAATCGGTGTAAGTGCTTGATTTATAATGGCGGAAGAGGTGAGATTCGAACTCACGGAGGTGTAACCCTCGGCGGTTTTCAAGACCGCTGCCTTAAACCACTCGGCCACCCTTCCATAGCCGACCTTATAACACAAACTTTTCAGTTTTTCAAACAGTAACAAACACCGTCAGACAATTCGTTCCAAGCCACCCATATACGGACGCAGGCAGTCAGGAACTACCACAGATCCATCTTCCTGCTGGTAGTTTTCCAGAACCGCGACCAGCGTACGCCCAACAGCCAGGCCGGAACCGTTCAAGGTATGGACAAATTCAGGCTTGGCCTTTTCGTCCTCCCGGAAGCGGATCGAGGCTCGCCGTGCCTGAAAGTCGGTAAACGTGCTGCATGAAGATATTTCACGATAGCAGCTCTGCCCCGGCAGCCAGACCTCTATATCGTACGTTCTGGCGGATGAAAAACCGATATCGCCGCTGCAGAGCGCCATCACCCGGTAGGGAAGCCCCAGGAGTTGCAGCACTTTTTCTGCGTGTCCGGTCAACTTCTCAAGCTCGGCATCTGATTCAGACGGATGGACAAATTTGACAAGCTCCACTTTGTTGAACTGGTGCTGACGGATAAGACCACGGGTATCCTTGCCGTAAGAACCGGCCTCGCGGCGGAAGCAGGGGGTGTAGGCGGCATAACTTATGGGCAGATCGGTACGTTTTAAAATCTCGCCACGGTGGATGTTGGTGACCGGCACTTCAGCGGTCGGGATCATGAAAAACTCGGGGTCAACCATCTTGAAGAGGTCGTCCTCAAATTTGGGGAGCTGGCCGGTGCCGGTCATGGAATCGCGGTTCACCATGAAGGGGGGGAGAACTTCCTGATAGCCGTGCGTATCGGTATGCAGATCGAGCATGAAGTTGATCAGCGCCCTCTCAAGCCTGGCACCCGCCCCACGGTAGAGGGTAAATCTTGCCCCGGTGATTTTAGCACCACGCTCAAAGTCCAGGATGCCGAGATCTTCGCCGATATCCCAGTGCGCTTTGGCTTTAAACGGCAACTCCTGCGGCTCTCCCCAGCTTCTCACGAGGACATTGTCGTTTTCTGATGCACCGATCGGAGTTGCGGCGTGTGGAAGATTCGGCACCGTGAGGAGAAACGATTGCAGTTCAGCATCGACCCTCCCCAGTTCTTCATCAAGTCCCTTGATCTTTTGGGAGACCTCGCGCATTTCAAGGATCTTATCCTGAACCAGACTTTTGTCTTTGGTGCGGCCAATCTCATCAGAAACCCTGTTGCGGAGCTCTTTTAGTGACTCCCCCTCTTTCAGCAGCGCCCGCCGCCGATCGTCCAGCTCGCGAAAACCGTCAAGGTAAGAGAGAGTGCCACGGGTACGGAGGCGCTGCTCTGCCTCGTCCATATTTTCACGGATATATTTCATGTCGAGCATCGGGAAACACCTTTATCTTTCATTTGTAAACGTGTATTTTTTAGCACCTGCGCCGTTACACGTCAATGCAAAAGAGTCCAATGAAATCAATATTCAACTTAACAATTATGCTGCTGCTCTTCAGCCAGCCATTGCAACTCAATGCGGAAGAGATCATTGTCAATGCCGTGGGTGACATCATGCTGGGGGGCAGATGGGTGCCGATTCTAAAGAAGAAAGGGTATGATTTTCCGTTCGGCGGAGTGCTGAATGAATTAGCCGTCGGGGATATAAACCTGGCCAATCTTGAGTCACCGCTCGCGACCGGCGGGCGCGAATTTATCAACAAAAAATTCCGTTTCCGAGCCGAGCCGGAGGTTGCTGATGCCATGCGAACAGCCGGCTTTAACCTGGTAACACTTGCCAATAATCACAGCATGGATTTTGGTGGTGATGCACTTTCAGAGACGCTGGAGCATCTGGCTGCCGCCGGTATTGATTCGATAGGAGCCGGCGAAAACCTGGATGCGGCGCGTAAGAAGGCGCTCTACACCATCAAGGGGAGGAAGATCGCCTTCCTCGGCTATTCCATGACTCAACCGGTAGAGTTTTTTGCCGGGCGCAATCGACCCGGCACCGCCCCAGGTTACGAAAATATGGTTGAAGCTGATGTAATCAGCGCCCGCAGCGAGGCAGACTATGTTGTTGTCTCCTTTCACTGGGGGAAAGAGGCGACCGGCGCGGTACAGCCCTATCAGCGCAGCGCAGCCCATAAAGCGATCGACGCCGGAGCCGATGCGATAATTGGTCACCACCCCCATGTTCTGCAGGGGGTAGAACTGTACAATAACGGGATCATCTTTTACAGCCTCGGCAACTTTACTTTTGCCAGCAAAAGCAGAACATCAGACGTCAGCGCCATTATCCGCCTGAGGCTGGATGACGAAATCCGCACGGCCGAAATTCTGCCGCTTGATGTTCTCCACAAACGTGTCGGCTTCCAGCCGCAACTTCTGACGGGAGATGAGGGGGAGGCGGTGATCGACAAACTGATCGAACTCTCCAAGCCATTCCGTACCGAGATCAAAAGAGTTGAAGGCAGGTATATGATAGGATTCTGAAGAATCCCAGTGTTGCCCGGGTAGATTTTGCGTACTCCAAAATAGTTAATTACCAAACATCTGAATGGAGGTTTTAAACTCCCCCTCCTGTCTTTTAGGAGGGGGCGGGGGGTGGTAGGCTTGTGACTTTTCTTTTTTACTCTGAATTGATTGAAGTCAAAGACGACCACCCCCGACCCCTCCTTAAAAACAGGAGGGGGGCCAAAGGCAAAACCTAACTGACAACATTGTCAACATCCACACATATTATGCATGGAGCTTAGTAGTTACCTTACGAGATCATTATTTATGAAAATACTTCTTGTCACCCTACATGCCAAATACTCTCACTCCTCACTGGCACTCCCCTGCCTTGCTGCCTGCTGCCGTGAAGTTGAGGGGGTTGACGTTATAATCAGGGAGTGGACCGTCAATGAGCCGCGTGAGCATCTCCTGAAGCTGATTATGGCGGAGCGGGCTGATCTGATCGCTTTTTCCTGCTATATCTGGAACATTGAGATGACGCTTAAAATCATCTCCGACATCAAGAAAATAGCTCCTCAGAAACTCATTGTCCTTGGCGGACCGGAGGTCTCTTTCGGCGTCTTCGAGCTGATGCATGGCAACCCTGCTGTTGATTTTGTTATAAAAGGGGAGGGGGAGCAGGTTTTCAAGCGGCTGGTCGAGGCACTCACTGTCAATCCTTCGGGACGCTCTCTGACCTGGATCGGCAACCTTTTTTTTCGGGAAGGGGAGAATATCGTATCAGGTTTGATGACTCCGGAACTGTTACAGCTTGACAGCATACCATCCCCATTCGAAGAGGGGCTTGTCGATTTGAGCAAACCGCTGATCTACTACGAAACATCGCGTGGCTGCCCCTTTTCATGTGCCTTTTGCCTATCCTCTGCGGAAGGATCCGTCCGTTCGTTCAGCATGGAGCGAATCGAGAGGGATCTACTCTTTCTCATGACTCATAATGTGTCAAAGATAAAGCTGGTAGACCGCACATTCAATTATGATGCCGATCGAGCTGGTGAGATATGGGAGTTTATCCTCCGGAATAACCGGGGGAGTCACTTTCATTTCGAGATAGCCGCAGATCTGCTGACCGAAGAGAATCTGCGGATTCTGGCGCAGGTTCCTGAAAACACCTTTCGTTTCGAGATCGGCATTCAGTCAGCCTCGGCCAGCACTTTGAAGAGAGTTGGGCGAAAGGCTGATCTCTCAAAAATTTCTTCCGCCGTCCAGCGGCTTAAACGGGAGACGAAAGTGGAGCTGCACCTTGATCTGGTGGCTGGTTTGCCTGGTGAAGATTACGACGGTTTTCTGAAGTCGCTGCAGGTTCTGGCATCACTTGAACCGCATGAGATCCAGATTGAGCCGCTAAAACTGCTCAAAGGGACAAAGATGAGGGAGATTGCAGAGCGTGAGAATTATCAGTTCTCTAACTCACCCCCCTATACGATACTTAGCAACCCCTGGCTCTCTTTTGAGGATATCTGTCGTATCGAGACCATTGGACGTCTGCTGGATCTGTTCCGGAAACATGGCGGGTTTGCGACGGCATTTACTCTCCTGCTCCGGTATCTGCCGTTTTCAGCCATACTGAACCGGATGGCGCACTGTGTCGGGGATGAAGCTCTTTCAGGCTTCTCCTGTCGCCGGGTATATGAACTGTTCGCCCGCCTGGCTGCACAGATGAGTTTGGGGAGTTTGGGGAGTTTGGAGAGTTTGGAGAGTTTGGAGAGTTTGGAGAGTTTGGAGAGTTTGGAGAGTTTGGAGAGTTTGGAGAGTTTGGAGAGTTTGGAGAGTTTGGA
>Ga0194060_10002812_pt1 | contig 12408 bp, 10 predicted proteins | sample SepL225m_MetaG_FD_163427 | JGI IMG/M metagenome (GOLD analysis project Ga0194060, IMG submission 163427) | Anoxic zone freshwater microbial communities from boreal shield lake in IISD Experimental Lakes Area, Ontario, Canada - Sep2016-L222-5m | ecosystem: Environmental > Aquatic > Freshwater >... | reverse complement strand
AATGTAATTCCGATCACAAAATTCTTTGCCTTGAGGTTTCTTGAAAAGTAAGCAATTATCCATCCAAAAACCAATGCAAGTGCAAGGTGTGGGCGTAAAAGGAGCGTTCCGATGAAGCCTAAAAACTTCAACTGCAGTCGAGTTTCGATTAAAAAGAGCAATGCAAAGTAGCCAAGCGAGACATCTCTCAGCGCAAGCGTGGACATGAAGATGCTCATTGGACCGCAAAAGAGAACAACATGCCACCACTTCAGAGAAATTTCGAGGTCTCGTAAAAATCGTTTAGCAGTTTGGTAGATCAGTACAAGATAAACGAGCTGCTCAAATTTCAAAACTAGAACTCCGTCCAACCCGATTTTTGTGAGAAAATAAGCGGGAAGGATGACGATGTATCGCCAGTTAATCAGTTCATTAAATCGAAGAGGGATTCCCTCTGCAGGGATGTATTGGTAAATAAACCGCCAGGCGCTTAGCTGGTCGTTTGAATAGAACAAGATTTGGTCGGATCGATAATGCCAATAGATTCCGATGACTGATGCTGTCCAGATGACAATCACTGCAAGCAAATAGCCATCAAGAGAGCGTTTTTTAAGACTAAAGATGATAAGTAAACTTGATAACAGTGAGGCCTGAACGGAATAGCTGATCAAATTAGACATTCAGTGTGATGACTCAAACGGACTGTAATCAAATGTGGGCATCGGACACTCCGAATAGCAGTGCATCCCGTGGATGCGTTACGAGACTTTCTGAGAAATCAGTCTACTTGCAATGCCACGGAACCAGGGAGGACTAGAAGTCTCCCATTCGCCAAGGTAATCAACCTGCACAGTTCCTGTGCCCTTCTTGAAATCATAAACCCCACGGTTATTCACTGGGTCAATACCACCTAAATCGAATTGCTTAATACCTAACTGAAAGCACTGTTCTGCGAGCGCCCAAAAGACAGCATGGGAAGCATATTTTTTGCGACCAGCCGGTGTAGTCACAGCAATGAAATCCCATGCAGTTTCGTTAAACAAAAGAGCTCCTCTTATTGCGAGAGGAGCACCATCTTTGTCATCACTTCGAACGAGTATCAGACTGTCACCAAAAGTATTTATAACACTCTGTAGATCATCGTTCGATCTGGCTAGTGACACTCCCTTGATATCTTTGAATTCATCCATCTGCGCGTAAGCATCTGAGATTGATTTGGCATCAGGTGATTTCCAAATGTATGTAAAGCTTTCATTTTGAGCAGAACGTTTTAGATTTCTTTTCCAATTCGAGGAACATCTTGAACGCCGTGTTGACTCTTCGGCATCAAGGGAATGAACCAAGCTTGATTTTGTACCGATTATCACGGAAGACTGACGCCATCCCTCTGCCGTAAGTGCCTTCGAGGAAGCAACATCGGTTTGACGCATAACAGCAATTCGAATGTAAAGAAATCGTGCGCCAACTGCCTGCTTCACGATGTTGACGAAATTGGATGAGAGGGAATCGATATTGCCAATTGGACCTCCGGCGACCCAAACGACGACCGACCCGAGAGGACCTCGGCGAAATAAACACTGTGCTGCAGCTACAGGGTGGTTTCGATCGAAACTGATTAGTCGAATTACTTGCCAACCAGATGATTCCTTATGCTTTGCCCAATTTGTTGTTTGGTAAATTGACCCATCCGAGAATTGGGCAATGATTAAGTCCCATTCGCTGTCTGCTTCATCCCAGACCTGCCAATTGCTGAGTTGGGTAGGTGAACTCACAAAAAATTCACCAGCCAAACGTCTTTGTAATGATTTGGCGCGATTTCAATAACCGATTCTGGAAGATCAGGCCAATGAATAACTTCGACGCCGAGGTGTTTGACGAGTGCTTCAGCAGACTTAGCATTGCGAGTGCTTGCATAAAAAGGGTATCCGTATGGAACGCAGCCATGCGGGAGCGATGAGAATATTGGGGATACTTCACATTTCGATAACACTGATTCCACGTCTATATATAGTGCGCGTCGTCGCCCAACTTCAGCATGTTCATCTAGTCGCCTAATTTGTTTGATTGAGGATTCACGAGGTGCAGAAAGAATGATCTCTTCGTACTCAGCGCTAGAAGGTGAGACAGGTAATGCTCTCCCGGTAACCAATTTTCTTCCAATTCTTACCAACGATCGAGTCCAATCAAGCAAAGGTAATCGAATGGTTTGTTGTATTCGCAAGAGGAGTCGCTGAAGTGTTGGTCGGAGTCCGGGGGAAAGTTGAGTAAAGGTGAGTTGCGCTGGAAGTGATTTGATGCTGTTGTCATTAATCAACAGTTGGGCACCATCAGCAATTCGGAGAGTTTTCCTGATACTAATAATTCCAAAATGTGCTCGCGTTCCGAGACGCCTGTTAGATGAGTCTTCGCTGAGGTATCCATGGGCGTTGTCCTCTATTAATGAAGCTCCTACCAACTCGCATTGTTGCTTAAAAATTGTGAGATCCTGAGGGAACCCAAAGTAATTCACAGCAATTGCTGCCTCAAAGTTTTGGAATTTCGCAAAATCCAAAGGTGCAAGCTTTTCATCCACTTCGTAAAAGATAGGCGTTGCACCAACAGTATGAATTGAAGCAATGACATCTTTGCAAATGAGGGCAGGAACCAAAACATTATCTCCATAACCAACCCGTGCAAGCAGCAAAGCTTGAACCAAAGCCTGTCGCGCTAATGCGTAATAGCGAACTCGCGATTCATCAATATCTTTATTCATGACTGAACCTTAGAGTTGGGCTTAAGCAATAAAATTAAAGCGATATAGGTTCGCAAAAAAAACGGAGATTGATTAATTGCCTTGTAAAAGTAGCGGCTCGCAGCCAATTTATGTTGTGCTCGCATTTCTGCTCGACCTGCGGCGTAAATAGCTTTGGAACGACGATGACGAAGGCGAAGATAATTTGCCATGTTGTGCGTATTTTGTGAAGAATGATGATCAATCACTGAAAGTTCGGCATCAAGGTGACGCTGAACGGCGCTACTTGCACTTTGGTCATGACGTCGAAATTCACCCAAAATTTCATGAATGAAGATAAATTTTTCGGTAGCTTTTGCGAGCTTGATCCAAAGTTCGTAATCTTCCGCAGTGATGAATTCAGGATTTATGCTAAATCCTCCGACTTCATTCAGAACGTCCTTACGCACGATCGTTGCTGAAGTTGATATGCAGTTACCTCGAAAGAGAAGTTTATTTGGCCTCGAATTTTTGACTGGTCCGTAATATACGGCACGAGTTGGAAGTCCCTCAGAACTCCAGCTTTCGCCATGACAAACAACGTCGTTACCTTGATCGATTTGTACAACACATTTAGCTAATTTGTGAGGAAACCAGTGATCATCTGAATCCAGAAATGCGACAACCGAACCTGTCGCCAAACGGATCCCCTCATTTCTTGATGCTGCAATTACACCTTGGTTTCTATAATTAACAAGCTGAATTCTTGGGTCGTTGAATTCTGCGACCACATCGATCGTATTGTCAGTCGAAAAATTATTGACAATGATTACTTCCCAGTTGTCATATGTTTGATCAATTACCGACTGAATTGCATTTCTGAGAAAATTGGCATGATTGAACGTCGGGATTACGACTGAAACTTTAGTCAACTCGTTACATTGGCTGATTGGATGTGAGCTCATAAGCTCAGTTCTTTGCACATTGTAAGAAGTCGATCAATTTCGAAGTCAACATTGTTCATAGGGTTAAAACCGGTGGAAACGAGTTTGAAAATTTGGTAGTCAAGCTCGCCAGAAATATCATTCGGAGACACTTCAGGCCTAAATATTTCTGGCTTAATTCCCAATACGACACTGCTGCGGTGCGCAACCTTTTCGGCCATTTCTAGTACCGATTTAGAACTTGGCCCACCAAGATTAAACAGACCGTCGCCAATTTTCGTCCGGTCGAGAGTAAGGAAATGCGTCATTGCGCTGCAGATGTCTGCAACGGGAATAAAATTTCTACGTTGAACCCCACTTGAATTCAGCGTCATTGACCCGTGCGATGCAACTTGTCGGCAGAGATCATAAACAAGGACATGCCAAATGTTGACCGATGGATCCAAAGGGAATCCGAATCCGTTTGCGCATCGGATTCGAATACCGAGCAATTGCCCTAGCTCGTGTTTGGTTTGAACAACATGTTCACCTGCAAGATGGCTGGTGGCGTAGGGATGGGTGCAATGCGTGCTTGACGATTCGTTGATCGTTCCTTCTAGTGGAGACCCGTAAACATGTGAAGTTGACATAAATAGAAAACGCTTAACACTCTGAGCAACTGCGGCATCTGCAAGTAGTTGTGTGCCTTCACCAGAAAGTGCGGCAGCGAGCTCTGGGCTCGCTATTGCCTCACGGTCATTTAGTGCAGCCAAATGAATGACAGAGTCGGCGCCTTTGCATGCATCAAGAACTCCGGAATTATTGAGTAAGTCGAGATGCACAACCTCTGCATCTGGTGCCCAACTTGGCGCATGCCGATGGGTTCGCGACGCAAGTCGGATATTCCAAACTCCAGAATGGTGGAGTGACGCAGCAAGTCGTCCGCCGAGGTTTCCAAATCCTCCTGTAAGGAGGACAGTCGGTTTCATTTGTGCTTTAGCGCCCAGTCATAAGGGATGTGATTGTCGGCAGGATCAAGTCGACTGATTTCTGTCGGATCGTGGGGGATACTCGCACAGTTTGCAACCAGCGCCATTTCTGTGCCAACACCTTTAAATCCGTTCCAAACGTTTGGAGGAACTGTGACTAGAAAATAATTGTCTGGACCAAGAAACAATTCTTGAACTTCGCCAAAAGTTTTGCTACCAGGTCGCTCGTCATACAGAACAAACTTAATTTTGCCAATTGGTACCGCATAATTCAATGTCATTTTTGTGTGGATATGCCAAGCTTTAACGACATCGGGGTAAATGCCAGAAAAGTAAATTTCGCCAAAATTTTGGAAAACAGGATCAGTTGCCTTCAGCATGTGCATGACACTTCCGCGCTCGTCATGGATTTGAAGCAATGGTGTTATTTTTACGCCATCAATCATTTGCACTCATTTCATAAGTTTTAAGTTGTTCTGAAGAAGACACAAAAGTATTAACTCCAGCTTCGGCCTGCTTGTACCACTTTATTGTCTCGTGGATTGTTTTAGAGAAGTCCCATTTTGGTTTCCAACCGAGCTGAACCCGCGACTTATCGCAATTGAGTTGCAATAGAACTGCTTCGTGCAGTTTGTTCGGTGTGGACAAAATCTTGAGAGTGCCAGAACCCCACTCTTTCAATACACTTTCGGTGACCTCTTGAACAGTGTGAACTGCATTCTCTGGCGGTCCAAAGTTCCACGATCCCATATCGCCATTTGGGCTATTAAGAAGTTTTGAGCCCAGAGTGATATAGCCAGACAGAGGTTCAAGTACATGTTGCCAAGGTCGAGTCGCATGCGGATTGCGCAACTCAATTGGATTTTTTCCCATTAGTGAACGTATGCAGTCGGGGATAATTCGATTTGCAGACCAATCTCCTCCACCGATGACGTTGCCGGCTCGTGCAGATGCAGCGCCGAATGATTTTCGCTCCGCAAAATACGAACGTGCGTATGAAGCAAATGCAATTTCGGCAGCAGCTTTCGATGCCGAATATGGATCATGTCCACCCAACTCATCCGTTTCAACGTAGCCACGAGCGACTTCTTTATTGAGGTAACACTTATCAGATGTGATGAACACTAATGCTTTTATATTTTCATTTAAACGAACTGCTTCGAGCAGGTTCACACCACCAAGCACATTTGTATCAAAAGTTTCTTGTGGCTCTGAATACGAAGTCATTACTATGGCCTGAGCGGCAAGATGAAAAATTACTTCTGGTTTGATTTTCTTAATAAATTTGGACATATGAGAGAAATCTCTGACATCTCCATCTTCGTGATGGATAACTTTGTTCAATCCAAGTGCCAAAAAATGTGAGTTTTTTTCTGCTGGGAGTGCGTATCCGTACACTTCTGCGCCATGTAGGTGCAGCCAAAGACTCAGCCATGAACCTTTGAAACCGGTGTCTCCAGTAATCAATACACGGCGACCACGAAAGTTTTCTAAAGCATTTACCAGGTTTTCCATGGGGCCTGATTCGTCGTTAGCAAATTATTCAAAAGTTGCCAGTCCCTAGCTGTGTCCATGCACTGCCAAAAATCGTCGTGTTCATAAACCGCTAGTTCCTTACGTGCAACAAGGTCTTTGATTGGGCCTTGTTCAAAAACTAGATCTTCATTGTCATTAAGCACATTAAAGATGCTCGGCTCGCACACAAAAAAACCACCAGAGATAAGACCGTCGCTAGCTTGTGGTTTCTCATTAAATTCAGAAACTAATCCACTTGCCGAAGCGCGAAGTTCGCCAAATCTGCCCGGAGGCCGCACGCCGGTAACTGTGGCGATTTTCCCGTGTGATCGATGGAATTTTTCGAGAGCATGAAGATCAACATTGCTTAACCCATCACCGTAAGTGAGAAAAAATGGTGAGTCATGTACATATGATCGGATCTTGCTTACCCTGCTTCCGGTCATGGAGTCTTGGCCAGTGTCAACAAGAGTGACTTTCCAATCGGTCTCGCCGTTAGGTGAGTGATACTGAATTGAGTTTGATTGACCAAGAGTGACTGTGAAATCTTGAGTGTGTGCCTGGTAGTTGAGAAAGAAATCTTTAATGATCTGGCCTTTGTATCCCAGGCAAAGAATAAACTCATTGTTTCCAAATGATGAGTAGTACTTCATCAGGTGCCACAGAATTGGTAGCCGACCAATAGGGAGCATCGGTTTTGGAAGGTCTTCGTTTACATCGCGAATACGGGTTCCATATCCACCACAAAGAATCACTGTTTTCATCAAAGCGCCCCTGGCTTGAAGGTTGGTATCAGGACCTAGTTACTCGTGAATCCCAATCCTACCAACAACTCTTTAGAGGCATCACTGAATCTAAAGTGACCGAAGAAATGCGTTCCATTTACTGAGTCCATCATCAAGAGTGAAATATGGACGATGACTATTTACCGCATGCCGTTCGCCTGCGGCAAGCGCAACACGCAATTCGTCACTGCTCGACACGAACCTCACCTCTTGGGCATCTTTGAGCGGGCTCATATTTAGGCCATTCCCATCATGAAAAAGAACGATCTGTATCCCTAAGCAAAAACCTTCGACCGCAGCGCTTGTTGGAGATGTAGCGACCATGATGTCGGTCTCGGCGAGCAATGAAGCAATATCTCCCGTAAATAAATCGAGTCCGATTTCAGAAAGCCTATTTTGGTTGACGGGACACATTGGATGTGGTTTGAACACACATTGATATTCACCTAAGTCAACACCATGTTCGAAGATGGATAGCAGTCGATTGGTAATTTCTGTGTCGAAATCACCAAGCACTGAAATTCTGGGTGGAATATTGGGTGCAACATGTTTTGATTGATTAATTTTCAATAGCGGTTCTATGTGCTGAAACGCCAAGGCTTCAAGTTCGAGAATATTCTCTGACGGTACGCCATTTGCACTTAATTCAGATTTGGCGATTGTTGAATTAGCAACTACTAAGTCAGGTTGCGGGAACTGGCTAATTCCACTTTCAAATCTTGAACGGGGATCTACGAATCTCCGCATCTCCCAAAACTTTGGTGCCGCATGCGGTACTCCTACAAGTTTCCCTGTTTGGTGTGACCTCCAAGCATGAATGAGTGCCATCTCCCAGGGTTGATTCTCCATTAGATATAGACACACTTTTTGTTGCGGAAGATGTTTGATTTTCTCCGAAACACCATAGAAAGTAATGAGATTGCGAATTGCAGTTGTGCCTCGAAGCGAGTCATTCCACTCTTTTTTGAATATCGGCCAAAAATTGATTTGAGATCCGCTAAACATGAATTTGCTACGCACACCACGCAGGCGAAAACATGCAATCTGTAGCCGGAAATATCTTGGGATGATTCGACTGAGTTGCTTCGCAGAAATCCTGGATTCAAGAATTTCATGTGCAACGCTCGGGCGTGAACTGAGATTCTTGGTGTGCTTGTTGGCATCGTTAAGAGACAGTGAATTTAAGCCAACGTCTTGAATATGGAACCATGTGATTGTTTGGAAAATTGACTGAATCAGCGAAGGCAATTTGTGCCAATACCGAGAAATATATTCACCACGAAGTGAAGCGGAATGATCAAAACCATTGAAGTAGTCAATAACTAGTGCCGCAGTGCCCGTCCGATTTTGGGGTGCAGCTTTCTGTATCCGACCTTGACGTAAAATCTGTCTCGCGAGAACGAACATTGCACCCAGGAAATTCGGCACAAGATCCTTTGGGGATTTTTTCTGAATTGTGACACGGTATGCGCGGGTTGAAGGTTGGTGAAATGTAAAAGTCCAAGCGTTTTTAAGACAGAGGTTTCTAATGCATTCTTCGACTTGTCTGTTTGCACCGGAAAAGACAACTTGATTGGCGCTAAGCCGTTTAAGTTCCGCTTCAAGTGCTAAAAGTTTGATGGTTTCGGTCGTGCCACTTTTGTCATTCCATCGACGCAGACCGAAAAGTGTAAGCCACCAAAAACTGAAATCATGCTCAATTTTTAGTTGCTCAACTACCGATTGCCCTTTTATTTTTAAAGAGCCAATTTCATATACGAGTTTTAAATATTTTTCCCTATATTCATTCGCGGAATCTTCAATTACCTGAATCAATTTGATTTGGTTACTGGCGAGCTGGAAGCAAGGAGAATCATTCCAGGAAATTGCTACGTCAACTTCTTGCTGAAAGTCCAAAACCTCGCTTTCGTGTACTAGCACGACGAAATTCTTGGACCCAATATTTGTAGCAGTCATCAGTCAACAGTCGCTATCTCTTTAACAATAAAGCGCAGACCATCAGGTATTTGTTGTGCAAATTTTGACTGAAAGTTGGAAACTGCATCTTGAGTTTTTGGCGTGTCCCACCAAGAATCTACGTCATCCCAAACGGAAGTTATGTGGTTAACCAAAGATTCGACGGAGTAGTGAACGACTCCTGCTTGTTCAAGCAGATTGAATACTGGAATCATTGACTGACGTAGATGCACTATTTTGAGGTCCAGAAAAATCACCGTCGGGAGCTTTGAATAAAACTGTTCAACTTCAGAGGTTCCAAGCGTTGTGCAAATAACTATCTTTGCATTTTTCCGAAGATTTTGAATTGGTTGTTCACCATTATCTACGCGGATCCGCTCGGTGAGTTTTGACCAACGTGTGACCTGTTGAGAGTCGAACTGCTCATGACCTTTGTACAGTCGAACAAGTAGTGAACTTTGGATTGGATCTGGTAATCGGCGTACAAAGTCAAATAGGTTTGACAAGTACATTGTGTTTTCAGTTGATGTTGACCACGGCCTTCGGCTGTACTTGTAAAGCCCATCTGTAATCAATACAAGATTGCTTGGATTACTTGAGCGTCGGAGCTGTCTTGCGCCGAGAGTAATGAATGTGGGTCCTCGCACCAAGTTTGGTGCACCATCATCCCAGCCCCAGCTGAGATATTTATCGGCTATTGCGAGTTCCTGAAATTCATTACGGGTAGGGGGAGAAGTCTGACCAAACAAACCACCATGTTGACCAATCACTAGTCGCGTACCAGATTGTTGACATCGAGCAGCCCAAATAGCGAAAGTATCAGATGAATTATGAAGATTGGATGTGAATATCACTTTGGGGATCTTCGGAAGATTCATTGCAGAAATTTGAAGATTAATTTCTTTGAAGTTCTCCACAACCGACCTGGGAAGATGTAGCGGAAGTAGTTTTCGAATAAAAGTCTCAAATTCGGACGAACTAGCTCCATTTAGTTTGACGCTATTCCGAAAGTCGAGATCAATCTTGGTGTGATCAATGGAGGGTTCAAACCATCTAACTGGCAGAGATCGCAGTTTGAACGCAAGTATCCACTCAGATTTCTGAGGTAAATAGGTAGCCGAAATAATTGATTCACTAAATCTCGCCACGCGCTTCTGAAGAAATTGATACACAGCACCTTTTATCGATTGATTAACTTTTGAATTTTGGTGAATTAACACTTCGGAAGACCAATCAATGGCAGAGTCTGCAACTTCAATAGTTGCCAAGTTCCGCTCTTTCAAAATCTCTGCAAACATGTGGTGATTCCAAGCAGCTGATTGGGACAGCTTGACTAAATCACGAGAAGTATTTGGGCAAATCAGGTTTTGATCTACTGGATGTACCCGGTATTTAATGGTGTGCGGTGACACACCAATTGCGGTCGTTAATTCCCATCTTTGAAATAAAACGTCAACAAAATTCGTCAGCCACAAATTAATGCAAAGCGTCCAATAGGGAATGTCATGGTCTGTTTTGTGGAGTTCATTCAAGTAATTTGCGACGCATTGCAAAAGTTTCTGACTGAGAGCAGTTGTAAAGTCATTCTTTTGTGTTTGAACGATTTCGTCTTCTAGAGAATTATCGATCAAGTCATATTCGGCAACATTTATTGACTTAAGCGGAGTCAACAACTGTTGGTCAATAAAAAGTAACTTCCTTTCCTGTGGCCATGATTCAACAAAATCGGTCGTAACCAAAAAGTAGGGTTCCCGTATGGAGCTTGCCGTCATGTTGTTAAGCGACCCTTGGTTTGTTGGGCATAATTGGTAAACCCAGGGCAGAAAGAAACGAAACTAGTTCTTTATTGTTTGGATCAAATTTCATGAATAGATCTTTGTAACGGCTGATTTGCATTGCCCATTCGTCGTGTGACATGGATCGAACTTGGTCTAGCAATTCTGTAATTTGTGATCCGGAGAGGCTGTCTGTCCAGAACGGTCCGGTGGAAGGTTCGTTTAGCGGAAATCCGAATTTAATTCCTTTCATATTCCTCACAGCCAAATCAGGGTGAAGTGCAAATCTTCCCCCAATAAAGACAACCCGCTTGCCGCGTGCAAGAAGCTCGTAACCCAACGTGCTGTCTAGCGTGACAACCAAATTTGCTCGAGCTAGTTGCTCGTAGCTGCCTAGAGGTGTGTTACGCGATGAGACTTTGTGGGGTCTAAAAAACTCCGACTCATGACTAAATGTTAAGGATTGTTTTCCACATATTTCAAATCGAAGTTGATTGTTGGAGCAGTATTCGGCTAATTGATTACAGATAGTTCTTTCAGCGCCATAAAAATCTGAATATGAAATCTCGTGACCCTGATAATAAGCGACGGTAGAAGTATTTTTGGTTTCGTGGTTCGGTAATTGTGAGACATACATGATGAGATCTGATTCTTCAGCGATGCCTATGGCATCAAAGGTATTGTTTCGCAAACTTCCTGCAACAAAAGTGTTCGTCGCTATATGTGTTTTTAACAATTCACTAATCGCGACTCCAAATGTGATGGCGAAATCAGAAGATAATCCAGCTTCACGTTCGATTGATTCAATGAAACCTTGACCAGGAACTGAAGAATAATTAGCCCGGAGTCCATTCTGTATAGAAATGGTTGTGACGTTTGGAAGTATTGATTTAATTCGGTAAAAGCTCAAATCGTTGTCACTTGTGGTTATCAAATATTTGGGTCGAGCAAGCTTCAGATATGAAATCAAATAATTGAATCGTCTACGTTTTCCACTGAAGACCATATAAATAAGTGCTGGAACGTTAAGTCGATTGCTCCAAGGATCGATGACCTGTGTTTCAGTTGGATCTAGATACTGAAGCAAAAGATCAGAACTTTTCCCTGGGGGATAAACAACAGTTGTAACTTGTTTCGGCCACATCAAGACTGATCGCAGTGTTGATCGCATCTCGCGTAGGCGGTTCATGGTTGGTCTGTATTTCGATTTAACTATTTGTGCTTTTCTCGAGAAACCATTCTTGCACTCTCAAGATCGCTTGAATTATCAATATCAATAGCTTCAAACTCACCAACAAGTTTCCACATAACAGGCGCGATGAAAAGTGTTCCTTGAGCAAGAAATTGTTGGAGATTTGTGATGTAGAGGCTTCCACTTTGGCGAACAACACGAGCAAGCTGTTGCCTCGGCGCAGAGAGGTCTTCAACCTTGGTAAAAGGCACCACGAATTCTCCGTTGACGACAAGCATCTTTGCCGGGTGGTGCTCCACATTGACCACACCGAATAGTGATCCCTGCGATCCATTTTTGATGAAGTCACTGATCGAATTGGCAAGTAGTTGTGTGTCGCGCAGTGGTGAAGTTGGCTGAATAACCGTCAAAACATCCGTGGAGGCTGGATCAATGCCGAGCTCTGTAAGAGCGTGAATTAGCGCAGACTCAATGGGCGAGTTATCTTGTGCGAGCTCTGCTGGACGAACTACGACTTCAACGCCTAAATCCTTCGCAATTTTCTGAACAGAAATATCATCGCTTGTAACTACCACTCGAGTGAT
>Ga0194060_10002811_pt1 | contig 12409 bp, 11 predicted proteins | sample SepL225m_MetaG_FD_163427 | JGI IMG/M metagenome (GOLD analysis project Ga0194060, IMG submission 163427) | Anoxic zone freshwater microbial communities from boreal shield lake in IISD Experimental Lakes Area, Ontario, Canada - Sep2016-L222-5m | ecosystem: Environmental > Aquatic > Freshwater >... | reverse complement strand
GAAAAGGCGGTCTATTCAGTGTTCGAACGCTTTACCGACAGGGCCCGCAGGGTCGTAGTGCTGGCTCAAGAAGAAGCCCGCTTGCTCAATCATTCGTACATCGGCACCGAGCACATTTTACTCGGCCTCATTCATGAAGGCGAAGGCGTCGCAGCCAAAGCTCTCGAGTCGCTCAACATTTCACTCGAAGCAGTGCGTGCGCAAGTCGAAGAGATCATCGGTCAAGGTGGCTCGTCGCCATCCGGTCACATTCCATTTACACCTCGCGCCAAAAAAGTGCTCGAGTTGTCATTGCGCGAAGCACTGCAGTTGGGTCACAACTACATCGGCACCGAGCACATCTTGCTCGGCCTCATTCGCGAAGGCGAAGGAGTTGCAGCACAAGTGCTCGTCAAGTTGGGTGCCGACCTGAGTCGTGTTCGTCAACAAGTGATTCAGTTGTTGTCTGGATACCAGGGCCCGGCAGGCAAGGGCGAAGGCCAACCTGCTGGTGCAAAAGAAGAGCCACAAGAAAAAGGTGGCAGCCAGATTCTTGATCAGTTTGGTCGCAACCTGACGCAACTTGCGCGCGACAACAAACTTGATCCTGTTATCGGTCGTCAAAAAGAAATGGAGCGCGTGATGCAGATTTTGTCGCGCCGCACCAAAAACAATCCTGTGCTCATCGGCGAGCCTGGTGTTGGCAAGACGGCAATCGTTGAAGGCCTTGCACAAAAGATCGTGCGCAACGACGTGCCCGAGACTCTCACTGGCAAACAGCTCTACACACTCGACCTTGGTGCACTTGTTGCAGGCAGTCGCTATCGCGGAGACTTCGAAGAGCGTCTGAAGAAAGTGCTCAAAGAAATCAAAACTCGTGGAGACATCATCTTGTTCATCGACGAGATTCACACGCTTGTCGGTGCAGGTGCAGCAGAAGGCGCAATTGATGCAGCGTCAATCCTCAAGCCAATGCTTGCGCGCGGCGAATTGCAAACAATCGGTGCAACAACACTCGACGAGTTTCGCAAGCACTTCGAAAAAGATGCAGCACTCGAGCGTCGCTTTCAGCCAGTCAAAGTGGAAGAGCCAGAAGTTGCTCACACCATCGAGATCTTGAAGGGCTTGCGCGACAAATACGAAGCGCATCACCGTGTCACGATCACCGATCAAGCACTTGTGGCTGCAGCCAACTTGTCAGATCGCTACATCGCCGACCGTCATCTGCCAGACAAGGCAATCGACCTCATCGACGAAGCCGGTAGTCGCTTGCGCATCAAGCGCATGGCCACGCCTCCCGACTTGAAAGAAATCGAAGCCAAGATCAACGACGTACAAGAAGCTAAAAAGAAGGCTGTCGAAGAACAACGCTTCGAAGAAGCAGGTCGTTTGCGCGATCAAGAGCGTGCATTGCTCGAAGAGCGTCTCGAAAAAGAGACTGCTGTAAAAGCTAGCGGCATTGACTTGTTTGATGAAGTAGACGAAGAAGCAATTGCCGAAGTGTTGAGCATGTGGACAGGCATTCCTGTGTACAAACTCACCGAAGAAGAAACGGCCAAGTTGCTCAACATGGAAGCCGAGTTGCACAAGCGCATCATTTCGCAAAATGATGCGATCAAAGCTGTTAGCCAAAGCATTCGTCGCACACGCGCGGGTCTCAAAGATCCAAAGCGTCCAAGCGGTTCGTTTATCTTCCTCGGCCCAACAGGCGTGGGCAAAACCGAGCTCGCGAAAACACTTGCCAACTTCTTGTTTGGTGATGATGATGCGCTCATTGCTCTTGACATGAGTGAATACATGGAGAAGCACACCGTCAGCCGCTTGGTTGGCTCGCCTCCCGGATACGTGGGCTACGAAGAAGGCGGTCAACTCACAGAAGCCGTGCGTCGCAAGCCGTTCTCGGTTGTGCTGTTTGACGAAATCGAAAAGGCTCACCCAGACGTGTTCAACACGCTGCTCCAGATCCTTGAAGAAGGTCGTCTCACCGACGCACAAGGTCGCAGCACCGACTTCCGCAACACGGTGTTGATCATGACATCCAACTTGGGCACGCAAGATTTGCGCAAGGCCAATGTTGGCTTCGGCAAAAACGATGAGGCACTGTCATACCAACGCATGCGCGACAAGGTTAACGAGGCTCTCAAGGGTCACTTCCGACCAGAGTTCCTCAACCGCATTGACGAAGTCATCGTGTTTCACGAACTTGGCATGGAAGAAGTTGTGCAGATGGTCGACTTGATGAGCAAGCGCGTCATTGCACAACTCGAAGGTCTTGGCCTCGGACTCGAACTCACACAGTCAGCAAAAGAATTGTTGGCCAAGCGTGGATACGACCCACAGTTGGGCGCTCGCCCACTGCGTCGTGCATTGCAACGTTTGATTGAGGACCCGATGTCGGAGAAACTCTTGAACAAAGAGTTCACCGCGGGCGAGATCATTGTTGTCGACACCGAAGAAGATCCGGAGAATGCTGGCGAACGTCGCATGACGTTTAAGGCAGTCGAGGGTTTTAAATCGCCAGCGGCAATTGAACTTGCTGGCGCTGGTGACGGCACTACTGCAACACCTGAGTGAACCCGTTGGTGTGTAAAACATCTGCTCGCTCTGTAATCGTTCATGCGCTTGCTGCCATCGCAACGTGTGCATTGTTGACGAGCTGCCGTGTTGATTCAGTTGTCACTCTCGACGTTGAGCCAAATGGCAGCGGCACGCTTGCGATTGTCACCACGGCCGATGCCGAAGTAGTTGCCAAGTACCCGAACCTTGCATCCGAACTGAGCTTTGAAGATGCCAAGGCGGCGGGTTGGTCGGTCTCTGACGTTGCAACAACGCCCGAGGGAGCGCTGCAGATGCGAGTCGCACACAATTTTGTGAACCCAGAAGAAGCCACGGCATTGCTCGGACAATTGAGCAGCGAATTTGGGCCATTCAAAGGTCTTACGCTCACCCGCTCCGGCAAAGACACTGACTCAACGTGGAATCTTGTGGGTCAATTGCAAGTCAACGATGGATTAAATGCTTTTGCCGACCCACAACTGCTCACCACCATTGGTGCAACTCCATTTCAGGCAACACTTGCCAACTCTGGCCTCGACATCGGCCAAGCAGTTGGTGTCACTTTCAATCTGAAGTTGCCGGGCAAAGTTGAAGCAACAACGGGCATCTCGAAGTTTGGAACATTGCAATGGAACGTCGCATTTGACGGCAGCACACAGGACCTCGCAACGACCACGCAAAATACTGCCGTTGCCGCCACGATCGCACGTATCTTCTCGCCGCTCTTGCGCTGGATGCTGATCTTGTGGATCGTTGGCATGGCTGGTTTTTCGGCATTCGTCGCTTTCTGGCGCTACAGGCGACACAGGCGCACACCCACTCTGTAGCGTTGGCGCATGGCTCGACTGCGCACGGTGTACAACTGCGGTGATTGCGGCGCCACTCATTACAAGTGGGCTGGCAAATGCGACTCGTGCGGAGCATGGAACACGCTTGTCGAAGATGTTGAAGATCCAAACTCGCACACCACTCTTGCTGCTGGTATGGCACTCATTCCGCCGGGCGAAGCACAACCGATTGGCAAGCTCGATGCATCAGTTGGTCAACCATTATCTACCGGCATTTCCGAACTCGATCGTGTACTCGACGGCGGCTTGGTCCCAGGCTCAGTGACGTTGCTTGGTGGCGAACCAGGCATCGGCAAGTCAACGTTGTTGTTACAACTCCTTGCATCGTGGCCCACGCGCTCGCTGTATGTAACCGCTGAAGAAAGTGCGCAACAAGTGCGCCTGCGTGCCGAACGCTTGCATGCTGTGCGCGACAATTTGTGGCTCGTGTCGGAGCCATCACTCACCAACATCGTCGCTGCACTCGACAAAGTGAAACCAGAGTTGCTTGTGATCGACAGCATCCAGGCCGTTGCCGACCCAGCGCTTGGTTCGGCACCAGGTTCGGTTGTACAAGTGCGCGGCTGTGCACACCGACTTGTGCAAGAAGCAAAGCGTCGCAACATTCCAACGATCTTGGTTGGCCATGTCACCAAAGATGGTGGGCTCGCAGGTCCGCGCGTGCTCGAACATGTTGTCGACACTGTGCTTTCTTTTGAAGGCGAACGGCATCACGCACTGCGCATCTTGCGTGCGGTCAAACATCGTTTTGGTTCTACTAACGAACTCGGACTTTTTGAGATGACCGAACTCGGTCTTGTAGGTGTGCCCGATGCGAGCCAAATGTTTTTAGCCGATCGTCGCCCCGGCACACCGGGCTCGGTTGTTGTGCCAACGCTTGAAGGTCAGCGCCCACTACTTGTTGAAGTGCAAGCACTGACTAATGCAATGAGCGGAAACGTGCCCCCACGCCGCAGTGCGCAGGGTCTCGACCCAGGACGCCTTGCTATGTTGCTTGCAGTGCTCGAACGCCGAGCTGGCATCAGTCTTTCGCAACACGAAGTGTTTGCCTCGGTTGTTGGTGGTGTTCGCTTAAGCGAACCCGGCAGCGACTTGGGTTTGTGCATTGCGCTTGTCTCGGCCGTCACCAATAAGCCAGCACCAAGTGACTTGGTTGTGTGCGGCGAAATTGGTCTCGGTGGCGAGATCCGCCACGTTGGTCACATGTCCCGTCGACTGACCGAAGCTGCACGCCTTGGCTTCACGCGGGCAATCGTGCCCACACACAGCCAATCCGGCGCCGCCAACAAGGCTCCTGCTGGACTCACCGTGCAAACAGCATCAACGCTGTCGGAAGCACTTGACCTGGCCCAACTCAGTATTAAAAAATAATTGCACTATGGTCAGCAACGATGTCGATCGAGCCTGACAACAAAGACTGGACGTGGGTGCTTGAGCGGCCGTGCCCCGACTGCGCGTATGACGCGTCGCGCGTTGTGCCTCGCGACATTGGTTTAACCATTCGCGAGATCGCTTCGCAATGGGACGCAGTACTTGTGCACCCGCAGTGCGTGATCCGCCCCCGTCCCAACATCTGGTCGGCTCTCGAATACGGCTGCCATGTGCGTGACGTATTTCGGCTTTTCGACAAACGCTTGGTGATGATGCTCACGCTTGACACGCCCACTTTTGCCAATTGGGACCAAGACAAGACGGCAGTGGATGATCGCTATGACTTGCAAGACCCAGTGGTCGTGCGCCGCGAGATTGTGTTTGCTGGCGACCAAGTGGCAGACCGCTTTGACTCGGTGGCAGACGCCGAATGGGGCCGTAAGGGTCTTCGTAGCGATGGGGCTGTGTTTAGCATCGACACCTTTGGCCGATATTTATTGCACGATCCGATACATCATTTGTGGGATGTAGCGCACTAATCGACTACCTCGCGTACACATCGCGGGTATGCCTACACCTACAAAGCAATTCGACAATATGACAACCGTTAAACCTTCCCCCACATTCAAAGGCGAAGATGGCCTCAAGCGCTGTTTTTGGTGCGCGTCCGATCCGATCTATGTCGACTACCACGACAACGAATGGGGCCGCCCTGTTACCGACGACACCAAGTTGTATGAAAAGTTATGCCTCGAGGGTTTTCAAGCCGGCTTGTCGTGGATCACGATCTTGCGCAAGCGCGAGGCATTCCGTGCCGCATTTAAAGACTTCGACCCAATCAAGGTTGCAAGGTTCAATGACAAAAACATTGAGCGCCTCATGAATAACGAAGGCATAGTACGCAACCGAGCCAAAATTGAGGCCACGATTGGTAATGCCAAAGCAACTCTCAAGGTGCAAGACCAAGTTGGCTCATTGTCAAAATTGATTTGGTCGTTCGCTCCCATCAAACCGGGCAAGGCACCTAAAACATTTGGTGACTTGCCTGCATCAACACCAGAATCGCACGCACTGTCAAAAGAGTTGCTCAAGCGTGGTTTCAAGTTTGTTGGCCCAACCACGATGTATGCAGCGATGCAGTCGCTCGGTTTGGTCAACGATCACTTTGCAAACTGCCATGCCCGCCACACTGTCTAAACAGTTATGGATACTGAGAGTTAAAGATTAAATCGATAGACGTTGGTGTCGCGTTGTACGAAACCCAAACGCTGATACAGACGGTTGGCTGCTTCTCGAGATGGACGAGAAGTTAAGTCAACCGTCGTTGCGCCCCGTTTTCGCGACTCATTAATGGCAAAGGTATTCAGTGCTTCGCCAACACCTGCGCCACGAGCAGAACCGTCCACCACCACGTCTTCAATCCACGCGCGTAATCCGGTTGGAATCTGAAATAGCGCGAGCGTGAGCGAGCCAACAATGTGGCCATCAAGTTTGGCAAGCAGCAAAAAAGTTGCGTCGCTGGAGACGATCTTTTGCAATTGCTCTCGGGTTGGCGGTGGGTTCGAAGACGACAATTGAGGAATAAGCGTGTTAAATGCCGCAACAACTTCGTCGTCTACAACTTTGGCTATCTCAACCGTTACTGGCATGCCCTCTACCTTGCCATATGGAGCGCCTTTGGCGTGTGTACCGACCGTTGGCTTGTTGTCTGCGCCAAATCCTCACAACCGTAGAATGATCGGGTGAGATCTCTCATTGGCGACAGAAACGTTTTTGCCACCAAACGCCGAGTGGCCGGATTGGTTGGTGAAGTTTTTCGTCTCGTGCCTCACCCACAGGCTCACGTACACCGCACCCTGATGTACCACTCGGTTGGGCTTGAGCAAAACAGCACCACTGTGGACGGCGACACGTTGGGCATCTACTCGATGACTCTCGCTCAGTTCACTGCCCAAATTGATGCCATCCAGGCTGTGTGTGCATCAACAGGCATTTCGATTGATGCGTTTGGATCTGCAAAGAATGACTCGTTGTCCATCACCTTTGACGACGGATACACCGATGCGCTCACAGTAATTGCACCCCTTTTGTGTGCACGACAGATTCCATTTCATGTTTTTGTGTCATCTGCGCGCATGAATGGAACGGATCGCAAATACCTCTCGCCTGCGCAAGTGGTTGAGTTATCAAACATGCCTGGTGTAAGCATCGGTGCACATGGTGCAACACATCGATCACTCACTTCGCTTTCTTCCTCCGAGCTCGCAGCAGAGTTGCAAGCGAGCAAAGTTGACTTAGAAGCAGCGTTGCAAAAGCCTGTCACCACCATGTCGTATCCATACGGTCACGTTGACGAATCGGTGCGCAATTCCGTGCACGATGCGGGGTTTACTTTTGCCGCCACCAGCAAGTGGGGTTTCAACGAAGCGGCAAGTGACCCACTATTGCAACGACGAATCGACATGTGGTCTGGCGACACCAAGCGCACAGTAGAAAACAAAATTCTTGGACACTGGAATTGGTTTGGTCTACTCACATGACAAGTGTTTCGGTCATCATTCCTGCATACAACTCTGCAGGCACAATCATCCGAGCGCTACAAAGTTTGGCCACACAGACTCTTGCACCTCAAGAGATAATCGTTGTGGATGATGCCAGCACCGACACGACTCGTAGTCTTGTGGCAACGTTTGCGTCATCTTCTTCAATCCCAGTTCGAGTACTTACACAAACCACAAACAGTGGCCCTAGCGCTGCTCGTAATACCGGTTGGGATGCCGCAGTTGGTTACTACATCGCATTTTTGGACGCCGATGATCAGTGGCATCCACGCAAGATTGAGTTGCAATACCCAGTGATGCACAGTCAACCCGAAGTCACGATGAGTTGCCACGACCACCACTTTTCATCCAGCACAACGTGGGCAGACATCTCCGCCAACGACACCAAAGCGAGTCCCGTTTCCTTTCACAAATTCTTGATCCGCAATCGCTGTGCGACCCCAACCGTCATGCTCAAGCGAAACATTTCTGAGCGATTTGATTCTCGAAAGCGTTTTGCGGAGGACTATTTGTTATGGATGCAGATCACTGCAGCCCATGGCCCAGCCTTACGGCTCGAGGCACAACTGGCGCATTGTTCAAACCCTGGCTACGGAGGGTCTGGGCAGAGTGGACAATTGCTGAAGATGGAACTCTCAGAAATTGGTGGATTTGTGACTCTGCGAAAGTCAAAAGCGATCAGCTTTAGCACCCTTGGATTAGTCGTAATTTGGTCGTGGATCAAGTTTGGAATTCGGCTTTTCGATTCCAAAGTTATGAAGATTCGCAGATAGCGTTTCGTTCAAGATGTCGACGATGGATCACGTTCGCTGGTTGTCCAAGCCGTCACTCAAGCGACCCGTCATCGTCACCGCATTCACAGGTTGGAATGATGCCGCAGACGCTGCCTCAAACGCAGTGCGCAATCTCATTGAAGGTTGGAAAGCTCAGCCACTCGCCGAGATTGACCCAGAGGAATACACAGACTTCGCAACGATTCGTCCTCATGTTCGCCTCAAAGAAGGTGGCGCTCGCAACATCGTGTGGCCAACTGTCGGCATGTGGCACATGGCCGGCGCGGGTGGCGACGTGATCTTGGTGTTGGGCCCAGAACCAAGCATGAAGTGGCGTTCGTTTTCTGAGCAAATTCTTGGTGTGGCAGATCACTTCGGGGCATCCATGATGCTCACACTTGGTGCACTACTTGCTGACGTACCCCACAGTCGCCCAGTGCAAATCATCGGCACTGCCAACGACAACGACCTCATCGAACGCTTTGACTTGCAACGCTCACGCTATGAAGGACCAACGGGCATCATCGGCGTACTTCACGACGTGTGCAACACACTTGCCCTTCCATCGGCAGCGTTGTGGGCTGCAGTGCCGGCATATGCCTCACAAGTTCCATCACCAAAAGCTTCGTTGTCATTGATGCGCCGTTCGTGCGAGATCATCGGCACGCCAGCACCAGTTGCGTCGATTATGAACTTGATCGAAAACTATGAAGAGCAGATCAACTCACTCGTGAGTGATGACGAGGACTTGGCTGCGTATGTTGAGCGGCTCGAGACCATGACCGATAATGGCATGAGTCTTGATGACGAAGTTGACGACGGACAGTTGCAATTTGATTTTGCTCACGACACTGGTGATGACGTAGCAGATGCCGCAACTCTGATGGATGAAGTTGAGCAATTTCTTCGCGATCAAGGCGAAGGCAAGTAAACCTCTCGCAACCGAAAACCAACTAGACGAGTTCGACGAGTTCTTCTACTGGCGTAACAATTCCTACGTAAAACGAACCGAAGTCGGCGTACTTTGCCGATGCCTCATCGAATCGCATTGTGTACACCACATCTTTCAAGTCATCGGCGTGAACACCAAACAGCGTCACTCCCCACTCAAAATCGTCGAAGCCGGCAGATGCAGTGACTAATTGCAAGATGCGACCAGCAAATGTGCGGCCACTCTTGCCATGCTCCATCATCAATTCGCTGCGCTTCTCAAATGGCAATGTGAACCAGTTGCATTCTGGGTCACGCTTTTTTGACATTGGGTAAAAACACCATGCGTTCTTGCCGGCCGGTGGAAGCTGCGGGTACAGACGCGCGTTGCGCATCTCTTCAGGAACATTGGCTGCATACTCACTCACTTCGGTCAGCGAAACGTAACTGTCTCCAATAAACACACCTGCGTGCTGCAACGCAGTCTGGAAAGAACGAAGCTCGCGCATGTCGGACGAAACCGCCATAAACGCCAAATCACTTTTGTGACCAAGCGTTGAGACCGAAACAACTTGCACACCCTGGCTTTGAGCAGTCTTCACTGCGGCAATCACTGCTTCGCCATCAAAGTCTGCTGCTGGGTGGCCAAACAGGTGGATAACGGCCATACCGACCGCTGGGGACATTGGTTCACTCATGAGAGCAAGGTTACCTGCGCGCCGCAGCGGCTGCGCTGGCGAGCACATTTGCTGCGCGCAAAGGGGCATCAGAATCAAGATGTAAATAGAGCGAAGGTTCGGTTAATTCGATTTCCATGATTTCTGGCACACCGCTGGCGTTCGTGACCATATCGATGCGTGCATACAGTGGCGAATCGGTGAATCGTTGTGCGAGAAGGTCCAACACTTGATTGCCCAGCAACAATTCGGCTGAGCTCGCGGTGCGCGCAGATATTTCTTCATCTATGAACGCGCCGTTGTGAACTTGCTCGGTACCGCGAAAAATGGGGCCCTTACGAAATGCGTGGCTGAAGCTGCCGCCCAGATACACAAGCGATGTCTCGCCGTTGACATCGATACTCGGTTGGTATGGCTGCAGCAGCACCGAGGTTCCTGACGCAAGAATCTTTTTGATGTGCCGGCGAGCATCAACAGGTTGACTGCGGTGACGCGCGGTGTTGTTTGAACCTGCGCTCACCGTTGGCTTAATGATGATGTCGTGTTGTAACTGCGCCTCGTCAATGTCGCCACTTGAGTTGATGAACGTCGTCAACATCACGGGAATGCCTGCAGCAATGAGTTGAGCCAAGTACTGCTTATCCAAATTCCAATGAACGATCTCGGCTGAGTTGTACAACCGTGTTACTTGCGCCGTGGCGTCGATCCAGCGTGTGAACTCATCAAGTCGCTTGTAGTAATCCCATGTGCTGCGCAGTACCACGATGGAAAACGATGACCAGTCAACTGATGGGTCATCCCAATCGACTATTTGCCACGACTCGTTAATTGCATCGAGTGATTCGGAAAGGACGTCGAGATCATGATCGAGCCCGCGCGCCAACTGAGCGGTGGCGAGCGCAATCATGGACGAATTAATGTGTGCCGAGCTGTTGACGTGGGGACTAGTAGTCCTCCATGCCTCCGCCTGGCATTGGTGCAGAATCTTCTGGCTTGTCGGCAATTACAACTTCAGTTGTAAGGAACAATGCGGCAATTGATGCTGCGTTTTGCAATGCAGAGCGTGTCACTTTGGCTGCGTCGATAACACCCAACTTGACCAAGTCTTCGTACTCGCCTGTTGCGGCATTAAGACCTTCGTTGCCCTTCATGTTGCGCACTTTGTCTACAACAACGCCGCCTTCCATGCCTGCGTTTTCAGCAATCTGCTTGAGTGGTGCTTCGAGTGATTTTGCAACCAAACGTGCGCCAGTTGCTTCGTCACCCTTGAGCGAGTCGGCAACTTTGAGAACTGCAGCCTGCGAACGCAACAACGCAACGCCACCGCCAGGCACAACGCCTTCTTCAATAGCGGCTTTTGTGGTGCTCACTGCGTCTTCAATGCGGTGCTTCTTCTCTTTGAGTTCAACTTCAGTTGCAGCGCCAACTTTCAGCACTGCTACTCCACCCGACAACTTTGCGAGACGCTCTTGCAACTTCTCGCGGTCGTAATCGCTATCAGTGTTTTCGATCTCGGCTTTGATCTGCGAGATGCGGCCCTTGATGTCTGCATCCGAACCGGCACCTTCGATGATTGTTGTTTCGTCTTTCGTCACAACGATCTTCTTTGCACGGCCCAACAAGTCGAGTGTTGTGTTCTCAAGCTTGAGACCAACTTCTTCCGAGATGACCTGTCCACCAGTAAGAATTGCGATGTCTTGCAACATTGCTTTGCGGCGATCGCCAAAACCAGGAGCCTTGACCGACACGCTCTTGAACGTGCCACGGATCTTGTTGACAACGAGAGTTGCGAGTGCTTCGCCCTCAACATCTTCGGCGATGATCACGAGTTGCTGACCACCCTGCATCACTTTTTCAAGCACAGGTACCAAGTCGCGCACTGCGGTGATCTTGCCACCGACAAGCAAAATGTATGCATCGTCAATTACGGCTTCCATACGGTCTGCATCGGTGACGAAATAAGGCGAGATGTAGCCCTTGTCGAAACGCATTCCCTCGACGAGATCCATTTCCATGCCAAATGTCTGGCTCTCTTCAACAGTGATGACACCGTCTTTGCCTACTTTGTCGATGGCTTCAGAAATCATCTTGCCGATTTCTTCGTCGGCTGCCGAAATTGATGCAACCTGTGCGATCTGCGACTTTGAATCAACTTCTTTTGCGAGCGAACGAATGCTTGCAACTGCAGCCTCAACGCCTGCTTCGATGCCGCGCTTGAGGCTCATTGGGTTTGCACCCGCAGCCACGTTGCGCAGACCTTCGTGCACCATGCTCCAGGCCAACACGGTTGCCGTGGTGGTTCCGTCGCCGGCTACGTCGTCGGTCTTTTTGGCAACTTCTTTCACCAGTTCGGCGCCAATGCGCTCGTACGGGTCTTCAAGGTCGATCTCTTTGGCGATCGAAACACCATCATTGGTGATCGTTGGTGCGCCCCACTTTTTGTCGAGCACAACGTTGCGACCTTTTGGTCCGAGGGTGACTCGTACGGCATCTGCCAATTTATTCATCCCGTTTTCGAGACCTCGGCGCGCTACTTCGTCAAATGCGATGATCTTGGCCATGTCATTTCCTTCCGAAAAACCTCTGTTGATAAGCGTTAGCACTCTACCGCCGAGACTGCTAACTCAAACGGGGAAGCCGCCACATGGGGCTCTTGTAACTAACGAATCTTGTTGAGCACCACGTCTGTACGAGTTTCGGTTGCGCCTTCACGC
>Ga0194060_10002809_pt1 | contig 12412 bp, 5 predicted proteins | sample SepL225m_MetaG_FD_163427 | JGI IMG/M metagenome (GOLD analysis project Ga0194060, IMG submission 163427) | Anoxic zone freshwater microbial communities from boreal shield lake in IISD Experimental Lakes Area, Ontario, Canada - Sep2016-L222-5m | ecosystem: Environmental > Aquatic > Freshwater >... | reverse complement strand
CCTGTAGAAGTAATTGTGAGCGTGTCTAGTGCTGACCCAATAGTTAAAGTATCTGCTGTTGTGCTATCTGTACCAATATTAATAGCATTCCCTCCTATTCCTGTTCCTATATTAATAGTTTTTGAATCATTGCCTGTGGCGATGTTTACCGTACCTGTTGTACCTGAGTCAACTGTTACTGATCCTGTAGTTCCTGATTTAATCGAAACATTTCCTGTTGTAGCTGTTAACAATGTAATACCATTTGTACCTGAATTAAGTGCAATACCTGTGGCTCCAGTTGCGTTTCCTACGGTTACAGTTTTAGCAGATGCATCAGTTCCAATATTTATAGCACCAGTTCCAGTATTTAAATTAAATGTACCATTTGTTGTTGTGTAAGTTGACCCTCCAGTTCCTGCATTTATATTTAATGTAGTCGCTCCAGTTGTATTACCAAGAGTGATAGTCTTAGCATTAGAATTTGTTCCAATATTTACAGCACCACTTGTACCAGAGTCTAAGGTTACAGTTCCAGTCGTGCCAGATGTGATTGAAACATTTCCTGTTGTAGCTGTTAACAATGTAATACCATTTGTACCTGAATTAAGTGCAATACCTGTGGCTCCAGTTGCGTTTCCTACGGTTACAGTTTTAGCAGATGCATCAGTTCCAATATTTATAGCACCAGTTCCAGTATTTAAATTAAATGTACCATTTGTTGTTGTGTAAGTTGACCCTCCAGTTCCTGCATTTATATTTAATGTAGTCGCTCCAGTTGTATTACCAAGAGTGATAGTCTTAGCATTAGAATTTGTTCCAATATTTACAGCACCACTTGTACCAGAGTCTAAGGTTACAGTTCCAGTCGTGCCAGATGTGATTGAAACATTTCCTGTTGTAGCTGTTAACAATGTAATACCATTTGTACCTGAATTAAGTGCAATACCTGTGGCTCCAGTTGCGTTTCCTACGGTTACAGTTTTAGCATTAGCATTTGTACCAATGTTTATAGCACCAGTTGATCCAGAATCTAAGTTAAGAGCACCAGTTGTCCCTGAAGTAATATTTAATGCAGAACCAGACGCTGAAGAAAGTGAAAGAGTATTATCTGTTGTAATAGATGTAGCACCTGTTCCAGTAAGTGTTGATGATGTGGTAGCGACAGAAAAGCGAGTAGTACCTGAAGTTAAGAAATTTAAACCATAAGCATCATTTGTACCAAGATTTGCTTGAGCACCAAAAGAGTTTCCAGTTTTAATAAACACAACTGTTGAAAGGTTAGCAACCACTGAAGGAATAGAGGTAGCTAACCATTGTCCAGAAGAACTATCATATTGTAATGAAAGAGTTGTACCAGGATTCATAACCATGTCAGCTCCTGTACCAGTTAGAATTCTGTTTGTACTAATTGAAGAAACATTTTGATTTGCCATTGTTACATTGAAAGCAGAAGAGTTTACAATTCTAATCTGACGACCATCAGTTCCACCAGCTAATCCTGTAAATGTTGCTGTACCGTTTCCTGTATATCTAAAATATGAACCAGAGCCAAGGTTAACATCATTTTGAACACCTGTTGTTGTGTAATCTGTTCCTTTTGGAGTAGAAAAATTTCCTGAGACACTGACATTTCCTGATGCAGAAATATTTGTAGTCGAAGCCCCACCACTTAAAGTAGTGAGAGCTGAGAATGTATTTGTTCCTGTAAATATTTGACCGCTTCTGTTTAATAAAACAACATTAGAAGAAAGTGCTCCGTCTGCAATAGATGCCGATGGTAAGGTAAGGGTGCCAGATGTTAATGTCAAACCATTAGAGGCTGTTAATAAACCAGCTGAAGTAACTGTGCCTGTGAAACTTGCCGATGATGAAATTGTTTGACCGTTTACCGTACCTGATGTGACAGTTCCTGTTGTAGATATATTTCCATTTGAAGAAATAGATGCATTACTTCCTATATATAATTTCCCTGACATTGAAACATTTGTAGTAGAAGCATTTCCTAATGTGGTAAGTCCTGAAACATTTAATGATGAAAGTGTTCCTAAAGATGTAAGAGATGATCCTGTGACTCCACTACCTAATGTCGTTGCAGTTAAAACATCTGTTCCACCTATTTGATATTTTGTTTGAGTATTTACAACACCGTTTGTAGTTGTAGACATACCTCCTATATATAGAGCATTTCCTACTGAGAGGCCTCCTGTTGTTGAAGCATTTGCAAGTGAAGTGTTACCAGAAACATTTAATGATGAAAGTGTTCCTAAAGATGTAAGAGATGAATTAACTATTGTAGAACCCAAAGTATTTGTTGTTAAGATATCTACTCCACCTATTTGATATTTTGTTTGAGTATTTACAACACCGTTTGTAGTAGTAGACATACCTCCTATATATAGAGCATTTCCTACTGACAGACCGCCTGTGGTTGAAGCGTTAGATAAAGTGGTAAGACCTGTTACACCTAAAGTTCCTCCTGTTGCCAAATTGGCTGGACTAAAATTATCTGTTACGAAATTTGTTGCATAAAGATTTGTAGTGGTTGCATTTGTTGTAGTGCTGTTTGTCGCTGTGAATCCATGAAGAGCTGTTGTTCCTGTCACGCTAAGGTTTGCGATGGTTGCAAGCCCTCCGATGGACGCATCGTTTATTATTGAAAGACCAGTGCCGGCACCATTTGCGGTTATTAAACCATTTGTTATAAACGCGCCACTTGCAGTAGTTGTCGCATTTCCTCCAACATATAAATTATTTGCTACAACCATGTCAGTTGTAGAAGCTCCGCCACTTAATGTTGTAGAACCTGTTACATTAACTCTGCCACTAAATAATGAGTTACCTGTGACCTCTAAGATTGCATTTAATAAAGCACCAATTGTTGTAGTGCCAGATGATCCAATCAAAACTATTTGTGTTGGGATATTTGGAAATACAGCAAGACTATCTGTTGTTGTTGACCACTTACTTTCACCGCTACCCCCAGAACTAGCAGAGCCCCAAGTTGGAATATTGCTTCCACCAACTGTTAGAACTGTACCTATACCACCAATTGGTAATTTTGAAAGTGTGTTTGGCCCACTTGCGTACAAAATATCTCCAGTAGTCCAACTTGTTTGGTTTGTTCCACCTTTTGTAGCGCTGATAGCTGTACCATTCCATGTGCCACTATTTACTGTACCTAAATTAGACGTGCCTGATACTGTTAAATTTGTAGAAACTAAATTTGTTGTAGTTGCATTTACGGCTGTTACATTTTGTAAACTAGTTAAACCAGAGGCAACTATTGTACTCAATGTTGTTAAACCTGTAACATTTAATGTATTTGAGAAAATTGCTGGGCCAGAAAAAGTGGAAGTACTAGTAACTCCTGTCGCTGTAAAATTAGTTGCAATAGTTTCTCCGGCGACAGAGAGCTTTGCAGATGGAGTTGTCGTACCTATTCCAAAATTACCATTATCTGTAAAACGTCCAGCCTCAGTTGCACCATTATTTCCAACTAAGAATTTTATAAAATCAGTAGTCCCACTTGCTAATGTACTTTGTAATGTTAGTCCGTCAGTCGCATTTTTACCTCCTATAATTGTTTGGCCACCTATAACACCTCCTGTTCCAACGAAACCAGTTAAACCTGATGTAGTGAAATCAAGATCGGAAAGATTTGAAAGGTGAGTAAGCGCTTCTGTACTAAACTGAGACATGTTGAAAGCACTATCTGTTTGAGAAGCCGATGATGCTGATTTTTGGAAAATAACACGCCCAACTAATTTACCAGCACCAATTAATCTGTTTGGTAATGTCATTGGTGCATTCTCTGCAGTGGCCGAAGCAAGTGTAGAGTATTGACTAGCACCATAAAGGGCAACTAACCCACCATCTGTTTCTACATAAAACCACATAACTGCATATTTACCATCGTCTAATGTAGTCAAAGTTCCAGAATTATTATAATGAGTATTGTCCCATTGTGTTTGACTAGATGCATATTTTGTATCTCCTAAATATGAATCAAAAGTATCACTCATAGCTGTATCTATTTCAGGTATTACATAACGATTAAGTCTGTCCCATAGAGCACCAGCTGATACCATTATGGTTCTTCCGTGATCCATAATCATAAGACCTCCATCACGCTCATCGCGAGAAAGTGGCATAGTTTCATACTCGCGTTGTATCATAGTTGCCGCGTGATCCCCTACTCCTTGTACATCATTTGCAATATGAATTACCCCATTTTCATTTGTTACCACTCCAATAGGAAAATCTGTTTTGTAATTCCAATTAGCAGATGGTCTAGTTGTTACTTGTGGTGTTCCCCCATTATATTCAATACCAACATATCTAATAGAGTTAGTTGGTATGGTTATGTTATTCATTGCTGGCCAGTCAGCATAATAAACAGTTGAAATAGCAGAATTTGCTGGACGAAGAAGACCAGTTCCAGCAGCTACACTTATTTTTCCACTTCCAGCATCAGTTATATTACCCCCAGTAGTCCATCCTGATGAATGGAATACATTTTGCATATCTTGTAATGTAGAAAAAGTTGTATTACCCAATCTTGCAAGTGTCCCATTTTGTACATCTCCAGAAAAACTTCCAGCTTTTACATTTCCAGTTGTTGTACTATTTGTAGCAGTGAAGTCAGCAAGAGTTGTTGTTCCAGTTACAACTAAATCTGAATGTAATGTCGATACTCCATCGTCACCTTTAATATTTGAAATAGCTGAAGATCCGACTGCTACATTATTTGAAACAGAAATATTTGTAGTCGATGCATTTGTAAGAGTTACGAGACCAGTTAAATTAATACCCCCTGTACCACTTTTAAGATTTAAAATAGTAGCCCCCGTTAAATTACCCACGGTAATAGTTTTTGCATTAGCATTTGTACCAATGTTTATCGCACCTGTTGATCCCGAGTCTAAATTAAGAGCACCAGTTGTGCCTGAAGTAACATTTAATGCAGAACCAGATGCTGAAGAAAGTGAAAGAGTATTATCTGTTGTAATAGATGTGGCACCAATTCCTGTAATAGTTGCTGAAGTAGAAGCTACAATAAAACGAGTTGTGCCACCTGTAATAAAATTCAAACCGTAACTATCTGTTGTGCCTAATGTTGCTGTGGTCCCGTAAGCATTACCTCCTTGGACATACGCAAAGGGTTTTATAGTCTCTGCAGATGTTGGAATGGAGACAAGATGCCAGTTTGTAGATTGAGAATCATATAAAAGTTCCACCGTATAATCTGGTCCAACAATCAAGTCAAGTCCATTTGGTGTTTCAATTCTATTAGCAAGAGTCGAGGCACTATCCATATTTTTAATAGTTAGTACAGAAGTACTATCATTCAAAATAGTAATTAATCTTCCGTCTACACCACCTGCTATGCCGGTAAAAGTTGCGTCTCCATTGCCAGAGTAATGAAAATACTCTCCTACGCCAAAGTTAACATCATTTTGTGTTCCAGTTACTGAATATTCTAAGCTTCTTGGAACAAGAAAGTTTCCATAAAAAGTAGAGGTGCCGATAACAGACAATGAATCATTAAAAGTTTTTGAACCAGCAAATATTTGTGTAGAAGTAGATACAACTCCTCTAGCTGTTGCTCCGGCATTTGGTACATTTACAACTAAAGTATCTCCTAATGCTACTGTCGTTGAAGATAATGAAATATCGCTACCAGAAATTCCTAAAGTTAGTCCCACTGAAGAATTTGCAAGTTTATTGTTTGCAATTGTACCAACTACAATATCTCCATTAACTATTGAGCTTGCGAGGTTTAATTTTCCATAAGCAATAGCAGCACTTCCTGATATATCAGCATTTGCAATTGTGCCATCTAAAATTTTCCCACTAGTGATTGCGCCTGTTCCTATAGTTACAACACCGGACGTTGCAACAGTTAAATCGCCAGAGGCCGAAACGAAAGTAGGAATACCAGAATCATTTGCAACTAAAAATTGACCAGATGTTCCAGCGGAAGTTGCCGATAATGCACCTGTTCCATTACCATATAAAACTCCATGAGATGTAAAAGTAGAAGCACCTGTTCCACCACGAGCAACTGATAGTGTCCCTGAATTAATTACAGAAGCGTCTAATGTTGTCGTGCCGGCTGATGTTAGTCTTCCTTGAGCATCAACTGTAAAAGTTGGCACTGAAGTACTGCCACCATAACTTCCTGATGTCACCGCAGTATTATTTATTGTAAAAGTAATATTTCCACTACCAATAAGACGATTAGAAAGAGCGCCACTTAAAGTAACCCCAGTTCCTGAAACCAAATTTCCATTACCACTATTTGTAACACAAGTAGGACAATCAATGTTTCCGGTTGAAGTTGAAAATGTAATTGGCCCAGCACCAGCTAAAGCATTTCGAACAAGAGTGCTTGAAAAATATTTATTAGTAGTACCTTCAGAAATATTATCTGTTGTTAATGTTATATTTCCAGTTGCACCGTTAACACTAGAGACTGTATTTCCCTGTTCTACACGATCCCAAGTTGTTCCATTGTTTATAATCCAATCACCAACAGCCCATAGTGCATGACCATCAATTGATGTCGTACCAGCAACGTCTACTACATAAAAATCACCACTAACACCGCCTATTCCTCCTGCTGTTAATTCAGGCGTGTTTGTTGTCGCATCCCAAGTGCCTTTAAATTTCAAAGATCCAGTGATAGAACTTGGAAGTACTGAAGAATTTATTTTTCCTGAACCATCCAAAAGACTAAACCATGACATATTACCTAAAAGAACTTCCTGGCTGGTTGCTGTACCTTCTGATAAGTCACTCGCTATAATACCTCTGTAAGCAGGAAGTGCTGGTGATCCTTCAGTTGGTCCAGCGTAAAAAGTGTGAGCGCTTGTTATTGTGTTTGCAGCCACGACAGAACAAATAAAAGCAGATCCGTTCCAACTCAATCTTTCATTACTAGCACAAGTTGGTGCGTTTATTTTTAAATCTGTTCCAGAAAATGTAATACCAGATCCTAGACTGATTTCTTCAGCTGTCGCAGAAGTATCAGTTGGATTTCCTATAAGTTTGCCAGCACCAACACCTTGAATCTTCGCATAGGTTACAGCATTGTTAATAATTTTTGAAGTTGTGATTGCGTTACTCACTAAAGTCAAAACTCCGGAGTTAGAAAGTCCAGCATCACCTGTTACGGTCACAGCACTTGCCTGATTAGAGCCATCACCTATAAAAATTTTACCAGCGTTTAGAGTTGATGAAAGTTTATTATTAAAAGTTATCCAATCTGCTGACGAAAGTAATCCTCTGTTTGAGGCAGAGGATGTTGGTAAATTAAATGTGTGTACATTTGAAGCGGATGAGATATTAAAATCCGTACCACTTGTTCCAGCGACTAATGTCTGGGAACTCCCAGTTTGGCTGTTTAAAATTAAACCAGTTACAGAAACTCCACAGTCAGGACCAGGTGCACAAGCAGGTTCTAGTGTTGCCCCTGGTTCATATATGATTGCACTAGCACTTACTGCTGATAATAAACTAAAAGAAATAAGGAATGAAAAAAATGCCAACGTCTTTAAAAGAGTATAGTTATCAAAGGTTTTTGATGATATGAAAGCTGATTTATTTTTTATTTTTATTTCCTCTTTTTTATTCATAAAATTCTCACAGGTCTTAATGTGATTATATCATTTAAAACAAAGAAAATTTGTTTACTGTCCACATAAAAATTAAATATTTAAAATAGAAATTTAAAATTAAAATTCCAGAAAATATTTTCTGGAATTTTAATTATTATTTTTATAAAAATCAAAAAATTGGTTTAACTATTTCTCAAACAAAGCTTGAAGTTCTTTTTGATATTTTTTCATCACGTCTAATGACGCATACATTTCTGGCTTGCCTGTTTTTTTTAATGCCTCAATTTCTTTAGAAATTTTTGCAAAAAGTTCTGGGTTTTTTTCTACTGCACCTTGAAGCATCTCCGCCTGATCTTTAGGAAGATTTTTAGTACCGTGCTTTACCGCTTGTTTAACGAAGAAATCGCGAATAGACATATTATTTTGCAGCTTCCTGTATTAATTTATTAAATGCTTCTGGTGATTGTGGATTTTCTAACAGCTTTTTTCCATTGATAAAAAATGACGGTGTGCCCTGTACTCCTAGCTTTGCACCTTCCTGATATTCAGCTAATATTTTTGCTTCAATGGCAGAACTATTTAAATCAGTTGAAAACTTTGTAGTATCAAGACCTAAAGTCTTTGCATATTCCATAAAGAAATCACGAGCGTTAAGTCCGAGAGACCAATCTTTTTGCTTTTCATAAAGTATGTCATGCATTTCCCAGAACTTTCCTTGAAGACCAGCTGCTTCAGACGCCTTTGCTGCTAATAATGCATTTTGGTGAACTTGAGTTAGTGGAAAATGTCTAAAAACAACTTTTAATGTTGCTCCATTATCAGCTAATACTTTACGTACAAGTGGTTCATAAGCGCCACATGCTGGACATTGGAAGTCTCCAAATTCAACGAGAGTAACCTTTCCGTCCTGTTCTCCACGAATATGATCTGTGTTTGAGACTACAGCCTCTGTTGTTGTACTAACTTGGCCGTTACTTTCTGCATAAAAATAATAAGCGAATAATGCAACAAAAATAGCTATTAAACCAGCAATAAACTTACCTTGCCCTGTTCTTAAAAAGTGTTGTAATTTTTTCATATAGAGAAATTATAACATACCCAACAGCTCTTAGCATGTAGCTTGTAGTGTGTAGCAAGATAAAAAATCGACAACTTTGTTGTCGTTTTTTTTATCTGTATTTAAGCTACATTCTACAATCTACGAGCTACTATCTGTCCTTCTAGGCACATAAACAAAGGGATTTCTTTGCGGGCTTTGTTTTCTGATTTTTGGCGTGTTCCCTTTCCACTTTCTTTATGACTTTCCCATTCCTCTAGTCGAGTTATTGCAAATCCAGCTTTTGATAAAAGTTTTACATAAAGCTGAAGCGGTCGATGGAATGAAACAGTATACTTTTTATCTTTAAAAGATCCTGGTGTCATATCTATTTTTATTTTTGATTCACTCAAATATTCTTCAACACGTCTGTATTGTTTGCCTTGTCTTTCGTCATAATCCCAATGAGTGTGGGTTGGATTTCTAAATGCTGGGTGATTTATAACACATAAAAACTTTCCACCATCTTTTAATACACGAGCAGATTCTTTCAACGTATCTTGTAATTTTTCAATATTTTGAAGTGCTAAAATACAGACCACAAAATCTTGTGTCTTATCTTTTATCATATATAAATCATCAGCAGAACTAACAAAATAATGTAATGAAAATTTATGGTCGATATTATTTTTCTCCGCGATAGCAATTAATTCTTTGGCAATATCTACGCCTGTAACTTTCGCACCAAAGCCAGCTAATATGTCAGAAAATTGTCCTTGACCACAAGCTAAATCAAGAATATGTTTTCCTTTTATGTCCCCTAATAATCTAATTATATTTGGATATACAACTTTTTCGTGATAAGTATCACCAGAGCTTTCTAAATGTTTGTCATACCAGGTGGCGACAGAACCCCAAGAGGTTTCAGTGGTTGTTGGTGGCTTTTTTGTGAAAGGTTTTTTATTCATATTTATAGTATAACAGAAATATAATTTTCAATTTCCAATTTTCAATTTCCAAAAAAATACGAACACTGGATTCCAGCTTTCGCTGGAATGACACGAATGCGTTCAATGAAAATTGTTTTAGATAATATTACAAAGCTTCCGTTAGAGGAAAATTGCTTTAGATGCGAGGCATGAAAGATTTTTACGACCAAGACATTAGATAAGCCAGAAATTGCCTCAGATACGAGGAGTCTAGAAATTTTATGAGGAAGCTGTACCTAAATGTACAGTGACCGAATAAAATTTCGTAACGACGAAGTATACATTCGCACTGTTGTGCTCAGTATCTTCCTCGCCTTCGCTCGTCGAGATGAAGTAATTTTACTCTAACGGTCGGGTGGGACTTCGTAATAGGAGATTAAGAACTTCACCATCTTAAAAAATGGCTCCGTAAGTGTTGCTGATGCAAATTCTGCTCCTTTTGGATAGGTGTGAAATAAGAATATAACATATTTTGCGTCATAAGCTGGGAAATATCCAACAAATGAGTGTAAATACCTGTCATCATAATATCCACCACCTGGCTTTACCATTTGAGCTGTTCCTGTCTTTGCTGCAATTGAATAGTGGTCCATTTTGCGAGCACCATTTGCAAGAGCTGTATCTACTATGTGCACAAGCATACGAGAAATCTTTTCACTTGTTTCTTTTGTAATAACTTGAGTTCCGGTATTTGCTACAACTTTTTTTGTATTACCATTTTTATAAATAATAGTATCTACTACATGCGGATTAACTAATATTCCACCATTACCAAGTGTTGCAAGTGCTCTAACTGTCTGTATAGGTGTAATTGCTATACCCTGACCAAATCCAGAAGTTGCGCTATCAACCAAAATATTACTGTCTAGATTTTTTGTAAGACCCGTAGCCTCACCTGGCAAGTCTATTCCAGTATCTTCCCCTATGCCAAATTTTTTAAAATATTCTGAAAGTTTTTTACTTCCTAATTTTTCAACAACAAAAACAATTCCAACATTAAGGGATTTATCTAAAATAGTTTGTATGGATGTGTTTGGTCCACGTGGTTTGCTGTCAAAATTTTTAACTTTAAAACCATTTAACATACGAAAACCGGTGTCATCATAAGTTGTATCTTCGGTTATAACACCAGCATCTAATGCGCTAGCTATAGTAATAGGTTTGATTATACTTCCCATTTCAAAGACACCAGAAACTAATTGATTACCAAACAAACTCGGATCCTCAACTTCACCATATTTGTTTGGATTAAAAGAAGGTAGACTGTCCATGGCAAGAATGGCACCTGTTTGTGGGTCCATAATAATTCCACCAATAATATCTGATTCCCATTGTTTTTTTGTTTCAACCAAGGAACTATGTAAGGCACGCTGTACTTCTGCATCTATTGTTAAAACAACGTCTCCCTCTTCTTGATTTTGATTTGAAACAACTGTTTTTTGAACATCTGTAAAAAGCTCTGCAAAGAAATTAATTGTATAACCAAGACTATCGCGAGATAAAACATCATCATAGTATTTTTCAACACCATATTGACCACCTACTCGCACACCATTATTACCAACGAAACCAAAAACTTTAGCACCGACATCATCTTGTGGATAAGATCTTTTGCTGTCTTTCACAAAACTAACTCCTTTTATTTTTTTTGTACGAAGTATGGCAACAACATCTTCCCCAATATCTTTGGCTATTTCTTCATATGGATCATTTACTTTATTTGCTTTATTCAAAAAATCTTGCTTATCTAAAGTTATATATGAAGAAATAATGTTATAAACATTATCTTTATCTACAATGATTGTTGGGTCAATAGCAATACGATATTTTGTAATTAACTGTGCTGCTGGTACTGGGTCACCGTTATGATGAGACAAAAATATTGTGCCTCTATCAAAAGATGTCGCCATAGTTGAAATATATTGTTTATCAGCTAAAGAAATATAATAATTATGTTTTATAATCTGAATATAAAATGCTCTAAAAATAACAATAAGCGCTAATAAAAGCGCGAAAAATATTGTTATTCTCATACGATGAATAGAACGCTCTACGTGGGCTGTAGGCGTAGACTTACTATTGTTTTGTATACCCATACTAATGAGTATACAACAAAGAGAAGCTTGCTATAGGATCCTTGCGGACAGTAAATGTTGTATTTTCGATACGAGCAAAATTATGCTGTGCTAAAACAGTATCGTTTATATTTGTAACCTCATTAGCATAACGGGTTTCAAGGGCAGAAACTTGAGAAGATAAATCTTTTACAGCAATAAGATTTTGTTTGCGTTCAATAACAGAAAAAACCAAGGAAAGAAGAATTACACAATAAACGACAGCCAAAACCAATATAGTTGCAAGCATTGAATTAACTATTCTTTGCTGTAAATTTTGATGAATGAAATGTTTTGTTAGCATATTTTTTCTACTATTCTTAATTGAGCACTTCTGGCACGTGGGTTATTTTTTAATTCTTCCTCGCTTTCTACTATTGCTTTTTTGTTAATAATTTTTAAAGTATCTTCTTTTGAACGCATTCTTTGTTTTACTATTCGGTCTTCTGTACTGTGAAATGTGATTATGCAGGCCCTTCCGTTTAATTTGAGTACTTTAGGTATTGCATCTATAAGGTCGTTTATGCTTCCTATTTCGTCATTTACGGCCATACGTAATGCTTGGAATGTCTTTGTGGCAAAGTGGGTCTTACGGTGTCGGTAGGCCGCTGGAACCGCACCTGCTATAACGTCTACTAATTGATGAGTGGTCGTAATTTCTTTTTCTTTACG
>Ga0194060_10002808_pt1 | contig 12414 bp, 16 predicted proteins | sample SepL225m_MetaG_FD_163427 | JGI IMG/M metagenome (GOLD analysis project Ga0194060, IMG submission 163427) | Anoxic zone freshwater microbial communities from boreal shield lake in IISD Experimental Lakes Area, Ontario, Canada - Sep2016-L222-5m | ecosystem: Environmental > Aquatic > Freshwater >... | reverse complement strand
TAACCACCAGTTGAACGAAACTGTCCCGATTTTAAGATTTAGACCCTCTTAAAATTCAAATTTGTCTTAAAAAGACATCTCAATAAAGGTCGTTTTTTGCAAATAATTCATTTTAGTTTTTTAGGTATAAATATAAAATATTTTTCAATCTATCCAAAAAATCGACAATAAAATATAAAATAATTAAATATTTTTCTATAAAATCAGCTTGCTATGTTAATACTGATTGCCTGTGTTATTCTGAATTATTACAGCCGGTCTGGTTTTAACTTTTTCAGCTCCCTCGACCGGATCCAGTCTGACCCAGTAAACATCCCCGCGCAATAGTGGCTCTGACAAACCGGCATTACCTGATGCCGTTTTCATTAAAATCCCAAAGGCGAGTCGGAACTTCTGTCAGCATATTCCCACTCTCTGTTCTGATTTAAATAGTAATTGTAATTAGCTTTGTAACCTTCTGCCAGTTCACGTTCCTGTTCTGCCTTCTCTGTAGCATCTGCAGCTTCACGGATTGCATTCCTGGCAAAATCGCTCATAGTCTGATTAAGCCAGCCTGCTACATCAGATGCCTTTTTTGACAAATCATCAGAAATATAGAAACTGATTCGGTGCCCCCTTGCTACCATTCTCATTTTATCCTCTCATTTAAAATATTATGGTATGTTAGTTTTACCCACAAATGTACACATAAGCAGACGCAATATCAAGAACACATACTATACATCTTTCTTCCGTTTATCAGGAGTATCGGGACTTATATAAACCCCAAAATGAACCGGCAGCCTGCTCATTACAAATACTAAAAAACAGCCGGACACAATTTTATTACTATAATTAAGCTGTTTTTATTAAATATGTACATTCATTGCACTATGCCTGATTGCATACCAGCGACTTTGTAATAACGCGGCTCTCCATTATATTTTTTACTATAATTCCTTTTCCTGCTGAACCATTACATTATTTTATTGATAAATCAATTCATGTCCGTTAATGTTTCTTCCTTTCACTCTTTGTTTTTTGTTTATGAACTTCTTTTGACAATAATTGCATATTCGATGGAATATCCTGCCCGCCTTTTGAAAGCGGCACAATATGATCCACATCATAACCCCCGGGTACTTTCCTGTAGCCCATACTTTTTAGAAATTTCCTTCTTTCGGCGGCACTTCGTTCAACCATAGGCAGTCCGGTGGATTTATATGTTTTCCCATATTTATATTTTGTTCCGCCTGTCTTATAAAACGAAGATGTGTGTGTTTTGTATGATTTGGGTGCTTTATAGCCGTAGTTGCTTTTGGATGTATATGAATGCCTGTATACCCTTGATATTCTTTGCTCAAAGCTGTCTTTTGGGAAGAGAATAAGAATCAATAAAAAGAGTAAAACTGTTTTTATCAGAATTCCATTTATAAATCGCGGAGTGTAAACAGCCATTCAGGCACTTATCCCTTACTTATCATTCTGTGGTTAACTGACTATTGAAAACCGGAACTGTTTATTCTGACTGCCGGAAGGGAAATATTAAACGAAGTCAGCAGCCGGAATCCACCATGGGCTGGCCTGCCTCTAAAACAGAAATTCAGCCTTAATAATGCGATAATATTTCCGTTATCATTAAAAATAACCTGATCCTTTTCCTAAAATGGAATATAATACCACGGTCTGATTACTTTGCCTGCTTTTATGCACGGTCTCAATCCTTTCTAATCAAGGAAGTCTTTCCCGAGCATGATAACGCGTAAAAACGCACGGCCGTGCAATGCTGTCAGGTTAAGGTTCAAAACATTTATTGCTTTTATTACGCCCCGGTGGGGCTTTAGGTTGTGTAGGGGTATCCATTTTTCACAGGGCGATTGCCCTGTGCTATTATATTTAGCCCTTTCAGGGCTGATTTAGCCCTGAAAGGGCTAAATATATCAGCGATGGGCAACAGCCCATCGAACAAAACAAAATAAAAATTCATAAGCCCTGCAAGGGCGCAATATGGTGTTAACCTGACAGCATTGCACGGGCCGTGCATCTCTACCCCCGTTGGTCTCAATCCTTTCTAATCAAGGAAGTCTTTTCCGAGAATCTTGCAGACAAACTTGTCAGTAATATTCATTTCGCATCTCAATCCTTTCTAATCAAGGAAGTCTTTTCCGAGTAGAAATTATAAATAAAATGGATCTTGCAGATATTCAAGAGTCTCAATCCTTTCTAATCAAGGAAGTCTTTCCCGAGTGAAGACTGTTTGTTCATCTCTCTCCAACAAGGAGAGGTTGTCTCAATCCTTTCTAATCAAGGAAGTCTTTTCCGAGAATTAAAGAATTTAACACGACCAAAATACCGGTTAAGTCTCAATCCTTTCTAATCAAGGAAGTCTTTTCCGAGCCAGTTTTATCGACATATACGAGCTATTAAATCTGTCTCAATCCTTTCTAATCAAGGAAGTCTTTTCCGAGCATGACACTTGGCGGATGGTCATACTAACAGGGCGTGTCGGGTCTCAATCCTTTCTAATCAAGGAAGTCTTTTCCGAGAAATCACTCCATTTCGCATCCTGAGCGTCAAAGAGGAGTCTCAATCCTTTCTAATCAAGGAAGTCTTTTCCGAGTTACTAAATTATCTGGAACTGGCTCTTACTTGGAACTCGAAGTCTCAATCCTTTCTAATCAAGGAAGTCTTTTCCGAGAATGTTCGCCTGCGCTTGTTTCGAATGTAGTCCCGGTTCCTTGTCTCAATCCTTTCTAATCAAGGAAGTCTTTTCCGAGCTGGCACTGGCTCTTACTTAGAACTGGAACTTCCTTCGAGAGTCTCAATCCTTTCTAATCAAGGAAGTCTTTTCCGAGAAAAAATCCCGGTCTGCACAAAGTCGGGTAAATTAATTTTTATAAAAATTAATGTCTCAATCCTTTCTAATCAAGGAAGTCTTTTCCGAGATTGCGAATCTCATGGATTATATGAAAGAGAATCGCAAAACGTCTCAATCCTTTCTAATCAAGGAAGTCTTTTCCGAGGTCGACAATGTCCCATTCTAAGGCTCATAGGTAACAGTAAGTCTCAATCCTTTCTAATCAAGGAAGTCTTTTCCGAGCTGATGTTGAGCGAAGTTCGTCAGTCGAGCTTTATCGACGGTCTCAATCCTTTCTAATCAAGGAAGTCTTTTCCGAGTTTTTTGATAATGACAGAGAATCAGCTATTAGTTTATTACAAAGTCTCAATCCTTTCTAATCAAGGAAGTCTTTTCCGAGCAAAATCGTGGAATAATTGGAGTATAAAGTATCCTTAGTCTCAATCCTTTCTAATCAAGGAAGTCTTTTCCGAGGGCAGTACCTGTAACTGCTTATAATCAGACAACTTAAAAGGTCGGTTTTGCATACCCCTTTTCCCGGTGTCATTTTCTCCCCTCAGAATTCATGTAAAATACCCGTAACTCTTTACTCCATATACTATTAACAATTTTGCATACCCCCCCCCTCTTTTTGCCATTCCGGGGGTATGCAAAATTATTTTTGCTCATCCGGTTTTGTCAAAATGTCAAAGAACAGGATAATTTCTGTAAAACCGGCTTAACCGCTCTGAACTAACTTTATCCCGGTCTCTGTCATGCTCATTTTTTTCAGTTGCAAGATAGAACTTAATTCTTTTAGCTGCAACACTTTTTTTATTATTTACTGCTGTTTAATGAAAATTAATGTCAGGGGGTGTACGAAGTATTGAGAAATACACTAAAAAAGTCAGCTTTGACACTAAAAGAGTCGGCTTTGACACTAAAAGAGTCAACGCCGACACTAAAAGAGTCGGCTTTGATACTAAAAGAGTCAACGCCGACACTAAAAGAGTCGGCTTTGACACTAAAAGAGTCAACGCCGACACTAAAAGAGTCGGCTTTGACACTAAAAGAGTCAACGCCGACACTAAAAGAGTCGGCTTTGATACTAAAAGAGTCAACGCCGACTCTTTTAGTGTCGATTTCAATTTTTATTGTTTTCTCATTTATATGACATAAGCCGATAAGTACCCGGTTTTCCTGCTTTTGCCAATTTGGGAAGCTTTTGCCTCACAATTCCGGCAGGAAAAATAGAAGTTAATATTATCAGTTTCGATATTTATAATTGTCTTTAACTTTTTTATTAAATAAGCCAGTTCTTTTTCGGTTATGTCTGTTTCGAATACTGAATACTGCACCCTGTGTCCGTAATCCTTTAAGAGTTTGTGTACCCGGCAGCGCCTCTTATCTTCCACAATATCATAAGTGATAATATACATGCTTTAAGCTACTTCCGTCTTCAGTCCGTGGTTTCTTATATACTTGACAACCTCTCCTGTTACCGAAACAATCTTTTTTAATAATTCATTGTCATCAGCATAAATGAGATTGTTCCAGTTTAACAGATATTTTTTTAACGCCGCGTTATTTAATAAAAATTTGTAATTCCCTTCTTCCCTGAAATCCTTTCTGGTTATAATACTCAGATTCGCCAGGTTTAACACAAATTTATCAACAACTGGTCTGAACCCCTCCAGAATATCCAGCGTTATTGAAGGTCTGGCATAATCCGGTCTGTGTAAAAACCCGGCGTAAACATCCAGTCCGGAAGCAGCACATATTCCATTAATTAAATTCTGCATTAACGTGTAGCCCAGACTTAACATTGCATTGGCTTCATCCTCAGGCGGATGTTTACTTCGCCCGGCAAACAAAATTTCCCCTTTAAACAACTGTGAATAATAATGAAAATGCGCCCTTGAAGCTGCTCCTTCATATCCCAGCAGTTCATCATATTGTTCAGCTTCCCGAATTTTCTCACGGGTTTCTTCAAGTTCACGCTTAATTTCATATTGATTTGCAAACTCACTTTTCTGCCGGCAATGCCTGTAAAACTCCTCCATGGCTTCAATCTTTTTTAACAGCATAAACTTTGCAGCTTCAAGACACGCATTTTCATTGCATACTATATGATATTGCTCCAGCCTTAAATCAATATTTTTATTCAATGGCGGCAAAAATTGTCCTTTCATTTTTCCATTGAAATATAAATATGTTACCGTTATACCTTCTTCGCCTATTAACGCAAGTGCCTGCGTGCTTACCTGAATGTTTCCAAATATAATTACCGATTCTGTCTGCCGTGCCTGAATTTCGAATAATTCAATGTTATCCTTCTCCACATACAAACGTCTCGATTCTCTTTTTAATGTTGCTCCCTGAGTCGTTAAATATATAACTGCCATTACAGCCTCCTCAATTTTTTAATCTGATGCCGAAAATAGTGTATATGATAATTTTCTTAATCTTACTCATAATCATAATCGCTTCAGGAAAAAATTAGTATGATTAAGAATATGATTAACAGGGGAATCTGTCATACACCCGTTTAAATTATAATTTCTTCTTTAGTTATTAAGAGAAGGGAAAGAGAATATTTTCCAGCGGAGTATTATTCTTTTTGAGAGAATTATTTTAAGCGATTTGCAGTAAGGAATTGCGGGAATACTGAATTTGCTTTACCTGCCGGGGAGTATCTAATAGTAATTTCTGAATCTTACAAAATTAAACCTGATAATCTCAGTCCCGTCTGACTGTTCCACAACTTCTCTTTTGGAAGTTGAAGCTACCGAAAGGATACCTTTTTCCCTGAGCATATTAATAAGAATATAAGAAAAATTAAATTCGCCCATCAGATGAACGGCATTAATCTGTCCGCCGGCCCGGCTGAGAAGGCTTTCAATCAACAAAAGATATTTACCGGCTGATTCTCTTACCTGTTCAGTTGCAGCTTCCGGGTCAATCTCAGGGAACTGAATATCGCTGATGCCACCAAACTGAGTAACAGCCACATCCGTCTGCGTCCGGTTCCACTTGCTACATGGATGATTGGATAAATTTATAAGCATAATATTAACAGATTTTTAATGTGTGAAGAAACGTAATTAAAGCACAAAATCAGGGGAATAACTTTCTCATTAACCTTCCGGTAAGTTTTCCAAAAAGCCGCCGTTCAGCTCTCTGAACTACTTTCCCCTTTTGTATCGCGTTTACATCTCCCAGAATTTTTGCAAGGGAATATAACACAGAACGAATTTTATTTATCGACATGATTTAATCCTTTATTGAATTGAATTTATTTTACATTGATTATGAGAATATACATTGTTTTTACCGGACATTTCAGCGCTGCGTTTCGTCATGCGTTCCAACCTCGGTTAATAATAGAAATTGTTCTTGAACAATACAGTTTATTCTTATTCCCTTGTTAACTCTGAAGTGAAATACGGGTCTGCCATTATGAGGAGGTTTATTCACTAAAGGAGAAAATTGAAGTCCTCCGTTTGTTAATGATTTAATATTGCCTCTGGCTTCTTCGAATTTAACGGATACATCGGCTATTGTCTCGATTAAATCAATTCTTTTTCTCTTGTCGCGCTCGTCCCTGAATTCCTTTATAAACTTATTTTCATACTTTATACACGGCAGCTTAGGCGGCTGCTCAAACAAATCTGATTTAATCCGATCCCACAAAGCTTTTCCCCACATTGAGAACATCACATTTCCTTCAATTACATCAAAAACTGCTTCCGGATAATCCTTAAACTTATTTTCAGAGTATATTTTATTTGCGTTCAGCGATAATAAATCTTCTTTATAATCTTCAAAAAAACGAGTGTCAATCTTTATCGGCAGTCTTGGAACCTCAATTAGTTCTACCTGCTTTGATTCAAAGATGTATGATATTTTCGCTTCATAGAGCATGGCAATAATGTTCATATATCCCTGCAATGCTTTAAACCCGCCGGTAAGATTAAAAATAATCTGATATCCGCTCTGTTTGTACCCCGGCAAAGTATCTCCGCACCATTTCGATAATTCCTTAATTCCTTCACTGAATGACGCTTTATCCCTGGTATTTAAGTTAGTTATCTTAATTACTTCAACATGTGTAAATTTGGCATTCAGATATTCCTTTACAAGCAGCGCAGATTTTTCCCCCTGCAGCGTATCGGTTGAAATCAAAAAATGCATATCTTTCGACTGGTCAGGTAATTCGCTGCCGTATAATGCAAATATACCGTTAAGTTCAGCCGAAGCACTCCTTGGACTGTCTTTAATGGCTTTACCGGCTTTGGTATAGAGCCTGTCTATTAGTTCTCTGTATTCCTCAGGGTACTCCTGTTCTCTGCAATTTGCGTATTCATAAAGCGTAGATTTTTCTTCTTTTGCCGCCGGGTTTGTTATTAAACTTGTTCCTACTGTTGAAATAATAACTTTTTGCAATTAATACCCCTTTAAAATTAAAGAAATTTAAAAATTATTTTTTACCGGATACTTAATTTTTATCCGGCTGATTATCAACGGAATATAGCAGCCTGTATTTACCTAATCCGAAAATCGTATTCTTTCCTATATGAATATTTACGCCGGTTGAGAACAGAGGCAATAAAAACGAAATATCCCCCTCGATTTTAATTTCCCCCCTGAACCCGCCAAGTTCTATTTTCCTGTCCTGCCGCGATGAATAACGCTCCCAGTCGTGAAAGTATAATTTATTCTCAGTTATACGTCCCCGCCCGTTAACTAAAAAGGAAGGATACTTTTTATAACCGGCATTACAAAATAAATGAGAAAGCGAATAGTACCTTCTCTCCAAAAGAGCAACCAGCAGTTCAAGTGTAACTCTACAGGGATTTGACAATGTCGTCCCTTCTTTCTGAAGCCTTGCCGGAGTTAAAAATTCCAGCGTGAACTCCTTAATATCACTGCTCTGTTCAGATGATGATTCATCAGCCTTAATCTGCTGGTATTCCGTAGTCAGTCTGTCAGTTGCGACTTCAAAAACCAGCTCCTCTTTGCCCTCATTATTTATACTGGATACACCGGTTAAACGAAACTTATTTCTGTTTACGCTTAAACCCTGTTTCCCCATCTGCTGAAATGTATAAACAAAGAAAGGGAAATACTTAACCATTTCGCCAAATATTGTAAGCCCGACTTTCAATACCTCACCCTTTTTATAATCCCTCTTATCCTCCGGAGGAGGATGAATAATAAAAGGATGCGGAGTTTTCCTTACACCTTTCAGGAACCAGATGTTATTATCAGGAGCTTCAGTCTCAAATATCTTAAAATATGCACACTGATTCATCAGCATACAGTCAGAACAGCTACTCTTTTTTGTAACGCATACAGCATTGCGGAAAGACCAGCCGAACGCCCCCCTGAACATAGAACCTTTATACTCCGGAAGTCTCATATCCTCCGAAGCTTCAAGGTTAAAGATAAATTTATACATAAATAAAAGCGGGAGCTGATCTTTCATTTAAGCAGCCTGTCAGATTGTACTTCAACAACAGAATTATTTCTGAATTCATTATCATACCGTTTATCCGGTAAATTTACTATAACATCAGGAGTTTCACTTCTCAGTACCACAGCTTCCGGTATATCATTCTTTTTGTACTTTCTTTCTGAGTTCTTCAATATTAGTTCTTCTTCTTTTATAATAATTATTTCTTTTGAATCCGGTGCTGCTTCCTTTTGAACCTGATATTCTTCATCCGCCCGGCAAGCCGGTCTTGAATTTTTTAAATCCCGGAATCTGCTCTCAGAAAAGTATCCTTCCATTTTCCCCGCTCAATTAAAATTTTTTGTTTTATAACTTTAAAGAGAGTGATTCCCTGAAAATTTCCAGACATAATTACGGGATAGTAATTAAAGCCGTCAGGTTTTTATCAGATAATGGTAATTTCTTTCGGATTTTGTCCATACTGATTATCGCCAGGCTGACTGTCTGTTACCGATAAAACAAATAACCAAATTGCCCCTATCAGAGGGATAAGGATTATTAACATCATCCATCCGCTTTTCCCGACATCATGAAGCCGTCTGACTGAAACCGCTAAACCGGGAATAAAAAGAGCTACTATATATATAGTATAGAATACAGCAGCAGTTCCTAAAACAAGGTCAAAAATTAATGCTACAATGGCAAAAATGAAATTGAATAAAGCAAACATCCAGTATTCTGTTCTTCTTGCTCTTCCGCTAAATTCAGCGTAATTTCTTAAAACCTGTAGATACCAGTTCATGATTACCTCCTTTTTTGTATTGTTAATCCGGCTTTATCAGAATACGTCCCGCTTTACCGGACGGTTTCTGACTGCCGTTTTTGTTTATTTTGTTTGTTACTGACAATGAGAGACGAGCGGAAATCCCAGTCATCCGGCTCAGCGCGGCTTTCGACTTCCTGCTCAATTTCATCGGGCAGGTCCGGGAAAAAATCTATCCCGGTTCTCGCTTCAACGGAATCAACCGATACTATGAAATAACTGAGGGATTCCGTTCTCCCTTCGTTTGGAATAATAAACCCGATAGCTTTGTTTTTATGCCCTGAATTATAACACAGAATTACTTTATAAAACTCCGGAGGTACAGCTACTTTGTTTGTCTTGCCGATATATGGCATATTAGCGCTGAATACCGGCCCGGTTGTAATATATATAAGACTGTCTTCATCAGCCCAGAGGCGGACGGTCTTCTCTAATTTTGACCATATCCCGCGATTAAATGACGGATTCTGAGGACTCATATTCGACATGTAAAAACATTCCTGCATAAAAACAGGAGATGAGTTCATATCGGCGGCAGGACATAAATGCCCTCTGTCGTAACCCGAACCCGAGAAATCTTCGGGTGAAGAGGAACCGGTAAGGACTTCAGGATCAGTTGTAAATTTATCTGCCCTTTTATTTGGTCCGTTAAGCATATCACGGGATAGTTTATACGCAACCCATTCAGGTTCTTTATATTCATCAATAAAAGAAAGCGAATATGCGACATGTGAAATGATCTCTTTATTCTCTGAATGAGGCAGGTATTCAAACGCCTGAACGGGCGGACGCTTCCTGGTAAAAATAATTATTAGTGAAATTATTAAACCAGTCAGAAGCAGCAGTAGCAGTATTCTGCGTAATGTTTTCATATAGAACTACCGATAAAAATAATTGTCATGGAATGTTATTTATAATCACTTTGCAGATAAATTGTCAGAACTATGATTTGTATGATTTATATGATAAAAATGATTCAGAAAAAAGAGTCGCCCAATCATAAAAATCATTTTCATAATTTTTGGAGTAAATTCATGTTCAGACATCTGATTCTCCGAATAGCGACTGGTTATTTTTATTACTCTCAAATGTTCTAAGTTCTTTTGTAAGTTTTTCACCGTTGTAATTATCAGAAAGATTAATCCTTCTCAATCCGATTTTTATATAATCCTCGTTAATTTCAATGCCGATTGATTTTCTTTCCAACTGGCGGGAAACAAAAGATGTTGTAAATGTTCCGGAAAATGGGTCTAATACTAAATCTCCTTTATTAGAACTAGCCTTAATAATTCTTTCCAGCAAAGCAACAGGTTTTTGGGTAGGATGGTTTTCATATTCATCCATTCTGTATCTGACTCTTACAAAATCCCAGACATTGCCTGGAACTTTTTGAGAGTTATAAACCGTAGGAACGGATTTACGATAATCAATTAATTTTCTTTTGGCTCCGGTTTTAGCTTCTATTAAGATATCTTTAACATTAAAAGTATAATCCTTTGGGTCTTTAACACAAAATAAGACAGGTTCATACATTGAACCGTAATATTTTTTTGCCTGGACTCCGGAACTATCATAAGACCATATTATTCTTGAAAGAATATTAATCTTATCGCGCAGGTAAATATCGAAATATGGCATAAACTGTGTCGATGTCATTATATAAAGGCTACCATTTTTTTTAAGCTTTTTAAGACATAAATCTATCCATTGGTAACACCACTTTAGATAATCTTCATCAGTTTCCCATTTATCTTTTAATCCGTTAAAACATTTTCCAATATTATAAGGCGGATCAATAAACATAAGATTGACAGACTCATCATCTATTTTATTTGATAATACATCAATAGCATCTCCCTGATATATCAAATCTCCATTATTTCTAAACTCTTTGACCATAATCTGATGATTATTTTATAATCTCTTTAATCTGCGAATATAATTCTAATTAAATATAGTTCTAATATCCCTAAATAACTACAATAATTCTTTTAATTCAATACAACTCTGCATACGCAATTTTATTGTCAGGTTTATATACATTCCGCAGCCTGTGCGCTTCATCGGCCAGAATAGCTCCTTTCGAAAGGGGGGAACGAAAAGCAAATAAAGCTGCGTCAACCTGATGTGGATTAAGATCAACCCGGGCATCCGATAATATTGCGGCCAGTTTTTGAATACTATCTGACGGGCAGCGTTTGGTTAATTCATGGGCGAAGTATTTGGCGTGATAGGCTGTAATTTTCATCAATTATTCTATTTCAGTTTTTAACTGCTCTGTTGTCATTATCAACTCCTGGTATGTATTACGTCTAAATATATCGTTAAATTTATCGTATTTCAATAAGAACGTTATTATTATCATGGGTAATACAAATTATTTTATCCGGAATATAAATAAGCTGCTTTTATAGAGCGGGGGGAATGCCCAATGCTGTCAGGTTAAGGTTCAAAACATTTATTGCTTTTATTACGCCCCTGTGGGGCTTTAGGTTGTGTAGGGGTATCCATTTTTCACAGGGCGATTGCCCTGTGCTATCATATTTCGCCCTTTCAGGGCTGAATTAGCCCTGAAAGGGCGAAATATATCAGCGATGGGCAGAGCAACCCATCGAACAAAACAGAATAAAAATCCATAAGCCCTGCAAGGGCGCAATATGGTGTTAACCTGACAGCATTGGGGGAATGCCCTGGACTGACAGTTTTTCTTTAAGCACGCCACGAATTTGTCAAATCAGCTTTTTGTTCTGACAGGCTCGCCTGACAGCATTTATCTGATTCACTCATATTCCTTTGCCCTTATCCGTGTAATCCGTGATTCAGAACTATGATTCCTGTGATTAAAATGATTTCCCGGAAGAAAATGCCAACTCATAAAAATCATCATAATCACAAGAACACAGTCCGGACAATATAATCTAAACGTCAGTATGCCTGTTGTCCCGGTGCTGTCATTTTCCATTGCACGCCGTCATAATCCATTGCACGCCGTCATTTCTCATTGCAGAGAATTATAATCCATTGCACGCCGTCATTTTCCATTGCACGCCGTCATTTCTCATTGCAGAGAATTATTTTCCATTGCACGAAATTCATAATCCATTTCTTCCCGTTATTTCTCATTTCATAGAATTATAATTCATTGCGCGCCGTCATTTTCCATTGCACAAAATTATAATCCGTTGCAAGGCATCATTTCTTATTGTGAGACACAATAATTCATTGTGTAATATGACATGCTGTTTTTTGTCATTATTTTACCTGCTCATTACTCTTCAGCTTTTAAACCGGTACATAACCGCCACGAAACCGGAATTAAAC
>Ga0194060_10002806_pt1 | contig 12417 bp, 10 predicted proteins | sample SepL225m_MetaG_FD_163427 | JGI IMG/M metagenome (GOLD analysis project Ga0194060, IMG submission 163427) | Anoxic zone freshwater microbial communities from boreal shield lake in IISD Experimental Lakes Area, Ontario, Canada - Sep2016-L222-5m | ecosystem: Environmental > Aquatic > Freshwater >... | reverse complement strand
TGGTGTCACGGTGCTCGCTGCTGTTATGTGGGTCTCAGTGATCTGCGGGGAACACTTTTCAGCCATAGCCCCGCTGCGTACAGCGAGTTACATGATCTGGGTTATCGCATGTGCGTATTGGTGGAGATGCAGGCGCTGGCGAGTGTCGTTGGTGACCATCTGTGTTGTGGGAGCTGTAGGGCTTGTTGGCGGTGCATCTGCATGGCACGCAACCTCAGTGATTGAAGGGCCTTGTTCAGGTACAGCAATAGTGCGTACTGATCCGACGTGGGTAGGCAACGGTGTCGGCGTGGTGTTGCAGCTAAGCGGGAAGCGGTATCGGGTCATCGCGCACGGCGCATCAGGAGCGCATCTTGCGAACCGTTTAGCTGGTGAGCGAGTAGTGGTGGACGGAACGTGTGCAAAGACGACAGGCCCGTACAGCAGGTATGGCCGCATAACACATGTCGTTGGTCGGATGACGGTGCGTTCAGTGTCTGAGGAGTTCTCTGAAGGATCAATGGCGATCCGCGCGGCAAACCGTATGCGAGTGGCGCTCCGTAACGGCGTTGCATCGATGCCGTATAACTTGCAAGCCCTCTTTGCGGGATTAGTAATTGGTGACGATCGTGATCAGTCACGCGAAATGGTGAACCAGTTTCGTACAAGTGGTTTGTCTCACTTATGTGCAGTGTCTGGCCAAAATGTTGCGTACTTGTTGGCCGCTTTGTCTCCCTTCCTCAATCGAATGCGTCGCACCGGTCGATTCATAGCGATTCTGATATTTCTGGTGTGGTTTGTATTGCTCACGCGTGCAGAACCATCTGTGTTGCGCGCAGCTGTCATGGCCGGACTCGTCGCACTGAATGCGGCGTCGGGAACTTCGATGAACGCGCGCACAATTCTTGCCTCAACTGTCATTGTGTTGCTGCTTATTGATCCGATGTTGGCGTGGAGTGTTGGGTTTGCATTATCGGTAGGGGCCACTGCTGGTCTTGCATGGTTGTCTGCTCGACTTGGTCATGTGTTGAGTAATCGCGGAATGCTTGCAGCAACATTGGCAGCACAAGTTGGCACCATGCCGGTGTCATTGTTCGTCTTTGGATACGTGCCTGTCATCTCGCTTGTTGCAAATCCATTAGCCCTGTGGGTGGCGGGAATGGTGATGATGGTGGGGCTTCCGCTCGCTCTTCTTGCCAGCCTCGTGACGCCACTTGTTCCGCTGGTGTCGTGGGCAATGGCAGTACCTGTCGCATGGGTGGCGGGGGTTGCACGTATCTGTGCAGATTTCTCACCTCACGGGGCTCTCAACGTTGGTTTATGGCTATGTGTGGCTGGTGCAATTTGGCATCGGTGGCGACAAACAGAGCGGTGACGCACTGATGTGGCAAGGTAGTACGCGTGGCTGTGTACCTGATTTCTGGCGATGAAATACTCATCGGGCTCGAGCTCTCTTCGCTTGTCGATCGACTAGTGGGCGACGCTGACAGGTCAATGATGGTGGATGATTTCGATTGTTCCGAAAGCAATTTCACAATTGCTCCTGTTGTAGATGCTCTCACCACCATGTCGCTTTTTTTGGAGAGCAAAGTTGTTGTGTTGCGACACTTGCAAGATCTAGAAGGCGCGTATGTCGACACCTTGGTCGCCGCAATTGATGCAGTGATCTTTGAAGTCGATTTCATCATCACGGTCACGGGACGCATTCCAAAGGCCATTGCCGATGCTTGTAAACGCGTCAAAGCCGAAACAATTGGTGCTGCTGTTGTCAGCAATCAAAAAGACCGCATCGAATGGGTGGAAGCCCATCTGATTGAAGCGGGTTTCCTGTTCTCAGCTGACGCCTCTCGACTCATTGCCACGTGGTTTGGCGGCGATCAGGGTCGGCTTGCAGGTTTGCTTGCAACTCTCACCTCTGCATATGGCGAGGGCGCCAAATTGTCACGCTCGGACATTGAAGTATTTCTTGGCGAGGCAGGCAGCGTCGCTCCGTGGGATCTCACTGACGCTATTGATGGTGGCGATGTCAAGAAGGCTCTTCTCATGTTGCATCGCATGATGAGCGCTGGTGAATCTCATCCATTGCAAATCTTGGCGTTGTTATCGAATCGCTATGCACAAATGATGAAAATCGATGGCAGAGGAGTGCGCAGCGCCGGAGACGCAGTGGCCATTCTGGGTGGCAAAGAATTCACTGCTCGCAAAGTGCTAGAGCAGTATCAACGACTCGGAAGTGCCGGAATCTCTCGTGCTATCTCATTGCTTGCCACAGCAGACCTAGATCTGCGGGGTGGCAAAGATTGGGAGCCAGAGTTGGTAATGGAAGTACTTGTTGCTCGTTTGGCTCGCCTAGGCGGAGCACCGGTGCAACGTTCGTTTGCGAAGCGCTAAAAACTATTTAGCAGCGTTTGATTGACGCATGAGGCGACTCTTGCGACGTGCAGCTGAGTTGGGATGAATGATTCCCTTGGCTGCTGCCATATCGATTCGTTTGATAGCAAGACGAATGTCGGCTTCACCTTCAGGTGTGCCGAGATTTGCTGTCGCTGTACGAATACGGGTGCGCAATTCGCTCTTGACTGCTTTGTTGCGGTCTTGAGCTTTTGCGTTGGTAAGAATGCGCTTTTTTTGGCTCTTAATATTTGCCATGGCTTGAAAGGCTATCGCCACACACCCCCGTCCCCAACCGCCTAGGGGTAGGCTTTCCTTTGCCCATGGACCTTGCCAAAATTCGGAATTTCTCGATCATCGCCCATATTGATCACGGTAAGTCCACTCTTTCAGACCGCATACTCGAATTGACCGGGGCAGTCGACGCCCGTGAAATGCGTGCCCAGTATCTCGACTCGATGGATCTCGAGCGCGAGCGGGGCATCACCATCAAGGCCCAGAACGTGCGCGTGCCATGGAAAGGCCACACGTTCCACCTCATCGACACCCCAGGACACGTTGACTTTGGATACGAAGTCAGCCGTTCGCTCGCAGCATGTGAGGGCGTTGTGCTTGTAGTTGACGCAGCTCAAGGAATCGAAGCGCAAACTCTTGCGAACTGTTATCTCGCTCTTGAACACAACCTGGAAATTGTTGCGGCACTCAACAAGATCGACTTGCCAGCAGCTGACCCAGATCGGTATGCAGCAGAAATCGAAAACATCCTCGGCATACCCGCTGATGAAATTCTGCGCATTTCAGCAAAGACGGGTGAAGGAGTTCCTGAACTTCTCGATGCCATCGCTGAACGAATTCCTGCTCCCGTTGGTGACATTGATGCGCCACTGCAGGCACTGATTTTTGACTCACAGTTTGACCAGTATCGCGGCGTTGTTTCAAGTGTGCGAGTAATGAATGGTCGCTTGTCGAATGGCGACCGATTGTTCTTCATGCAAGCACGAGCAACGCATGACGTCATTGAAATCGGCGCGCGTGCCCCAGTACCAACACCAGTTGCCGAATTAGGACCTGGCGAAGTGGGGTATCTCATTGCTGGCATTAAAGATGTTGCTGAGGCCCGAAGCGGTGAAACCGTAACGACCTCGTTGAACCCAGCAACGGAAGCACTCGATGGTTATCGCGATCCAAAAGCGATGGTGTTCTGCGGTTTGTACCCAATCGACGGCGACGATTTTGAAACATTGCGCGAAAGTATTGAAAAACTAAAACTTAATGATGCTTCGATTACCTACGAGCCAGAGTCATCTGGCGCCTTGGGGTTTGGTTTCCGTTGCGGTTTCCTTGGGTTGTTACACATGGAGATCGTCAAAGAGCGTCTCGAGCGTGAATTCAACTTGGCACTGATCGCTACTGCACCGTCGGTTGCATATCGCGTGACACGGACTGATGGTGTGGTCGTTGAAGTTGCAAACCCTGCAGATTTGCCTCCGATGCAGAACATCAGTTTCATTGAAGAGCCATTCTTCAAAGTGTCCATCATTACGCCGAAGGATTACACCGGGACATTGATGGACCTGTGTCAATCACGTCGCGGCGAAATGGTGAAACTTGAGTATCTCTCGCCAGAGCGCGTGGAACTGCACTATCTCATTCCGCTTGCTGAAGTGGTTGTCGACTTCTTTGACCAAATGAAGAGTCGCACACAGGGCTATGCGAGCCTCGATTACGAACTTGATGGCTACCGCAAGAGCGATCTCGTTCTTGTTGACTTGTTATTGAATGCGGTTGCAGCAGATGCTTTCAGCACAATTGTGCATCGCGACAAAGCGTTTGAATATGGGCGCCGCATGTGCGCAAAGCTTCGTGAACTGATTCCTCGTCAGATGTTTGATGTGCCTATTCAGGCAGCAATCGGTGGCAAAGTCATCGCACGTGAAACAGTGAAGGCAAAGCGCAAGGATGTTTTGGCTAAGTGTTACGGCGGCGACATTACGCGTAAGCGCAAATTGCTTGAAAAGCAAAAAGAAGGCAAGAAGAAGATGAAAGCCATCGGTCGGGTAGAAGTACCTGGTGACGTTTTCATTAGTGCGTTGAAATTAGACGACTGATGTCCGAGCAGGCGACAGACAGAGCGTCGATGTTCCTTTCGCTCCGACATCGAAACCTTCGAATCTATTTCTTTGGTCTTCTACTGTCGAATGTCGGCACGTGGCTGCAATTCACAGCCATGTCTTTGTTGATTTATTCCATCAATCACAAAGCAACTGATGCCGGAATCAATACATTCGCTCAGTTCATTCCCATGTTGGTGCTTGGTGCATGGGCTGGTGGTTTTGCGGATCGACACAATCGCCGTCGTGTCACCTTTTGGTGTCAGTCACTCTTGGGTATTCAAGCATTGGTGCTGGCCGTTGTCACGTTCACAGGTCATGTGTCATTGCCAATGATTTATCTCTTGTCGTTTGGAACAGGAATAGCCAACGCCATCGATAATCCATCTCGTCGCGGTTTGGTCACTGAACTAGTTGAACCAGCTGAAATTCCAAACGCGATGTCGTTGAACACCACAGTGATGACTGGTTCTCGAATTTTCGGGCCGGCACTGGCGGCTGCTCTCATCGGGCCTCTTGGCACTGCGTGGCTTTTTGCGTTGAACGCAATCTCATACCTTTTTGTTCTCGGTTCGTTATTAATGATCGATAAGACAAAAATGTTGCCAGCTACGTCGGCGGCACGTGGGGGAAAACCGGTACGTGAGGGCCTGTCATTTGTGTGGCGTGACCCCATGTTGCGTCGTGCGTTTATCGTGTTCACGGTTGTCAGTACCTTTGCTTTCAACTACAGCGTGGTGATGCCGAAATTGAGTGACGTTCGTTGGCACCAGGCCAGTGGGTACCCAATTCTTTTGACATGTGTCAGTATCGGCAGTGTCTTTGGCGCATTAGGTACAGCCCGGTTTACTCGAATCACAGTGAGTTGGTATGCAACGCTCGTCACAATTAACGGTGTCTCCTGTATCGCAATTGCATGGGCTCCGAACTTCCTTGTTGCGTGTCTTTTGTGTCTTCCTCTTGGCTTTGGTGGGACTGGTCTTGTTGCATCAATGAACGGGTTAAGTCAACAGAACACTGCTCCAGAGATGAGAAGTCGAATGTTGGCACTGGTCGCCGTGGCGTTTCTTGGCTCCACGCCAATCGGTGGCCCGATCACCGGATGGATTGGCGACAACATTGGTATCGAGTGGTCAATCGCGTACGGCGGAATTTTGACATTGCTGTTTGTCCCAATGTTGTGGAAAAACAAATGAGCGCATCGATTTGGTGGATTCGTCGCGATATGCGGGTGACCGACAATAAGGCACTGCAGTCAGCCGCCATTGCTGGCGATGTCGTGCCACTGTTTGTTGTTGATCCGCGTTTTGAAAAAGCGGGGCTAGCCCGGCGCGCCTTTATGTTCGATGCTTTGCGGTCACTTGATGCTGCGACCGGCGGAATGCTTGTTCTTCGATACGGAGATCCCGTTGTTGAAGTTGCACAGATGGCCAAAGAAGTAGGAGCTAAGAGCGTTCACATTGCAGCTGATTTTGCTCCGTATGGGCAAGCACGTGATCGTGCTGTTCGTGATGCTTTGAAACAGGTTGATGCAACATTGATCGAAGCAGATTCTCCCTATTGCGTGAACCCAGGCACGGTGTTGAAGGATGACGGAACTCCATTGAAGGTGTTCACTCCGTTTTATCGCCGCTGGTCTTTGGTCGATTTTTCTAGCGCAGTGGAATCACCTGTCACGTATGCCAATGCAATCAGTCATTGTCAGGGCTATCCCGACATTGATTCGTCGACATTGAATTTGCCAGATGCCGGAGAAGAAGCCGCATGGAACAGGTGGGACGAGTGGTCTCCACGCCTAGAGGCGTATCAAGACGATCGCAACAACCCAGGTGTTGACGGCACGTCGTTGATGTCGCCCTATCTTCGCTTCGGCATTGTGCATCCTCGTCAATTGATTGCTCGATTGAACGGAACATCAGGTGCAGATCATTACCGTCGTGAACTTGCCTGGCGCGAGTTCTACGCCGATGTTTTGTTTCATCAACCACGCACCATGTGGGAAAACCTTCAAGAGAAGATGAACGTGTTGCCAAGAGATACTGATGCCGCAGCGCATGCGCGCTTTGAGAAGTTTTGTGCAGCACAAACCGGATATCCCGTTGTTGATGCAGGCATTCGACAGATGTTGTCAACCGGAATGATGCATAACCGAGTACGAATGATCGTGGCGAGCTTCTTAGTGAAAGATCTTCATTTGCCGTGGCAATGGGGCGCTCGTTTTTTCATGCAGCATCTTGTTGATGGCGATATCGCATCAAACAATCACGGGTGGCAATGGACTGCCGGAACAGGTACTGATGCTGCTCCTTTCTTTCGTGTCTTTAACCCCACGTCTCAGAGCGCAAAGTTTGACCCAACAGGGACATACCTGCGGAGCTGGCTTCCAGAATTAGCCGATCTCGACAATGCATCTATTCATGAACCATCAACGTTGGGTCTTTTGGCGCCATCGGGGTATCCAGAACCAATGGTCGATCACGCTGCACAGCGAATTGAAGCATTAGCGCGTTATAAATCGGTCAGCGGAAAGTAAATTTGTAGCACCATGCTCGACGAACGCAAAACCGCCATCCTTCGGGCCGTTGTCCAGGAATATGTCGCTACTGGTCAGCCGGTGGGGTCAACTCATATTGCACAGAAGTCTTCAGTCATGGTGTCGTCTGCCACTGTGCGAAACGAAATGGTTGTGCTTGAACAAGAGGGGTACTTGGCGCAACCGCACACGTCTGCTGGCCGCATTCCTACAGATAAGGGATACAGGCACTTTGTCGACACGATCTCATCAGCCGGAGTGTTGGCGTCAGAAGATGCAACTCAGGTGGGGGATTTCTTTAAGGCCACGCATGGTCGCCTTGAAGATCTATTGCGCCACACCACAACGCTTCTTGCTGACATCACGCATCAAACAGCAGTCATCGTTGGGCCAGAAACAGACACCACCATTGTTCGTGCCGTGCATATCAGTCGTGTTACGTCTCGTACGGCAACTGTGGTTGTGGTGTTGTCGAATCACAATGTGGAAAACGACATGATTCAAATGTCTGAAGACATCACTGACCAACACATTTCAGATGCTGTTTCTCATTTGTCACGCACTCTTGTCGGCCATTCGTTGGGCGACGTCACCACGGTGTCGTCAACAAATGATGCACATGTTGATGCAGTGTGTTTCGCAACTATCAATGCATTGTCACGCCACCGCAATGAAGCGCCCGTGTTTGTTGGCGGTGCATCGTCAATGGCTAATGCCTTTGACGCAGTTGACGTTGTGCGCGATGTGCTTTCCACCATCGAGCAACAATTCGTAGTGGTCACCTTGTTGCAAGACATGCTTGATAGGGGTCTATCGGTTGCTATCGGAGCCGAGCATGGTGTTGAACCACTTGTGTCTTGTTCTGTCGTGGTGTCGCCTGTGTTTGCTGATGGCGAAGTCATCGGTACCGTAGGAGTCCTTGGTCCTACTCGTATGAATTATCCGCAAGCACTGACAACAGTTGAAGTAGTGAGCGCTCAGTTGGGCCGCCATATTGCAGAAGGAACGCTATGAGCGCCGATTTTTATCAGTTACTAGAAGTAGATCGCACTGCAGGTGCCGATGAGATCAAACGTGCGTACCGCAAGCGCGCACGCGAACTGCACCCTGATGCAAACCCAGATGACCCTGAAGCAGAAGATTTGTTCAAACAGGTCAGTCATGCATATGAAGTGTTGTCAGATCCAGAAACACGCAGCCGGTATGACCGATTCGGCGATGCTGGCATTTCTGGTGCTGGTTCAGGTGGCGGTTCTGACCCATTCGGTGGCGGCGGCGGTTTTGGCGACATCTTTGAAGCGTTCTTCGGCGGCGGCGGTGGACGTCATCAAGCTGGACCTCCACGAGGTCAAGACCTAGAGGTAACTGCTCGAGTAGATCTCATGGCTGTGATGTTCGGTACGCAAGTCACTGTTGATGTCAACACTGCAATTACCTGCACCGATTGTTCCGGCTCTGGAGCTGGATCTAACACTCAACCTGTCACATGTACCGAATGTGGTGGTGCTGGCCAAGTGCGACGTGTTCGCCAAAGCATGCTTGGCCAAATGGTCACCACCGGTGCCTGTGGACGTTGTGGTGGCATGGGCACAGTTGTTGTTACTCCATGTTCAAAATGCTCTGGTGAAGGTCGCACATCGTCGCGTGAGTCGTACACAGTTGATGTTCCTGGCGGAATCAACTCTGGACAAACAATGAGGCTCACTGGTCGCGGGGCTGCTGGTCCGCGCGGTGGAGACAACGGTGATTTGTATGTGCACATTGCAGTTGCTCAACACCCGAGATTTGTTCGCGAAGACGATGACCTTATTTGCGACCTTCCATTAACGGTGTCGCAAGCAGCGTTGGGTGTGCATCAAGTGTTGGAAGCACTGGATGGCGATCTTGATCTCGTTGTTCCGGCTGGTACGCAACATGGTCATGAGTTCGTGGCAAAGGGTCGTGGTGTCACGCACTTAAACGGTCGTGGCCGCGGTCATCTTCGTGTTCGCGTATCTGTTGTGATTCCGTCGCATCTCGACGAAGAACAAGAGTCCTTGTATCGGCGCCTGGCAGAGATTTCGGGCGATGAAGTGGCTTCTGCCGACAAGGGCATCTTTTCGCGCATCAAATCCGCCTTTTCATAAAAAGTAGCGATGGTCGCACACTTGCGGCGTTGTATGCACCACACTGGGTGGTGATATGGCTTCTTATACCGATGACGAACTGCTGGAAGATTCACCGTTTACCCGACTAGTCGGGGAGCGTCTGCGCCGTATACGGCAACAGAAACAGTGGTCATTATCCGATGTTGAAGACAAGAGCGATAGTGAGTTCAAGGCGTCCGTACTGGGTGCATATGAACGCGGAGAGCGGGCGATCTCGGTTCCGCGTCTTGAGCGCCTGGCACGCTTTTATGGCATCACGATTGATCAGTTATTGCCACGAGACACTCAACGAATCGATGATGGTGGCGCGAATGACGGAGCTCCACGGAAATTACGTATCGACGTTGCACGTCTTTCAACAATGGGTGGAACGCAGTTTGAAATGCTCGAACGTTTCTTGCGCATGATTCAGGTGCAGCGCCAAGACTTCAACGGCAAAGTCATTACAGTGCGTGCGCATGACACACGTGCAATTGCCGTCATGCTTGATGTGCCCGTTGATCAGGTGGGAGACAAGCTTTCAGAGCTGGGTCTCTTGTTTGTACCGCCGGCTGCATAAGGACTGATGATGTCTGAGTTCGGGGTCTACGTTCATATCCCGTTCTGTCGTCATCGCTGTGACTACTGCGCGTTTGCAACATGGACTGATCGAGATCACCTCATGGTTGCGTACGTTGATGCAGTAATTGCAGACATTGCGCGAGCAGTTGAAAAGGGTATGCCAGTTGCTGACACGGTGTTTTTTGGTGGTGGAACCCCGACGCGTCTTGCCCCTCAACTTCTTGCTTCGATAGTTTCAGCAATTCCGGTTACCTCGAACGCTGAAATCACTGTTGAATGCAACCCCGATGACGTCACCGTAGAAATGATGAAGACCTACGCGGCAGCTGGGGTGAATCGCATCAGTATGGGTGTGCAGTCAATGGTTGAACATGTTTTGCAATCACTCAACCGCACGCATGACCCCGCAAATGTTGTCAAAGCACTTGCTGCTGCTCGTGAAGGCGGAATCACGTCGATCAACTTGGATCTGATTTATGGCGTTCACGGCGAATCTGTTGACGACTGGCGAACAACAGTGGAGCAAACAATCGCATTGCGACCAACACACATTTCGGCATACGGGTTAACGGTGGAAGCGGGTACGCCGCTAGCAGAAGATCCGAGTCGTCATCCAGATGATGACGATCAAGCCGACAAATACGTTCTGGCAGATGATCTATTTTCAGCAGCCGGCTTGATGAATTACGAGATCAGCAACTGGGCACTTGCGGGTCATGAGTGTCGACATAACCAGGTGTACTGGTCGCAAGGTAACTACACGGGGTTTGGTTGTGCTGCGCACTCTCATTTAGACGGCAGACGATGGTGGAATGTTCGCACTCCGGACCGATACATCGATTGTGTCGCGAATAATGAAACAGTCGAAGCCTCAGACGAGGTACTGGATGCGCCAACGCGAGCGAGAGAAGCGTTGGAGTTGTCTTTGCGTACACGTGATGGGGTTCCGCTGGGAACACTTGATGTTGAAGCCTTAGAAGGCTTAGTGGAAGTGGTGGGAGAGCGGATTGTCCTTACTCGCCGCGGCCGTTTATTGGGAAACGAAGTGAGTCTGCGCCTGACCCCCTGATAAAGTGGTCATACCTTTTGAGGGCGTGTAGCTCAGTTGGTAGAGCACCACCATGACATGGTGGGGGTCCCGGGTTCGAGCCCCGTCGCGCCCACTAGTTGTATTTGTCAGCATTCCCCACTTTCTTGTGGGCGCTTCTCCGTAACCTTTGTAGATGGAAATCGTGCTCGCTCTGTGTGCAGCTGCCGTGTATGGCATTGCTGATTATTCAGGCGGTAGAGCTAGTCGCACTGTGTCTGCAATCACGGTGACTGCTGTCGGCCAAGCATGCGGTCTTGTTGTTCTCGTTGTCATTGTTCTTGCATCGGGTGTGCCGACGCCGCCAGCAACAGATTGGATCTGGGGCGGTATCGGTGGCATTGCGGGCGCATCTGGTCTTCTCGCGTTCTACAAAGCAATGGGCAGCGGATTCATGACCGTTGTTGCGCCTGTTTCTGCGGTGACAGCAACTGCAGTGCCCGTGATTGTTGGATTATCGCTAGGTGAGCGACCCAGCGTGTTGTCGCTGTGCGGTATTCCGGTAGCACTCGTTGCAATCGCATTGGTCAGCGATATTCTCGGGCCCGACCATCGCAGAGCTCCGCGAAAAATTCTGCTGATGTCAATTGGGTCCGGTTCAGTCTTTGGATCTTTGTTTGTGATTTTGGGTCATACAAGTGACAACTCTGGATTATGGCCAGTTCTCGCAATGCGCGTTACGTCGGTGCCATTCATGTTCATGGTGATGTACTTCACAAAAAACAAGCCTTCAGCTGCGCGACCGCAATTGAAGTTTGTTGCTGGCTCGGGAATTCTTGATACAGCCGCAAATGCCATTTACTTATTGGCTGTGCGTCACGGACTTATGTCAATTGTGGCAACCATTAACTCGTTCTATCCGGCAAGCACATTGCTGTTAGCCGTTGGGTTAGACAAAGAAAAGATTCACCGCCCACAAGCCATCGGACTAGTGCTAGCTGGTGTTGCATTAATCATGATTACGGTGTCGTAATCACTTTTCGCCAAGAGCGGCCTTGATTATCTTTTCAGATTCGCGTGATGCGCCTTTGAAAATTCCCTTTGACATCAGAGATGCCTCACTCTTGCGACGCGCTTCGTAAACATCGGCGCGCATGTGATGAATTTCCGGATCATCTGGCGCAGCCCAGCCTGCAAAGTCTGCAAGGTGGCAGGCAAGACGAAGGTCTCCTGAAGCTGCAAGTTCAACAGCGCGACGCATGAGAACATCTGCGCCACCCGACAGTGATGCAAGCTCAACAGCAAGAACCTCATCGGGTGCTGGCTTCAGGCGTGACGGAGCACCATCCCACCAGCCTCCGAACAAGCGCCAAATATTTCGTACGACAAATTCTGGCTCGTCATATGTTGGACGAAGGTATGGCTTACCAAGAGTGGCGTCAGGTACGCGCACTGTATGGATGATGGTGTTCAGTGTTTCGCCTGCATTCATCATGGTGACAACGTCACGCACCAGGTTTTCTAATGACGTTGCAATCTCATCAAGTACACGAGCGATGCGCTCTTTGCCGGCAATCGGCAATCCGTGTGCCGGCAAAAGTAGTTCAGGACCTTTGGCGATCATGGCGCGCAATGCGGCGGCCCATTCAATTGGCCACCGTTGTACTT
>Ga0194060_10002805_pt1 | contig 12423 bp, 15 predicted proteins | sample SepL225m_MetaG_FD_163427 | JGI IMG/M metagenome (GOLD analysis project Ga0194060, IMG submission 163427) | Anoxic zone freshwater microbial communities from boreal shield lake in IISD Experimental Lakes Area, Ontario, Canada - Sep2016-L222-5m | ecosystem: Environmental > Aquatic > Freshwater >... | reverse complement strand
AAAGATAACAGTGGCTTCATTACTTGGGACGAGATTAATACCTACTGGGGTGTCTAAGTAGTCTTTAAGGCAAGGCAATTGATAAACTGCTGGTTACTTTTGGTAGCCAGTTTGTGGATTTCTGCTAGTCATTAACTTATAGGGTCTGGCAATGAGATATACCGCTTTAATACAAGTCTTTTCTATGTTTGTGATGCTTTTAGGCCTGCAAAGTAATGCATCTGCCGCAAATGATGCGGTTGCTCATGGTGAATACATGATTCGGGTTGCTGGCTGCAATGATTGTCATACCCCGGGCTATGTAGAAAAGGGCGGCAATATCCCTACTAGCCAATGGCTAACCGGAAACTCATTGGGCTATAAAGGTCCTTGGGGTGTCACCTATCCTGCGAACCTACGCTTATTAATTCAAAGCTTAACTGAAGATCAATGGGTTACCTTTGCAAAACATTTGCAGGCTAGGCCTCCAATGCCTTGGTTTACCTTACAAATAATTTCTGAGCCCGATTTGCGTGCTATTTATCAATTTGTGAAGTCTCTAGGTCCTGCTGGGGTGATTGCGCCTAACTTTGTGCCACCAGGCGGTCAAATAAAAACTAAATATATTGATTTTGTGCCAGTCTCTGCTAAGTACTGGAAGGGCTTTTCTCATATAACTGCCCAGTAAGAACGTCAGGCTGCATGATTCAATCGTACTGAGTAGACTAAACCCCCTCACTTTATTGCGCTTTAAATTTAACATAGCATAAGGTGTAGCATGGAGATGACTTAATTGATTGCATAACCATAATAGGGAAGCACAATGAATCATCCAGTAGCCTCTTATCTTCAAGCTGATAATCTGGGTGCATGGGGCACTTATTTGGAGCAGGTCGATCGCGTAACCCCTTATCTAGGGCCATTATCGCGTTGGGTTGAGACTCTCAAAAGACCAAAGAGAGCTTTAATTGTTGATGTGCCTATTGAGCTAGATAATGGCACGATTGCGCACTATGAGGGATATCGAGTTCACCATAACCTTTCGCGCGGACCTGGCAAAGGTGGCATTCGATATCACCCCAATGTCACCTTGTCAGAAGTGATGGCGCTCTCCGCTTGGATGTCGATCAAAACGGCTGTAGTAAATGTTCCCTTTGGTGGCGCCAAGGGTGGCATTCGTGTGGATCCAAAATCATTGTCTCTAGGTGAGTTAGAGCGAATGACACGTCGCTATACGAGCGAGATCAATATGATGATCGGCCCACAAAAAGATATTCCCGCACCCGATGTCAATACTAATGAGCAAATCATGGCATGGATGATGGATACTTATTCCGTTAATCAAGGGCACACCTCAACTGGTGTAGTTACCGGTAAGCCGATTGCTTTAGGTGGTAGTTTGGGTAGGAGGGATGCCACCGGCAGGGGAGTATTTGTAGTGGCTAATGAAGCTTATACCGATATGGGGTGTGATGTCACTCAGGCAAAAGTAGCTATTCAGGGGCTTGGCAATGTCGGTGGCGAAGCTGCACGCTTATTTGCTAAGTCAGGGGCAAAAGTGGTAGCGATTCAAGATCACTCAGATACCTTGTATAACCCCAACGGGTTTAATCTTCCCGATTTGCTGAAGCATGTTGCTATAGCCCATGAGATCAAGGGGTTTGATGGTGAATCTATTCCTACTGAAAGTTTTTGGTCGACGCCTTGCGACATTTTGATTCCTGCCGCTTTGGAGTCTCAGATTACTAAAGTGAACGCTCAATGGATTCAGGCTAAATTGATTGTGGAGGGTGCCAATGGCCCCACTACAACTGAGGCAGATGACATCTTAAAAGAGCGCGGCATTGTAGTTGTGCCCGACGTGATTGCTAATGCTGGCGGTGTGACGGTGAGTTATTTTGAGTGGGTACAAGATTTTTCCAGTTTTTTCTGGACCGAGGAAGAGATTAATCAGCGTTTAGATAAAATCATGATTGAGGCATTTAGGGGAATTGACCATATTGCCAAAATGCATCAAGTGTCCTTGCGAACGGCCACCTTTATAGTGGGGTGTGAGCGGATTCTTAAGGCAAGATCGATGAGGGGGCTGTACCCATAAGAGGGTCAGTAAAAACTAGGTATAAGCCCATTCGTATTTTGCTTTCGTTTCACATATTCGACCTTCTTATGTCAAATTAGGCTTATTTACGCCTCAATGGGGGGTTTTAATGCACTCATTAGGGATCTCCCGCTGATTGCGCTCTATATCTATAGATATACTAAGGGCTAGATTTTGGGTAATTTGGACGATAGGAGATGTTCGTGAAAAGCAAAAAAATGAGTAGAAACTGTTTGGTCGCTGCCACCTTGTTGTTGGCTGCCGTTAACTCCAATGCAGCAAGTCCTACTTTGGACAAAATCAAATCCTCTGGTGCCGTCACTATGGGCGTTCGTGAATCATCCATTCCGATGTCTTACACCACTGGTGATAGCCGCTTTGATGGTTACCACGTTGAAGTGTGTCGCATGATTCTGGGCGATATCAAAGATAAGCTCGGCATAAGTACATTGCGTATTAACTATCAGCCTGTTACCTCACAAAATCGCGTACCCTTGGTTCAGAACGGCACAGTCGATATCGAGTGTGGCACGACTACCAATAATGCATCTCGCGCTAAAGATGTTGGCTTTGCTAACACTTTGTACGTAGAAGAAGTTCGCATTGCTGTTAAAGCAAACTCGGGCATCAATTCCATTTCACAGTTGGCTGGCAAAAAAGTGGCAATTACCACTGGTACTACGTCAGTACAGTTGTTGCGCAAGCATGAGAAAGCCAATGGCGTTGACTTTGATGAAGTATTTGGTAAGGACCATGCTGACAGTTTCTTGTTGCTCGAGTCCGGTCGTGCTGATGCCTTCGTGATGGATGGTTCGATCTTGGCAGGTAATATCGCCAATGCCAAGAATCCAAAAGACTACAAAATCGTTGGTGAAGTTCTTAGTACTGAGCCAATCGCGATCATGGTTCCTAAGAATGATCCAGAGTTCAAGGCGGCTGTAAATGCTGCAATCGCTAAGATTGTTGCGAATGGCAAAATGCCTGCGCTATGGGACAAGTGGTTCTTAAAACCAATCCCACCGAAAAATATCGTTGTTGGTCTTGAGTTGTCTCCAGCCACTAAAAATGCTTGGGCCAACCTCAATGACAAACCTGCTGAAGACTATCAACAGAAGAAATAATTTATGGCATTAGATTTAGGTGTTTTTTGTAAGAACACCTTAGACGGAGAAGTAGTAGATCACTGCTTCTCCGCAGTTTTTGGGCTTGCCCAAAATAGTGATCCCAGTTATCTCGATTGGTTGATCAAGGCATGGGGTTGGACCTTGGCAGTAGCTGGCTTGGGTTTAACTATTGCTTTAATTCTAGGTGTTGTCATGGGGACCCTGCGCACTTTGCCAGATAGCGGATCCTTTAGTCGGTGGCTGGTGCGACTGTCGACTATGTGGGTTGAGCTATTTAGAAATATTCCGATTCTGGTGCAAGTTTTTCTTTGGTATCACGTTATTCCGGCCTTTATCTTGCCTTTAAAGTCATTACCTTCTTATTGGTTAGTTAGCATTGCCTTGGGATTTTTTACTTCAGCGCGGATTGCCGAACAGGTTAGGGCAGGTATTCAATCTTTACCGAGTGGACAGCGTGCTGCTGCAACTGCTTTGGGCTTAACAACTGCACAAAGTTATCGATATGTGATTTTGCCCTTGGCATTGAGGATTGTGATTCCACCGCTGACATCAGAGTGCATGAATTTGATTAAGAACTCTTCTGTCGCCTTTGCGGTTTCTGTTCCTGAGCTGACCTTGTTTGCCATGCAGGCTCAAGAAGAAACCTCACGAGGGGTAGAAATTTATTTAGCAGTCACTCTGCTGTATGCATTCTCAGCATTTGCAGTCAATCGTGCCATGGCGCTGATTGAAAAGAGAACCCGCGTTCCTGGCTTCATTGCATCGAATGATGCAAGCCTAGCGCACTAGGAACTGCGAATATGTTTAGCTTAGATCTAAGTTTTTATAACTGGGAACTCTTTACTAACTACATCCTCAAGGGCTTGTTATTTAGTGTGCAGTTAACTGTACTTGCTACGGTAGGGGGCATTGTCTTTGGCACCTTTTTAGCGCTGATGAGGTTGTCAGGTAAACCGGCCTTGGCTTATCCCGCCATTTTTTATGTCAATACCATGCGATCAATCCCGCTGGTGATGGTGATTCTGTGGTTTTTCTTATTAATCCCGATGCTGATTGGTAAACCTATTGGTGCCGACCTTTCAGCCACGATTACTTTTATTGCTTTTGAGGCCGCATTCTTCTCAGAGATTGTGCGCGCTGGCATTCAGTCTGTACCAAGAGGTCAGGGCTATGCCGCCCAAGCTTTGGGTATGACTTATGGTCAAAACATGCGCTTTATTGTTTTGCCGCAAGCCTTTCGAAATATGATCCCAGTGTTTATGACGCAGACTATCATTTTGTTCCAAGATACTTCATTGGTTTATGCCATCGGCGCCTATGATTTACTCAAGGGATTTGAAATTGCGGGCAAGAACTATGGACGCCCAATCGAAACCTATATCTTGGCAGCTGCCACTTACTTTGTGATTTGTTTCTTGCTTTCCAAAATTGTTCGCAAAATACAAGCCAAAGTGGCCATCATCCGTTAATTATTCCCGTTGAAAATACATAGATCATCATGATTAAACTGCAAAATGTCTCAAAATGGTACGGCTCATTTCAGGTGCTGACTGACTGCACTACCTCCATTCAAAAGGGTGAGGTAGTGGTGATTTGTGGGCCGTCGGGCTCTGGTAAATCTACTCTAATCAAAACCATCAATGCTTTAGAGCCTTTTCAGGCTGGTGAGATCTCGGTTGATGGAATGAAGTTACATGACCCCAAGACCAATTTACCAAAGCTGAGGGCGCGAGTCGGTATGGTATTTCAGAACTTTGAACTTTTCCCCCACTTAAGCATTACAGAGAACTTAACCCTTGCGCAAATTAAAGTCTTGGGTAGATCGCCTGATGAAGCAATGACCCATGGGCTTAAATATTTGGAGCGGGTAGGCTTGATGGTGCAAAAGGATAAATTTCCAGGGCAACTATCGGGCGGCCAACAACAGCGTGTGGCGATTGCACGTGCTTTAAGTTTGGATCCTATCGTGATGTTGTTTGATGAACCTACTTCAGCCTTAGATCCGGAGATGGTAGGTGAGGTTTTGGATGTCATGGTCAAGCTTGCGAATGAAGGGATGACTATGTGCTGTGTGACCCATGAAATGGGCTTTGCACGTAAAGTTAGCAATCGTGTGATCTTCATGGATCATGGCAGGATTATTGAAGACTGCAGTAAAGATGAATTCTTTGGCAATCCTGATGCACGTTCTCCCAGAGCTAAAGATTTTTTATCCAAAATATTAGCGCACTAATGAAGCTACTTCGTCTACCAAGGTATCTTGGGATATCACTTGTAGTTAGTATTGTCTTATCTGCCTGCAGCATGGCAAAGATTGAAACAAGGCTTGAGGCAAATCCGCAGTGCAGGGAAGTTATCAATCCTAAGACTGGGGCAACTATGCCTTGCCCAGGGCCCGAAAAAATTGCACGCTCACAAGTCAATACTGTAGTAAGTGGCACAGCGCCTGCTACGCCGCTAGATAATGTAGCCAATCCGAACCCTCTAAGTACAAGCGCCCCAGCAACGAGCGCTCCAAATCCTGTGATTCCGGTAGCGCCTGCAATGCCAAAGGCTCAACCGGCTCAACCGACTCCTCTCTGCAAGCCGCAAATGAATACCAAGACTGGAACGCTGATGCCTTGTCCGAATAGTTAATTTTCTGATGCACAATTTCTATAAGTTTTTATGACATTTCAAATCTCAGGGTTTCAAGATAGAGTTATCACAGTCCAATCAGATGATGGTCCTCTTGATATAGCGTGTCAGATTGGTGGTTCTGGCCCCGCATTATTAATGCTTCATGGCTTTCCGCAAACCAAAGCAATTTGGCATCGTGTCGCTCCCGAGTTAAGCAAACACTATTCAGTAGTGATTGCTGATTTAAGAGGTTATGGTGCTTCCTCTAAGCCCCATGGAAAAGCAGATCACTCAACATACTCCAAGCGATCGTTGGCGGCTGATCAGCATGCTGTGATGCAGGCGCTTGGCCATAAGCAATTCTTTTTGCTGGGTCATGATCGTGGTGGGCGGGTATCACATCGTTTGGCAGCAGATTTTCCGCAGAGCGTTACGAAATTAATGGTCTTGGATATTTCTCCAACCTTAAGCATGTACGAAAATACCACGATGGCATTTGCGAAAGGCTACTGGCATTGGTTCTTTCTGATTCAGCCCGAACCCGTTCCTGAAACCCTGATTGGTGCCAACCCAGAATATTGGCTTAAAAATCATATGGGTCGTCATGCTGGCACAGGTATTTTTGATCCTGGCTGTTGGGCCGAGTATTTAGCTGCCGCAAGTAATCCGCACAGCATGCATGCGATGTGTGAAGACTACCGCGCTGCTGCTACGATCGATTTAGTCCATGACCGCGCGGATCGCATCGAAGGCAAAAAGTTAGCCATGCCAATGCGAGTGCTTTGGGGTGAGCATGGTTTAGTCAATCAATGCTTTACTCCAATCGAAGATTGGAAGAGGGTGGCTGCCAATGAAGTGACTGGCCGCCATCTGCCTTCTGGTCACTATATTCCCGAAGAGTGCGCAGAAGAATTAATCCAAGAGGTAAAAGCTTTTTTCTCCTAGGGCGCTAGCTTAGGTAGCTTACTGGACTTAGGTGCCCAGCTAGTAACAATCTTTGGGTTGGTCTTGAGAATTTTGTTATCTTTTTCTGGGTAGTTCAGCCTAGAAAGAAGATCTCTAATGAGATTGAGATGGGCCAGTTTTTTATCATTTGCATCGATCACTGTCCAGGGTGCTTTTGTGCTATTGGTCTTTTTGAGCATCAGATCACGCGCTGTACTGTAAGCCTGCCAATATTTTTGCGCTTGTTGATCAATTGGACTAATCTTCCACTGCTTGAGCGGATCCTGCTCTCGATCTTTAATGCGGGCAGCCTGTTCATCTTTGGTGATATCTAGGTAATATTTGAAAAGATGAATACCCGATCCTATTAGTAAGCCCTCAAAGTCATTTACGGTATTCATGAATTGTTTGTATTGCGCATCAGTACAAAAACCCATGACTTTTTCAACGCCCGCACGGTTATACCAACTGCGATTAAAGATGGTGAATTCACCTGCACTAGGTAGCTCAGCCACATAACGCTGAAAATACCATTCGCCTTCCTCTCTCAGGGAGGGTTTATTGAGTGCAACCACACGAGTATCTCGAGGGCTTAGATGTTCGGTAATACGTTTGATCGTGCCATCTTTACCAGCAGTATCACGACCCTCTAAGATCACTAAGAGTCGCTCACCTTTTGCGATGATGTGTTTTTGAAGTTTGACTAATTCAATTTGTAGAAGTCGTAACTCCTCCTCATGACTTTTGACTGAGCCCAATGCCTTGGCTAACTTCGTCATGAGGTGGTCTAACTTAGATCGAGGCTACTGGGGTGGGCGGTGCCACTTTCTTAGCTGCAGTCTTCTTAACTGCTACTTTCCTAGCAGGCGCTTTCTTGGCTGCTACTTTCTTAGAAGGAGCTTTCTTAGCAGGCGCTTTTTTGACTGCTCCCTTTTTAGCAGCTACTTTTTTCGCCGGAGTCTTTTTTGCTACCGCCTTTTTATCCATCTTGTCTAAAGCTTTGGCCAACTTGTCGATTAACTTCTCTCTATCAGCTTCTAACTTATCAAGCTTTTTTAATAACTGCTTTACTAATTTTTTCTGGCTCATGATTTTTCCTTTATTAAATAATGTGTTCTACGTTCTACGTACTGCTATGTTTAATTTATTCATCCTACGTTTTATCCTGTTTAGTTTCAAGCGTTTATGACAGTAATGAGCTGTTTTTTTCAGATGCCCGTTTAGTGCTACATTGCCAAGTATGTGGAAAACATTGCGCTCGCTGCCGAGAACGGTTTGGTTGATTGGCCTGATCAGTTTCATGAATGATTCTGCGAGCGAAATGCTGTATCCCTTGATGCCCTTGTATTTGGCCTCGGTCTTGATGGCTGGTCCCAAGGCCTTGGGCATTATTGAGGGCATTGCTGAGGCGACATCGAGTATCTTTAAGCTTGTTTCGGGTGTCATCGTTGATCGAACCAAAAAAACCAAGCCATGGATTGTTGCGGGTTACTTTTTAGCGGGTGCAGGTCGACCTTTAATTGCCCTGGCCAGTTCTTGGACTTGGGTCCTCTTGATTCGATTTACGGATCGCCTAGGTAAAGGTTTACGCAGTTCACCCCGGGATGCATTACTGGCAGAGAGTGTTCCTGAAAATCAGCGAGGCATCACTTTTGGCCTGCATCGGTCCATGGATAACGCTGGTGCAGTAGTAGGCCCCTTGTTAGCGGCTTTACTACTATCCCTGCATGTTCCTTTGCGAGAGATTTTTCTGTGGGCGATTATTCCTGCAGTTATTACTGTTAGTTTGGCTCTTTGCCTCAAGGAGCCTGTAAGAGACTATTCTGCAGTTCCCAAAAAGTTCACTTGGAGTATGGATGGCTTGCCATTGCAATTTAAGCGCTACATTTTTGTCGTTGGCTTATTTGCACTGGGCAATTCTTCTGATATGTTTCTTTTATTAAGAGCCAGAGATGTTGGCGTGCCCCAAGAGCAAATCCCTCTGCTATGGGCGGGCATCTCTTTAATCACCACCGTCTTTGGCACGCCACTTTCTGCGCTCTCGGATCGCTTCAGTCGCAAGTACTTTATTTTGATTGCCTGGCTAGCGTTTGCCTTCTTCTACATGGCAATGAGTCTGCCAAATATCTCTATTTGGATGATTTTTGGCTTGTTTGGGCTGTATGGTCTATTTAAGGCTGCGACGGAGGGGGTAGAAAAGGCTTTAGTAGCTGACTTAGCCCCAGTTGGCATGGCTGGAACTGCCTTTGGCTGGTTCAACTTGATTTCAGGATTTATGTTGTTTCCAGCCTCATTTATCTTTGGCTGGCTTTATGAATCCTATTCCCCGACTGCTGCTTTCTTATTTTCGGGTTCCTGCGCCTTGCTTGCCCTGATTTTGCTAGCAAGCTGGGTTTTCAGACCAACTGACACCCAGCCAGTGGTTTAGAAGTCTATAAAACTAAAAACCCTAGATAAATCGCTTTAACTAGGGCCTGTATTGGGGAGTTATTCTGGGTGAAAGTTATTGCTGGCCATGAAGCTAATCGTGCGTTCAAAGCCCAAAATGCGGATATAACGCCATGCGATATCTCGATATTTGCTATCTAGATAGCCAATAGCGACCTCAGGATCAGTCTTATTGGACAGATTGATCTGTTGAATTGAGCGGGCCCAGCGTTTGAGTCTTGTTGACATATTTGTCACCTCCATGGCCATACAACGCATAGCGAAGAGGGCGAGATGACAAGAATTACAAAATATTTAGTAAAAATTGTATAAATGTGAGCTAAATTGAAACCACTTTATGGGGATTGAGGATATTTTGGGGGTCTAAGGCTCTTTTGAGGGTCTTCATGAGCTCATGGGCAACTTCACCTTTATGTGCTCTTAGCTCGTCCAATTTGAGTTGTCCAATGCCATGTTCCGCAGAAATCGAGCCGCCACAACGCTCCACTTGGCCATAAACCAGTTCCTGGATCGGTTTTTCATTGGCTAAATTGAAGGCTTTGGGATCCACTCCTACTGGAGGGGCAATGTTGTAGTGGAGATTGCCATCACCGAGGTGGCCAAAATTAATGATCCGAACCCCTGGATATTGAGCCCTGATGAGGCGATCCGTTTCTTGAATAAAACTCTCTAAGGCGGAAAGGGGGACGGTAATATCATGTTTCAGATTGGCACCTTCAGCCGCTTGGGCGAGCGTAATGTGTTCGCGCATATGCCAAAAAGAATTGGCTTGGGTGAGGTTAGTAGCAACGACTGCATTGCTAATCATCCCAGCCTCAAAAGCCTCTTCCAAAATCGATTCCAATAATTGACGAACATGTTCTTCACTCTCGTGGTCGGAAAGTTCAATAAGTACTGTCAATGGCGGATTATTTTGCAGGGGATTACTCATCTGCGGAAAATGTTTCTCATTCAAAGTAAGAGACTCTTGCGTCATCATCTCAAAACCAGTGAGGAGTGAGGTAGCGCGTTTCTGAAACAAATTCAGAAGAGCAATAGTTGAGGCGATATCTTCTGTTGCTACGAGCGTGGTCCATTGAGACATCGGCAGTGGATACAGCTTCATGACAGCGGCGGTAATAATTCCGAGGGTTCCTTCAGAGCCAACAAATAAATCGCGTAAGTCGTAACCCGTATTGTCTTTGCGTAAACCTTTAAGACCATTCCAGATTTCACCCTGGGCTGTGACTACTTCAAGACCTAAACATAAATCACGAGTATTGCCATAGCGCAGCACATTTGTTCCGCCTGCGTTGGTAGCCAGATTGCCACCGATCATGCAGCTACCCTCAGCACCCAAACTCAATGGAAATAAAAATCCTGCAGAGGCCGCTCGTTCTTGAACAACCTGCAAAATACAGCCAGCTTCCATGCTAATCGTTTGATTACTGGCATCAATCTCGCGCACTTGGTTCATGCGCTTGAGATTCAGTACCACTTGCTTGCCACTCTCATCGGGAGTTGCGCCACCACAAAATCCGGTATGACCCCCTTGCGGAACAATGGCGATATTGGCTTTTGCACATGCTTTGACAATCGCCGCTACTTCAGGAGTGTTAGCAGGTAACAGCACCGCTAAGGCTTTGCCGGTATAGCGCTTACGCCAGTCTGTGAGGTAGGGCGTAGTGTCACTTTCTGAAGTCAGAACATAGCTCTTCCCTAAGATAGATTCAAGTTCGGTTAGAAAAGTGTGTAACGTGGATTGGTTCATGATTTCTCAGATTGGGCAGATTGCTTGGCAAGACTTTTTGCTTGCGCTTTAATGGGTTTGAGGTAAATCAATAAGCAAATAAATGCTGTAGTTGCCAAAAGCGTTTCCAGCAGTGCGAGCCAAAAATTAGCACCGGTTTCAGTGATACGTACTAAGCCTTCGGTGATATAGAGCAAGATGAGCATCGAGGCCCATTGCATGGTGTAGATCTTGCCCTTCCAGAGCCCAGGTATAGCAAAGAGCAATGGCACACCTTTGAGAATTAACCAAGATCCATCGGGGCGTAATGGGGAGATAAACCACTCCCAGCAAACACACAGAATGAAGAGATCAACAAACGCTGCAGTAGTAATCAATTGATAAGGATTTTTTTCTAAGATCTTTTTGTACATAGAGTGCGTATTTATTTTGGCATTAATTTAAGCGCTGCTTCGGCCAAGCGTTTGCCTTGTGCTTTAGCGAGTCTTTGTTCTTCTGCGCTGATGGGCACCTCTTTACCGCCGACACTAGCAAGATGCGTTACGCCATAGGGGCTGCCTCCTGTGCTCGTACTCGTTAGATCAGATTCGCTATAAGGTAGACCCAGGATCATCATGCCGTGATGGAGTAGTGGAATCATCATTGTGAGAAGGGTGCTTTCATGGCCACCATGCAAGCTGCTGGCGCTAGAAAAAACACAAGCTGGCTTCCCAATCAGGGCGCCGTTCAGCCATTCGGACGAGCTGCCATCCCAAAAATATTTCATGGGAGCAGCCATATTGCCAAAGCGTGTCGGGGAGCCTAGGGCGAGACCGATACATTCTTGCAGATCAGAGTGCTCGACATAGGGCGCCCCTGTGCTGGGGACTGCCGCTTCGCTCATTTCACATACCGCCGAAACCTCCGGAACAGTCCTCAAACGAGCATTTACCCCTGGAACACTCTCAATCCCTTCCGCAATCAGGCGTGCTAAATCCCGCGTAGCGCCATAGCTGGAATAGTACAAAACTAAAATATCGTGTTGGCTCATATTGATCTCTTATGATACGGCGATGTACCTTTTTCGTAATCCCCAATTATGGCTCTCTCTGCTTAGGGAGATCTGGGAGCGCAATCGCGGTCAAAATATTAAACAAATTGCTGCCAGTCTTGCTTTTACTACGACCCTGTCTTTAGTGCCGATGTTGACCGTTGCCTCTATTTTGATTGGTTATTTACCAAGCGTGATTCGGATTAAAAATGCTTTTCGGGACTGGCTTTTGGATACGTATATGCCGGGCGGCCTGAATCAGCAGGCCTTTATTTATCTAGATCAATTTTCAGCCCAAGCCAAGGGACTAACACTCTTGGGCTTGTTAGGGTTGTTGATTACAACGGTGATGACCATGGCGGTGATCGAGGGCGCCTTCAATCAGATTTTCAGGGTTCATGAAAGACGTCCTTTTCTGAAAAAAGTGGCCATTTATTCTGCTGCCATGATT
>Ga0194060_10002804_pt1 | contig 12426 bp, 13 predicted proteins | sample SepL225m_MetaG_FD_163427 | JGI IMG/M metagenome (GOLD analysis project Ga0194060, IMG submission 163427) | Anoxic zone freshwater microbial communities from boreal shield lake in IISD Experimental Lakes Area, Ontario, Canada - Sep2016-L222-5m | ecosystem: Environmental > Aquatic > Freshwater >... | reverse complement strand
GGCGGGAGTCTCAATGCCAAAGCACATATTCGTGACAGGTGGCGTTGCAAGTTCCCTCGGTAAGGGTCTCACTGCTTCTTCTCTTGGTCGTTTGCTCAAGATGCGTGGTCTTCGCGTCACTATGCAAAAACTTGATCCGTACATCAACGTTGACCCAGGCACGATGAACCCATTCGAACATGGCGAAGTGTTTGTAACAGACGATGGCGGCGAGACCGACCTTGACCTTGGTCACTACGAACGGTTCATTGATGAAAATCTCACCCGCAGTTCGAACGCGACAACTGGTTCTATCTATCAGGCTGTCCTCGCTGCAGAACGCCGCGGTGATTACTTGGGAAAAACTGTTCAAGTAATTCCTCACATTACCGATGAAATCAAACGACGAATTCGCCGCATCGCTACTGATGACACCGATGTAGTGATTACAGAAGTCGGCGGAACAGTGGGAGACATTGAGATTCTGCCGTTTCTTGAGGCAATACGACAGTTCCGCAATGAAGCCGGACGCGACAATGTTTGTTACTTACACGTCACTCTTGTGCCATTTATCGGCCCGAGCGGTGAGCAAAAGACGAAGCCAACTCAGCACAGCGTTACTGAATTGCGTTCACGGGGTATCCAGCCTGATGTCATCGTGTGCCGAAGCGAAGAGCCGCTCAGTAGTGGTCTGAAGCGAAAGATTTCACACATGTGTGACGTTGACACGAATGCAGTTATCAATGCTGCGGATGTTGGAAATATTTACGAGCTTCCGCTTGTGCTTCATGATGAAGGTCTCGACACTGTTGTCTGTGACATTCTTCGTCTCGATAGCGCAGTTGATTTGTCTTCATGGGAAAAACTGGTTGCACAAGTTGACGCCTCAGTGAAGCCAGTAAAGATTGGTCTCATCGGAAAATATGTAGAGCTACAAGATGCGTATCTCTCTGTTGTTGAGAGTTTGAAGCATGCTGGTTTCCATCACGGAGCCAAAGTGGAGATTGATTGGATTCAAGCAGAAGATGTTGAAGGTCTTCTGGCATCTGGTCGTCTGGACTCGCTCGACGGAATGGTGATTCCCGGAGGTTTTGGTCCTCGCGGAATTGAAGGAAAGATTGCAGCAGCTGCGTACTCGCGTGAAAATCTCGTTCCATGTTTGGGCCTTTGCCTCGGTATGCAAGTGATGACAATTGAATATGCCCGACATGTTCTTGGCATGGCTGATGCAAACAGCACTGAATTTGATCCATCAACCACACATCCCGTTATCGACTTAATGGTGGATCAGCGTGACGTCACCATGAAGGGCGGCACGATGCGTCTTGGTGCGTATTACGCAGTACTACAGCCAGGAACAAAAGTTGCAGAAGCGTACGGTGAAACTGTGGTGAGTGAGCGTCATCGTCATCGTTATGAGTTCAACTACAACTTCCATTCACGTTTTGAGGAAAGTGGATTTTTGTGCAGTGGTACGTCTCCTGACAAACGTCTCGTTGAGTTCATTGAGATGGAGAACCATCCGTACTGGGTTGGTACACAGGCTCATCCCGAGTTCAAGAGTCGTCCAGATCGTCCGCATCCATTGTTCAGAGAACTGATTGCTGCTTCTTTGGTGCATCGCGAGAAGCGCCTTGCTCGTAGCGCAAGTACCACTGTTGCTCAATCAGCCTGAATGAGAACGTGAACCAAAGCGACCATAAAGGTTTTGCAACTACCGCTCTGGAAGTGGTTCATTCATGGGCAATGTTTCGTCTTTTGCGTCGCACCATTATCGGACCACGAGGCGATGAGTTTGAACGTACGTATGTCAGTACGCCGGGAGCCGTTGGCGTTGTTGCCTTAACCCCTGACAATCAGATCATTCTTGTGTCTCAGTACCGCTCCTCGTTTGATGATTATGTACTGGAAATTCCTGCGGGAATGCGAGATGTCGAGGGAGAGGACCCAGCGCGAACTGCGTGGAGAGAACTTGCAGAAGAAACCGGGTACGTGCCACGAACTGTTGAGTATTTGGGTTCCTGCTTGTCATCTCCCGGTGTAACTGATTCTGTTCTTGAATTGTTCATCGCTCGTGATGTTGTCGCAGGAGGCTCAGCGCCTGAAGGGCCCGAAGAATTGGATATGAAAGTGTTGGTAATCCCATTTTCTGAGGCATTGTCCATGGTGGATCGCGGAGAACTGACCGATGCCAAGAGTTCGGTCGGAATATTGTTGGCTGCTCGACGTTTTCATGATCTCGGATTGTGAACGATGTCAAAGAACTCCACGTCTGAACGAGATATCGAACTCGTCGAGGAGTTCCTTCGATGGATGGCCGTTGAACGCGGACGCGCAGTGAACACCATCTCGAATTATCGTCGCGACTTGAATCGGTACGTGGAATTTCTCTCTGAATCAAAGAAGAGTCTCCTCACCGTTCGTGAAGCAGAAGTCGAGGAATACGTACGTGTATTGCAGGCGTCAGGAGATGCCAATGCAAGTACGGCACGCAGGCTTGCAGCAATACGGATGATGCACAGCTTTTTACTTGCTGAGGAAAGACGAAGAGATAATCCGACAGCACGAATTGAGGGAGTAAAGGTTCCTGGTGGTGTGCCCAAACCTTTGAGCATGGATGAGGTCAATGCACTGCTGGAAGCAATGGTGGGGGATTCAGCCGCCGAGATGCGCGACAGGGCGCTTGTTGAATTCCTCTACGCCACCGGCGCGCGAATCTCTGAAGCATGCGATCTGAATCTTGATGATGTGGATTTGTCGTCTCGAGTGGTGCGTTTGTTTGGGAAAGGTTCAAAGGAGCGTGTGGTGCCGTTCGGACGAATTGCTGAAGAACGACTTCGGGAATACATCGGCAGCGCCGGTCGAGCTCAATTGGTACCTGATGTGTGGTCACGTGGCACTGACCGCGATGCAGTTTTTTTGACTAATCGTGGAAAGAGATTGAATCGACAAAAAGCGTGGCACATTGTGAGAGACGCAGGATTGCGAGCCGGAATTACACGTGATCTCTCGCCTCATGTCCTTCGCCATACCTGTGCAACTCACATGCTTGAACATGGAGCTGATCTGCGTATTGTTCAGGAAATGTTGGGACATGCAACAATCTCCACTACTCAGATCTATACCAAAGTTTCCAATGATCGATTGTGGGCTGTCTATCGCAATGCGCATCCGAGGGCCGCAGGATGAACGGGAAGCATCTAGTGAAGAGGGCAGTGAGTTCGTTGTTGCAAACGCCACCAAGTGATGAAGACGTCGAGCTTGTGTCAGGTATTTTGAATAGCGCTGAATTTTCCGTGTGGTCGAAAATGCAGTTTCGCGATCAGCGACACAGCATTGTTGTATTTCGTCGATTTGTTGAAATGGTGCCTGACGCGATTCGAGAAGAGAGAGCCGCTGCGCTACTGCATGATGTGGGTAAAAACGTGTCAGGGTTGGGCTTCACGTCTCGAGTGGTAGCAACTGTTGTGGGACCACGAAGTCGACGATTTGCCGATTATCACAATCATGAAAATCTTGGGGCGGAATTGTTGCGTTCTGTTAGTGAAGCCCGAACAATTGAGCTTGTCGGCGGAACAGCAGTGGATAAGGTCTCGCTACTGCTGAAAGCAGCTGACGACATTTAGATCCGCGGTAATAGACCAATTGCCGAATGGGCTCTTTGGAGTGTGACTGCAGCAACATTGCGTGCTCGTTCGTTTCCGATCGAGAGAAGACGAGCAAGCTCGCCCTTGTCTTGCATGAGTTCTTGGAAACGAGCCCGTATTGGTTCAACAACTGCGATTACTGCATCGCCGGTGTCTGATTTCAGCGCACCATATTGTGAATACTGACTGACAAGTTGATCAACAGGTTTTCCGGTCGAGGCAGACAAAATGTCGAGAAGGTTGGAAACGCCGGGCTTGTTGGCGACGTCGTATTTCACTTCTCCGTCAGAATCTGTAACGGCTCGTTTGAACTTCTTAGAAATAGATGCGTTGTCATCAAGTAAATAGACAAGACCGCTGTCACTGGTGGCCGATTTCGACATTTTGGATGTGGGGTCTTGAAGATCCATTACCCGAGCACCGGCTTTGGGGTGAACAGCCTTGGGCAAGACAAACGTGTCACCGAATCGATGATTGAATCGAACAGCGATATCACGTGTGATTTCAATATGTTGGCGCTGGTCATCGCCAACTGGCACTTCATCTGCGTCGTACAACAAAATGTCTGCTGCTTGAAGGGCGGGATATGTGAAGAGTCCGGCTGAGACAAATTCAGCTTCACGACGCGCTGACTTATCTTTGAATTGCGTCATTCTGCTGAGTTCGCCGTAGGACACGGTGCACTCCATGATCCAGGCCAATTCTGTGTGCTCGTGAATATGGCTCTGAACAAAGACAGTTGCAACGGCAGGGTCGAGACCGCAGGCAAAGAGAAGTGCGGCAAGTTCGAGGGTTTGTGTTCCAATGAGCCCGGGGGTGTCAATGACGGTCAGGGCATGTAGATCGACGATTCCGTGAAATACGTCTCCGTCGTGTTGGCCTGAGACCCAATTGACGAGGGCGCCTAAATAGTTACCGAGGTGCACGGAGCCAGTGGGCTGGATACAAGACAGAACACGTGGCACGAACAAAATCTAGTTGCTACGCATGGAATCTACGTGGTCAATTGCCGACCTAGGTGCTCTTGGCAAGTACGATGGGATGGTGGCAATTGACGTAGCAACCCCCGTGTATGAGGGCCCTTTCGACCTTTTGCTCCATCTCATTTTGCGCGAAGAGGTGGATATCCACGAGATCAGTCTTTCCACCATTGTGGACGCCTATTTGGCAGAACTATTGAAGATGCAAGAGCTCGACCTAGAAGTCGCTACTGAGTTCCTTCTGATTGCGGCCACGTTGATTGAATTGAAGACTCGCAGACTATTGCCAGGGCGCGAAGCTGTTGATCTCGATGACGAATTGGCACTGTGGGAAGAGCGCGATTTATTGCTTGCTCGTCTTCTTGAGTGCAAGACATTTAAGGATGTCGCCAAGATTCTTGCCACGTTCGTTGATGACGCCGACAGAGTGTACGGACGTGCGGTGGGACCTGATGAGCGTTTCTCGGATGTCGCACCTGATCTGCTCGAGGGTCTCACTATCGAAAAACTTGAGCGTGGGTTTATTAGCGCTATTACTCCGCGCAAGCGCGATGAATTAAGCCTGTATCACATCTCTCCCATTCGATTTACGGTTGCTGAAGCAGTCGAAGAATTGATGGAAGATATCGCTCGCGTGGGGAGCACCTCGTTTCGTACATTGACTACTGGGCTTGTTGAGCGTCTTGAAATTGTTGTGCGGTTCTTGGCGATTCTTGAAATGTATAAACAAGGTTTTATTGAGCTAGATCAAGTTGATCGTTTTGGAGACATCACGGTGCTGTGGACTGGTATTGGTACGGGAAACGAAAGTATGGCGGAGATCGATTCTTATGAAGGATGATGTAACCACAGAGACAGTGAGAGCGATTGAAGCAATAGTTCTTGTCGCTCATGAGCCAGTGCCTACTGACCTCATTGCGCAATTGTTAGAGATTCCCGCTACAACCGTTGACGAAGTATGTGGCCGTCTTGCTGAAACATATGAAGAAGCAGGTCATGGTTTTCAATTGGCAAAGGTTGCTGGTGGATGGCGTTTTCAAACTCATCCAGACTTGGCGCCATATGTTGAACGATTTATTTTGGATGGTCAGCGTGCACGTTTATCTGGCGCAGCACTTGAGACTCTGGCAATCATTGCTTACAAACAACCAATTTCACGACTGCAGATCGCGTCTATCCGTGGTGTAGATCCCGATTCGGTGCTACGCACATTGCATGGTCGTGCATATGTGGCACCAGTATCGCGTGACAATGGTCCGGGTCAGGCCGTGTTGTGGGGTACTACGCAATTGTTCCTAGAGAAGTTGGGGATTGCGTCGCTGAAAGACCTACCTGCAATCGCTTCGTTCGTGCCTGATGCATCGCTCGTTGAGGCTCTTGAAAAAACATTGTTGCTAGAAGCTGATGTCATTAGCGAATCAAGTGACGGGGCATAGTGTCTTCGTTCACCCCGCCGGGAGGCGCGGTTCCTGAACCACCGTTATGGGAACAGATTGCTGACGAAGCGAAACTCGCTGATGGTGAGCGTTTACAGAAAGTACTTGCAAGAGCCGGGTTTGGTTCTCGTCGTGTATGCGAGAACCTGATTGAAGATGGTCGTGTGGATGTCAATGGTGATGTAGCTGTCCTTGGTCGGCGAGTCAACGTTGATTCCGACATTATTGAGGTTGACGGCGCTCCGGTTGGCGTGCTCCCTGGCTTGGTGTATTACTTGTTGAATAAACCAGAGGGCGTGGTCACCACAATGGTTGACACGCATGGTCGTGAAACGGTCCTGGACTACGTGCCATCAGAGCCTCGCGTGTTCTCTGTAGGGCGATTGGACATTGACACAACAGGACTCTTGATTTTGACCAATGACGGACAACTGACTCAGTTTCTGACTCACCCGAGTCACGGTGTTGAAAAGGAATACATAGCTGAAGTTGAGTGCGGCACTAATGGTGTTCCGAATGGTGCTCTGCGGCATCTGCGTGATGGCGTTGAACTGGAAGATGGCATCACAGCGCCCGCAGTGGTTGGTCAGCCCGAGCCAGGTGTATTGCGAATTGTGATTCATGAAGGACGCAATCGTCAGGTACGTCGCATGTGTGAAGAAGTGGGCCACCCAGTGATTCGTCTAGTGCGTACCCGAATTGGGCCACTGCGCGACACCAAATTGGCGCCGGGACAATGGCGGGAATTGACCATTGAAGAGGTTCGCCAATTATCTAGCGCAGTTGACTTAGACGGTACGGATACGGTGTGGGAATGAGCGCAGATGCGACAACGAAGAAAAAGGCGAACGTATTCGGCCTTGGATTGATTGGTGGTTCGCTCGCGCTCGCGTTAGCCGACGCTGGTTACGACGTCGGTGGACATGATTCTGATAGGTCCAAAATTGATACTGCTCTTGAACGTGAAATTATTTCGTTTCCCGGTTTGTACTCCGATGCTGAAGTGACCTTCGTGGCTACTCCTGTCGGCATCGTGGCAGAAGCGGTAGCCGAATCTTTGTCACTCACAACCGGAGTTGTTACAGATGTTGGTTCCGTTAAGACTTCCATCTCTCTTCATATAACTGACCCGCGTTTTGTTCCGGGACACCCGATGGCAGGATCAGAATTGGACGGCTTAGACGGAGCAGATGCTTCGATGTTCGCCGGAGCTGTGTGGGTGCTTACCCCAACACTGAATTCTTCCGACGCAGCTTTTGCTGTTGTGGCCGGTCTAGTTGCAAAATTCGGAGCGGAAATTGTTGCGATGGATGCTGAACAGCATGATGATTTGGTAGCTGTGGTGAGTCACGTTCCTCATCTAACTGCAGCCACATTGATGCGCATTGCTGATAATCGTTCTGAAGAACACATGGCGTTGCTTCGTCTCGCCGCTGGTGGATTTCGCGACATGACACGTATCGCATCTGGTCGTCCAGGAATTTGGCTCGATATCTGTGAACAGAACAAGGCTTCGATCGTGCGCGGTTTAGACGCCCTAATTCTTGGACTGACAGACATGCGTGATGTCGTTGCTGCTTCTGACCGAGAAGGTTTGTTGTCGCGTCTCGAACAGGCTCGACGCGCACGTATGAATTTGCCGACGGGTGCTGGATCGGTTGAAGATCTCGCTGAAGTGCGTATCCCGATACCAGACCGGCCAGGTGCAGCTGCAGATGTCTTTACGCTGTCCGGTGAACTCGGTGTCAATATCTATGACTTTGAAGTGGTGCACTCAGCTGAAGGCGACCGCGGAATCATGGTCACAGTCGTACGGGCAGAGCATGCAGAGATGTTTAGAGGCGGGTTGCTGGCCCGTGGATTTCGTCCGGCTATCCAGCCGTTGTCGTGACATCTATCGAATTGCATCCACCAGTGGGTCCGCTTGATGCGGTGGTGTCAGTTCCAGGATCAAAAAGCGTTGCGAACCGTGCGCTGGTATGTGCCATGTTGTCAAAAGAGTCCTCGCGAATTTCTGGAATTCCATCAGGAGACGATGCACGTGTGGTGCTGAACGTAATTCGAGATTCAGGACGGTCTATACAGATACTCAATGACGAGGTAGTAATAGGGGAGACGTCAGTACTCAAGTTTCCTGGAATTGTTGATGCTGTTTTGGCAGGCACGTCTTCTCGCTTTCTTACAGCTGTTGCGTCCCTGTTTGAAACAACAACAATCATTGATGGTGAGGCTGCGCTACGTGGTCGGCCGATGGCTGATTTGCATGACGCTCTCGATGCTTTAGGGGCTGAGGTCACTCATCTTGGTGAAGTGGGCCATTTGCCCGTCTCTGTTTCGCGTGGGTCTTTGTCAGGCGGCGAGATTCACATTGCCGGAAACGTGTCTAGCCAGTTCATTTCTGCGCTGATGTTGATTGGACCGATGTTGGAAGAGGGTCTCGTTGTCCATATTGATGGACCACTCGTTTCGCGATCGTATGTAGAGATGACTGCTCACGTAATGAGGTCATTTGGTGTCACCGTGAACGTCGAGGACTCCACTATTTCCATTCTTCACGGGCCATATGGCGGTCGGGAGTATCTCGTCGAGCCCGACTATTCATCAGCAGCATTTCCCCTTGTTGCAGTGGCTGTACGTGAAGGGCGAGTTGTCATTCCGGGTTTAGCGACATCGTCGTTACAGGGCGATGCACAGATTCTTCCCATATTGCAAAAGATGGGACTGTCGTGTGATGTTGGTGGTGCTGATGTCGTGGTCACTCGAGAGGTGACAACGCCAGTACAACCTCTTGTGATGGACATGTCGGATTGTTCTGATTTGGTGCCAGCTGTTGCAGTTGCGTGTTGCATGGCGGCGGGCGAAAGTGTGCTCTCGGGGATCGGATTTATTCGCAATAAGGAAAGTGATCGTCTTGGTGATTTGGCAAATGAATTGAATCGTGCCGGAGGAACCGTGACTGTAGAAGAAGACGGCCTGCGCATAGTTGGTCCGTGCGCATGGATTCCCGTCACTTTTGATAGTCATCATGACCACAGAATGGCGATGGCGCTTTCTCTCTTGACGTTGTGCACGGCTGGGATGAAAGTTGCCGACCCGGAGGTTGTGACAAAGAGTTGGCCTGACTATTTCTCTGATATGTCACCAATCCTCGGCGATAATGACACGGACAACTAACCTGTGACGATGAGCATTTCGGTTGCTGCCTTTGATGTCGACAACACGTTGACCGTGCGCGACTGTGTCGTTCCCTTTATGCGTTCGGTGGCAGGTTTCAGGAGACTTTTGAAAGTTGTTTTTTCGGATCTTGGACAAACGATTCGCAGTCTTGAGAAGCGCGACAGGGATTCGTTAAAGATCAAGTTTGTTGAAGGCGTGTTCGCTGGCAGAAACGCTCGCGAGGTTGAAGCTCTCGGCATCCAATTCGCATCAAAGGTTGCTGACGGATGGTTGCGCGGTGACGTTGCCGCACGCATGCGATGGCACCAAGATCAAGGCCATGTTGTGGTTCTTGTATCTGCCTCGTTGGGGGTTTATCTGCACCCTCTTGGCGATCTGCTAGAGGTGGACGCAGTGTTGTGTACGGAACTGGAAGAGAGCTCTGGCATCTTGACCGGCAAGTTGATCGGCCAGAACTGCCGCGGAGTAGAGAAAGCAGTGCGCATTCAAAAGTGGTGCCAAGATTCTGGAATGACTCCTAAGGATCTTGTCTATGCATATGGTGATTCGTCTGGTGATGTGCAATTGCTAGAACTATTTTCTCATCCAACATGGGTGAACAAAATCGATCTTGAGGAGAGTGCAGCATGATCCGCGCGTGTATCAAAGAAGCACGACCAACTCAATGGTCCAAAAATGTTCTTGTCTTTGCGGCTCCCGCAGCACTTGGTGTTCTGAATGAATGGTCGTCCCTCGGAAAGACCTTGGTGGTTTTTGCTGCTTTCTGCATGGTTGCAAGCGGCACCTATTACTGGAACGACATCATGGATGTTGAACAAGATCGACAGCACCCAAAGAAACGCAATCGCCCCATCGCAAGCGGTGCTGTGCCGCTCTCTGTCGCTCGCCTCATTGGCACAGTGCTTTTGCTATGTGGACCAGTGTTGGGTTACTTGGTTCGACCAGCTGCTGGCGGAATTATTGCGCTCTATGCCTGTCTTACTATTGGTTACAGCACCTGGTGGAAACACGTGCCGTTGCTTGATCTGTCCTTGGTGGCTAGCGGGTTTGTTCTTCGCGCCATGGTGGGCGCTGCCGCAACTCAGACTCCAATGTCAATGTGGTTTGTTTTATGCATCACGTTTGGTTCCTTTTTCATTGTGACTGGAAAACGTTTTGCTGAATTATTAGAGCTTGGCGAACAGGCAGTAGTCACACGCACTTCGTTGAAGTCATATTCGCTCGTGTATTTGCGTCAGCTACTTGGTGTGTCGTGTACAGCAACTGTTGTGACATATTGCATGTGGGCTTTTGAAAATGCAGCAATAGCGCATGAGTCGATCCCATTCCATGGTCTTTCAATTGTTCCAATGGTGCTTGCCTTGTTGCGATATTTGTTGGTGCTGGAAAATGGCGGCGGTGGAGCACCAGAAGAAGTTTTCTTCAACGATCGATGGATTCAGGCGTATGGCGCAGTGTGGGTCATCGTCTATGGGCTTGCGGTGTACGCCTCATAAGTGATTCTGCATTGACCTCTGTTTATTGAGGGCAGCGTCTAGAATTTGACCCATGGTGATGCAGCGTTTATCGGGGTGGGGTCGTACTGCGTGGACCGTTGCAGACCTGGTCCATACGACTGATGTCGCTGTTGTTCGGTCAACGATCAGCACAGCGGGAGAACGTGGTGTCATTTCTCGTGGACTTGGCCGTTCGTATGGTGCTGCTGCACAAAACGCTGGGGGCATCGTTCTTGAAATGACCGCGGAAAATGACCCCATGGGTATTGACGCAGATTTTGATCCATTGACTGGTTTGCTCACTGTTGCTTCAAGTGTCAGTATCGATGCAATTTTGCGAATGTGTGTTCCGCAGGGTTGGTTTATTCCCGTAACTCCCGGCACCAGATTTGTCACTGTTGGTGGAGCCATTGCTTCCGACGTTCACGGTAAGAACCATCACCTTGACGGAAGTTTTGGACAACATGTTCGATCAGTGACATTGATGTTGTCGAGTGGAGAAGTTGTTGAGTTGTCTCCCGAACAGAACTCTGTTTGGTTTTGGGCAACCATTGGCGGAATGGGCCTGACCGGGGTCATTCTTCGTGCCACTATCGCGATGTTGAAGATCGAAAGCTCTCGAGTAGAAGTGGAGACTGTTCGTCTGGACAATTTTGATGCTGTGTGTGCTGCAATGAGTGCCGACGGGTCTGATGATGATTATCGCTATTCAGTGTGTTGGGTAGATCTATTGGCGACCGGTGCATCAATGGGTCGCGGTGTATTGACACGTGGCGATCATGCTGCAGCCAACAAAGTCGACAATAAGGATCCGCTGGAATATGACCCTCGCTTGACAGTATCGGCGCCAGGTTGGGTACCGAATGGCTTATTGAACAAGTGGTCGATCAAAGCTTTTAACGAAGCGTGGTATCGGAAGGCTCCATCAAAGAGTCATATTGGTCTTGAGTCGATACCTGCGTTTTTCCATCCACTCGATGGCGTCAATCGTTGGAATCGTCTTTATGGCAAACAGGGATTCATCCAGTATCAATTCATTGTTCCTCTCGACCGTACGGACGTGTTGCGTAAAGTGATTGAGAAGTTCTCTGCCGCAGGGGTCGCGTCATTCTTGGCAGTGCTGAAGAGAATGGGACCACAGAATAAGGCCCCAATGTCGTTTCCCACCGAGGGCTGGACATTGACTCTTGATATGGCCGCAGGGATTTCAGGTTTGGCTGAGTTGCTGTCAGAAGTTGACACTCTGGTGTTGGATGCGGGTGGTCGTCACTACTTGGCAAAAGATTCCCATGTATCAGCTGCAGCGGTGCGACGCGGATATGCACGTATCGATGAGTGGATGAGCACTCAAGAAGAAATGGATCCCATTGGTTTGTGGCGAAGTGATTTGTCACGCCGATTGGGATTAGTAGATCACAGGAGATTGTTATGAAAAATGGTGTAGGCGTAGCGCAAAATATTGTCTTGTTCGGAGGAACTAGCGAAATAGGTCAAGCGATCATTCAAAAATTGGTCAAGCCTGGTGTGTCGCATGTTGTTCTGGTGAGTCGCGATATTGATGCAGCAGACGTTCAGATAGCCGACGTTGCGGATCGTTACCCAGATCTTGAAGTGCATCATGTCCGTTTTAATGCTGACGACTCGGCATCAATGGTTCATGTAGTTGCCGAGGTTGTTCAGCAGGTAGGCGATATTGACGTAGCAGTCATTG
>Ga0194060_10002803_pt1 | contig 12428 bp, 10 predicted proteins | sample SepL225m_MetaG_FD_163427 | JGI IMG/M metagenome (GOLD analysis project Ga0194060, IMG submission 163427) | Anoxic zone freshwater microbial communities from boreal shield lake in IISD Experimental Lakes Area, Ontario, Canada - Sep2016-L222-5m | ecosystem: Environmental > Aquatic > Freshwater >... | reverse complement strand
TGCGGTTCAGGTTTTTTGCTTTTTGATTTTCAAACCACAATGATTTTGTCCAATATTCTTGTCAGTTTTCGCTACCTGTTGACGAGGTCTGAAATCATGGTTCAGACAGATTTTCAGCAAGCAGGAGCTTGCACTGCCAGTGCGTTACCAAGCGGAGCTTGGTAACGAGAAAAAGCGGAGCTTGGTAACGAGAAAATAACGAGAAAATATCGAGAAAAACAACTTCAAATCTCCATCACACTACTCGCCCGGAACTGATCGCCAATCACGATCCGTGGGGCGCAGACATTCTGATCCCGCAGGAATGACTCTGTCGAACGGAGTACATGATCCGGGTGATTGTTCACCTCTGACAGATGCGCCATTACCAGCACCTCCATCCGGTCGTGAGCCAGTTCGTGGAGGAGCCCCAGTGAATCCTCGTTCGACAGATGCCCGTGGCGCGACTTGATCCGCTGCTTCAGATCCCACGGATACGGGCCGTTCATCAGCATATCAACATCATGATTTGATTCGAGATTAATGGCGCGACAGCCGCGCAGCTTCTCGATAACGAGGCGTGTCACAATGCCGAAATCGGTGGCGGAGGCGCAGCGCCCCTCGTGCGAATCAACCACAAAACCAACCGGGTCGCAGGCGTCGTGGGTGATCGGGAAGGGATCAATACTGGAATCACGGAAGGTGAAGGGGGTGCCTGATTCAAACTCGACAACCGCTGTCTTTGTCAGATGTTTTTCCGCCTTGCAATGTACATGGTGGCTTACCATTACCGGAATTTTGAATTTGCGGGAGAATGAACCGGCGCTTCTGATATGGTCGATATGCTCATGCGAGACCAGCACTGCATGGATGCGCGAGGCATCGATACCGGCCTTTTCCAGGCGGAGCAGCGTCTCGCGCAGGGAAAGCCCGACATCAACAAGGAGGCGCGTATCACCGGTCTCGATATAAAAACAGTTTCCCTTGCTGCCGCTGGCGATGGAACAGATTTTCAAAATTGGCTCCTTCTGTTTGACTATGGCTGTTAATCTGTGATACGTTTTTTCACAAAGTTGGGTAATTACCGGCGATTATGTAAGCAAGGCGTTCAGCTCCATGTTTGAGATAATCAGCTCCATAACTGAGGTTGAAACCTTTGCTACTGCAAATGCAATCCGCGAACTGCCGCGTTTGAAAAAAATGTACGGATTTGGTCGCTGGCGCAAACGTAAAGGCATTGCCCAGGTCAGACTCCCTGATGGTGTCGTTGTTCTTGCCGAAATCCACTGGTATGAAGCCTCCGGTATTGGACGCAAGGAATTTAAAATCAAACAGATACTGGAGTAAGGTTTATGAAAAAACACGCCGATCCTCATTTTGTTATCTGTCTGGATACCGCCGGTTATGATGTATCCCTGATCCCGCGCAAACTGTATGAACTCCTGCCCGACCCGGTTTCCAGTGCCCATGGTCTTTACCGAATCGTGGATGAATCGGGTGAGGGTTACTGTTATCCTGCCGCGCTGTTCATCCCGGCCATTCTCCCGAAACTTACGGAAGAACGGCTTCGATCTGTCGGTTGATCATATCCGCAATCGACACGATTCCATATTTCCAAATCTGATTCAAATACAGCCTCTCATACTTCGGAAATATCCGACCCCGTTATCTCGACATCCGGCCACCCTTCATAAATCCAATCCTCTACCTTTTCAAGCGCCTGCCGTGGAATATTTTTATCCGGGCTGACGGTGACAAAAGCCAGCACCGCAACTTGAGCGTTATCCTGGCGGTCAACCTCCGCGCAGGCGGTGTTGAAGCGGTTTTTAGCCCTTCCGAGGATGCTTTTGACGATGCCCCGCTTCTCTTTCAGGGTCTGCGAGGGGAGCGACAGGTGTATTTCGAGGCAGTAGATAAACATCGTCAGAACTCGCAGTGTCTTGGTGTGCGGGGGAACGGGATGACATCACGGATATTTTCCATCCCGGTCAGGTACATTATCAGCCGCTCGAAACCGAGGCCGAAACCGGCGTGAGGGCAACTCCCCCATCTGCGGCTGTCGAGATACCACCAGAGCGGATCCTCACTGATCCCCATCTCTGTCATGCGGGATGTAAGACGATCCAGCCGCTCTTCACGCTGGCTGCCGCCGATGATTTCACCTACTTTTGGAACAAGCAGATCCATTGCGGCAACCGTCCGGCCATCATCATTCTGCCGCATGTAAAATGCCTTGATATCCCTTGGATAGTTGACGACAAATGCAGGCCCACCGACAATCTGCTCGGTGATGTACCGTTCATGCTCGGTCTGCAGATCAAGCCCCCACTCCACCGGATAGTTGAAGGTTGCACCGCTTTGCTGGAGACGTAAGATAGCCTCGCCGTACTCCATCCGCACAAAGTCCGCCTCGGCAACTTTCCGAATCCGCTCCAGCAGACCATTTTCGATCTGCCTGTCAAAAAATACCATGTCATCAGCGCACTCTTCCAGAGCAAATCGGCAGAGATAACGGACGAACTTTTCAGCCAGCTCTGCATCATCAGCCAGATCGGCAAACGCCATTTCCGGCTCTATCATCCAGAATTCCGAGGCGTGACGGGCGGTATTTGAATTCTCGGCTCTGAACGTCGGGCCGAATGTGTAAATATCACCAAAAGCGAGCGCGAACAGTTCCCCCTCCAACTGACCGCTGACCGTTAAACCGGTCTTTTGGCCGAAAAAATCAGCCGTGAAATCGGACTCCTGCGGACTCAGAGTGGTAACCCGGAACAGTTCACCGGCCCCTTCGCAGTCGCTGGCGGTGATGATCGGGGTATGGACATAGAGAAAGTTCTGCTCGGAAAAAAACCGGTGGACAGCCTGAGCCAGCTTTGAGCGGAGCCTGAAGACAGCTCCGAAGGTGTTGGTGCGCGGGCGGAGGTGAGCTATGGAGCGGAGGTATTCAAAGGTATGCCGTTTTTTCTGGAGCGGATAACTTCCGTCCGCCATGCCGATAATTTCTATTGATTCGGCGTGTATCTCCCACTTCTGACCGGCAGCGGGTGATTCAACCAATCTGCCTGTAACCTTTAGAGCGCTCCCGGTTCCAACACAGCTTATCTCCTCAAAGTTTGCCAAAGCGGAATCGGCCACAACCTGAATCCCCTCCAGATCGGAACCGTCGTTAAGTACGATAAAGGCTATCCCCTTGGACAGGCGAAGCGAGCGCACCCAGCCGGATACTGCAGAGAGCGAATCTTTTGCCCCGCATGAAATAAGCTCTTTAATCCTTAATCTCACGGTTTTCTCCCCAGTTTTTTCGGTGGCCCGTCAACCAGCTCACGCGCCTCGGACTCTGTCAGATAACGGAACTGGCCGGTTCTTAAAACGCCGATAGAGAGAGCGCCGTAGCGTATCCTTTTCAGCCTTACGACGGAGAGACTGACCGCTTCGCACATCCGCCGTACCTGGCGGTTGCGCCCCTCGTGGATAGTGACCGAAATCCAGTCATTCTGCTCACCATCCTTAACCAGCTTCACAACAGCCGGGGCGGTCTTGCCATCCTCCAGCTCGACTCCGTCAGCCATCCGCTTCAACTGCTGATCGACAACCTTCCCCCGCACCCGGACATGATACTCCTTTTCGACCTCATGGCGGGGATGCATCAGGCGATTGGCCCACTCGCCATCATTTGTCAGAAGCAGCAGCCCCTCGGTATTGTAATCCAGCCTACCGACCGGATAGACCCTTTCCGGCACGTCATCCAGAAGGTCAGTGACAAGCTGCCGCCCCTTGCTGTCTTTAAGGGCGGTGATATACCCGGTCGGTTTGTTGAGCAGGATGTAAACCCGTTTTTCGCCAACATGCAGCCGTTTTCCGTTTACCGTTATAACATCGCATGATGAGTCGGCTTTGCTGCCAAGCTCTGTAACAACAACACCGTTTACAGTCACCTCCCCGTTCAGGATCAGCTCTTCAGAGGCTCGGCGGGATGTGATACCGGCGGCGGATATTATTTTTTGCAGTCTTTCTAACATGGTACCTCACAGTGGGTTTATAAATCAAAAACAGAGGTCGGGTGGGCAAAGTCTGTCCACCCTTGTAAACTAAACTATAAATTGTTGGTCTCGTAAAAAATCCTTTTCTCCCTTCGACGGTTCGACAAGCTCACAGCTCAGGGCGAACGGACTTTAACAGTCTAAGTTATTGAAAATCCGTTCGTACTGAGCTTGTCGAAGCATGAACCGGGGTAGCGAATTTACTTTTTATGAGATCATCATAAATTGGTGCATACTGTTGGGCACGCTCCGCTTTGCCCAACCTACAAAAGCGCAAACTATACTGCACACGGCATAAAAATGCGTTTTTTGTAGGGGCGAAGCAAGGTTTCATCTGCTTCGCCCGCCTTTGATCTTCGTGACAGCAAGGGCGAAGCACGATGAAGCTGTGCTGTCGCCCCTACAGAAAACAAAAACGCATCTTACCACCGTTTGAAGTATATGACAGCACGAAGTATACATCAGAAGAGCCTCCGTTCGTCACTGTAGAGACCATAATCACTCACCATTCTGTTGTAATCATCGAAAGCCTTTCTGTTAGTCTCTTGTCCAGCATATATCTCCAATACCTTGGTGGATTCTTCCCCAAACTGACTGATAACCCGCACGGCTACTTTATGCCCTTTTCCTTTTACTTCGATAGGGTGCGAGGTGTGACCATAGAGGCGGTCAAAGGCTTCATCGTCAAGCTCGATACGCAGAGTCTTTTCCGCCCTGGCCTTTGTGGTCTGTTTGGCCATGTCGGAAAGTCCCTTCTGCCATTTTTTAAATTCGTCCTTGTCGCCACCACAGAAAAACACCTGCCGGACAATAAAGTTGCTGCCGTCGTAATTGTCGTCAACCATCCAATAGGCAATGTCATGGATGTTGCGGGGATTGACTACATCCTTGATCGGGTCGTAAATGTCGAGGCCCTGGATTTCAAGTTGTACGCTGTTGCCGTTGCGATGAACAGAAATATCCGGTTCGCCAATGGTCATGAAGCTGGCGGCTTTTTTGTCCTTCTTCAACAAGCCGTCTTGCATCAGGTCGTCGTGCATCCGCACCTTGTCAACCCGGAAGCTCCCCATGCTGGTTGTTACCGATGCCCCTTCGATATTACTCTCGAAGGAGAAACCCAGAATGATAAGCCAATCGGCATCGCCACGGGTGCGACATTCCTTCACCGCTTCATTGACCGCCTGCTTGGCGACGGTGCCGAATTTGGGGCCGATGTGGAGGTATGCTTTCTTTTCGACAAGGCGCCCTTCGACAGGCTCAGGGTGAACGGAATCGGCAGAGTGAACGGCTTTGGCTTCCGTTCGTGCTGAGCTTGTCGAAGCATGAGCGGATGCCAACCCCTTATAGAAACCTTCGGCGTGGAGATAGCCACTGTTCAACCGCTCTACCCGGACGAATAACGCCTGCTCTCCCTTGTCGCCGTTTTTGACCCCGGCTGATTTCAGGTGAGCAAAGATACGTTCCTCAAACTGTCCGGCGTCAACTTCATCCACCGTGTCCAGGCTGTCAGGTGAGATCGGTTCAAAACTCTGCAAGGTTTCCACGGTGAATGGACCTGCTACACGCAGTTTTTTCTTCTCCTCAATGGGGTGATCGTAAAGAGTCTCTTCATCCGCCGGTTCGTCATTGGCAAGGGATTTGAGGGTGATGTGAGGAACAGTCTTGTAGATGAACCCCTGGCGGATGTCACCGCCGTTTTCGTCGTGTAGCTTGTAATAGGGAAATGCTGCAGTAGTCAGGCGGGTCTTAGCAATGTTCAGGGCGATGCGAGATGTGTCAATAGTGATCCAGCGTCTGCCCCATTGTTCGGCAACATAGGCACTGGTACCGCTGCCGCAAGTAGGGTCAAGCACCAGATCACCGGGATCGGTGGTCATGAGAAAACAACGCTGCATAATTGCAGTACCAGTTTGAACAACAAAAACCTTAGGGTCAGTTCTGCTTTGGACACTACCGCCAATTTCAGTCCAAATGTTATTTATTGGCACCACCGGAAAATCATCATAAAACCTCACATAGCGGAGTCTGGTTCCCATTATTGCCAATCTATTTAAATCCCTGAGTTTTTCCATCCCTTTTGGGTAATTTGCAGTCCAGTGCCTCCCTGCTGGCGGTTCATATATTTTGTCTCTAAATTCAAAGGGGGTCGGAATACCTCCTGAACCTTGACTGTCTATTGCACCTGCCGCATAAAGTCGGCTATTTTTGGGTAATTCTTCGATGCGTTGTTTTTCTTCTAATGTTAATGATCTTCTCGTTCCATCCTCTAACTCTATTTGGTCAAACCTGTTTTTGGGATCAATGAGCGGGTCACTTTTCATAAGGTATAATTGACGATACTTCATATTTGAAAAACTCCTGGCATACCAAAGGACATAATCACCAGCACGACTAAGGAAATTAGCCGTTAATCCACTTGTTGTTGCATACGAAATCATTGAGACAAAGTTTTCACTTCCAAACACCTCATCCATGATATTCCGCACCAGATGCACATTTTCATCAGAAATCTGCACAAAGCACGATCCGCTCTCGGTCAGCAGTTCCTTGGCTACAAGCAGCCGATCACGCAGATATGACAGATAGGAGTGAACTCCAAGTTCCCATGTGTCCCGGAAAGCCTTGACCTGCTCCGGTTCGCCGGTCAGGTGTTCATCGTTTCCATCCTTCACTTCTTTGTCGTTCAGCTTCATCTGCCAGTTGCTACCGTACTTGATGCCGTAGGGCGGGTCAAAATAGATACACTGCACCTTACCCGCCATCCCTTCACGCTCCAACAGTGACGCCATGACCAACAGGCTGTCACCCTGGATGATGCGATTACTCCAGCCGTCATGGTGGTTGTAGTAGGTGGCCGGTTTTTCAAGTTCCTCCACATCCAGGGCATTGCCGAAAAGTTCATTGGTGTCAAACAGTGAGCGTTGCGCCGCTTCGCTCTCCTTGGCGGTGTAGAGCCGGTTAATAAGCATTTCAGGCGAAATATGTTCATGGCGGTAGAGTGAGCGGATGTCTACCCGCAGCAGTTCTTCCCTGTCGTCGTTGCCGTATTTGTTCAGCCAGAAAAGCTCCGGGTCTTGGCCACGATGCACCACCGGATTGAGCGGGTAAACGTTTGCCTTCTTCCCCTGCACCGTTGGGCTTGCATCCTCAAAACCCGCTTCCTCACGGCTTGGGATATGGGCACGCTTGGCGGTTTTATGCTTGATGGAGTCTATTTCTGACATGGGTGGCCTCGTGATAATTCGCTTGACTATGCTTCAAAATAATATATACAGTTGACTCAAGACGGGTAAGTCCTGTTATGGGCCTCAGGTGCTGCCATACATCGTATGACTATGAGCCTTGGGAACTACGCATAACAGGGGCCGTCTTTTTTATTGTCTTGAGGATAATACTCAAATTCCAGCTCTACCTTTTGGGAATAGCTTGCGTACCAGTCTGTATCACCCGCCTCATGTTTTCTGAATATCCCCCAGCTAAACAAGTCAACAGCCTGTAATCCAGCATTCTCATGTGATGGTTCATGTGAAATATACACAGGAATATCCAGCGGGATCAAACCCTCCAGATCACGGATCAGGTTGTCGTTGAACACCGCAATATCCGCTGCATTCTGAGAACGATCCACAACAATGGTAACTGATTCACCGCAGTCATGGAGCGGCACACGCTCGACAATGGATCGAGCAAGAAAGCTGTATAGCCGTTTCTTTGACGTGTGAGCGGGCAAGGATTTCTTGTCGAGAATGACCGAATAGATATGCCAGCCGGTTGATGGCAGGTTGCGAAAAAAGTACTCCTTCACCGCCAATGTGGTTGTGGCTCCTTTAAGTTCTTCTGTACCTTTGCCCTGTTTTTTCCCCCTGTTGATCTTATTTTTCATCGTTCGGCGCACCGCATAGCGGAAAGCCTCTGATGCTGAGTGATCTTCACACACAAGGAGAGTAATAACGAATTTCCGGGTTGTTCTCGCTTTGCTGAAATCCAGCCCCAAGTCACCGGATTCGTCCAGGTAGATAATCACGCCGTTACTGCTCCCTCTATCGCTGCAATAAGCTGATTCTTGATGTCCCGAATATCTCCGGCAATCTCAATGAAACGCCATTCGTCATAGCCGTATTTTTCCCGAACACCGTTGACAGCCGGAAGCCAGCGGGTGTTGACGTAGTCCTTCTTCATGGCCTTATCCTTTGCCATGCCGGTTATCTCCACAATCAGGTTGATGCGGGTGCCGTCTTTCCTCTTGCAGCGGGCGACAAAATCCGGGAAGTAGAGCCTGTCCTTGCCATCGGCGACGTAGGGGACGACGAAACCGAGGAAGGAGTTTTTTACATAGCTTTCGATCTGCGGCAATTCCTCCAGGGTCTTGGCTGCGATCTGCTCCCAACTGTCGGTATCACCGACAACATAGTTCACATGACTTTTTTTGGTGGCGTAAAGTCGCTCTATTGATCTGCTGGTGTTGCCGTTGACATGCCTGGTGCTGCCGAATTTGTTGTAATAGTTGAAGATCGGTAATACCCGTTCAGTGCCGTGGCTACCTGCCCGGATGCCGATTTTTATATGCTCACAGATACGTCCGGCGTCGTCAAAATAGAGTAGCTTGCGGTATTCCGGGTCAGTGATGCCGACCAGCTTGACCTTGTTGAAGTACCAGAATTCGACAATCTTTTTCAGTTTGTTGAATTTCTGAAACTCCGGATTGCGATCCTCGTCGGCATAATGACGCTGGATCAATTCTTTGGTGATTGAGTAGATCAGCTCCTGATCCCGCTTCTCCTTGACGGATTCAAGAGTCAGCTCAATTTCTTCAGGAGATATTGGGCTTGCTAATATTGCTCTTGTTGGAAATTGTGAACCATCAATTTCATACGGATCCACTGTGCTGAAATCGGCCTTGATCTCCCCTTCGACAGGCTCTACCCGATAGCCTGCGATATTGGGGAAAGTTATTTCATATTTCTTTTCCCGCTCCGGCATGGCGTGGATATGAATGTAATTCACCGGCGGTGGTGGCGGTGTTGTCCCCCGTTTGAACATCTTGAACGGTACGCCGATGATATGGGCGTATTCGGGCGGGAACTTTTTGGTCTTGGGGTCAAGGCGGTAGTTCTGCCGACGGAGTGCCCGGCCTGCAACCTGCTCACACAGGAGCTGTGAACCGAAAGCCCGTAATCCCATGATGTGGGTGACGGTGTTGGCATCCCATCCTTCCGTGAGCATGGAGACGGAGACCACACAGCGAATATGAGAACCGAGAAAACCTTTCTTGCCAACGGTGTTGACCACTTCCCGCAGAATATCGCCGTCGGTGATCTGCTCCACCGATTTATCGGGATGGGTCAGCCGGTATTCCCGCTTGAATGCCGCTATCTCTGGGGAGAATATCTTTTTGAAATCGTCGTTGACCTGGTTGCTATTTTCCAGAGCGTCACTGTCTATTAACAGCGTCGGCGGCTTGCTGAACGCTTTTCGTGTTGTGGGGTCAAAGTTACTGAACAGATCGTATGCGCCGGTCATGACGTCCAGCGGTTTGCCGTCGCTGTCGGTCTGTTCATATCCGGCAATGTATTTGTAGACCTCTTTGGAAACGGTGGTGTTGTTGCAGACCACAATAAAAACCGGGGGATTCTCGAACAGGCCACTACTGACAAGCCGTTTATATTCTGCTTCATAATGCTTGTAGAACTGCTCCAGGGCAGACTTGACCAGTGGGGGCAGTTTTGGTGGCTCTTCCGCCAGTTTATTGCCTTCCTCCCGTGCTTCCTTCTTGCGCCGCTCCAGTCCCTTTTTCGGCAAGTCCTGCTTGACGTGGTCATACAGGTTACGCAGAACCGGCATGGTCAGTTCCTGGCTGTCGTCTGATTCCGGCAGGAACGGAATCTTGACCAGGCCGGATTCTATGGCTTCGATCAGGCCAAAGTCAGACACTACCCACGGAAACAGCGAATAAGCATTATAGCCGGAACCGCTCAAATAATAGGGAGTAGCGGAAAGGTCATAGACCGTGGATACCTTGAACTTTTTGGTGATTTCCGTCAGGCCGGTATACCATACCGCTGCCCTGGCGTTCTCTTCTTTGCTGTTTTCCTCGTCGGTGGATTTCCCTTTTTCCTTCGGGAAATAACAGTGGTGCCCTTCGTCGTTCAGGATCAGCAAGCGGGTATCGGTTTTGAACTTACCAAGCACCCGACGGATAACCTGGCTGTAATCCTCTTTCGCCTCTGCCTTTTTGCCGTTGGCGTCCAGTTTACCGTCAAAGGGGCTTTTCTTGTTGCCTTGCAGGTTGCGGGGTTCAAAAGAGTGGTAGTTGGTGATCCTGATTCGGGCATTCAGGCCGTCCAGCACATTTTCCAGCTTGGGCGGAACAAGTCGGCGAATGTGGTAATAATCGAGGCGATTGGTGGAATCGGTGTAGAGAACGCCGAGACGATCTTTGATGGTAATACCGGGAGCCACAAGCAGGAAGTAATCAGCAAAGCGTGTGTCGCTTCGGTACTCCTGGCGATTAAAGTAATGGTAGAGTATGAGTGCAGCCATAACGACCGTCTTGCCGGTTCCTGTTGCCATTTTGAAGGCGATACGGGGGAGATTTAGATTTGTATTTTCCGTTCTTGGCGAGCCACCATCCGTTCGTGCTGAGCTGTGAGCTTGTCGAACAGTCGAAGCATGAACGGCCTTGCACCCTTCGACAAGCTCAGGGCGAACGGACTTAAATTCAAAACTATCAGAAACTGTCTGCGCTGTTTTCAGGTGGTTGAGGATATTGCTGCCCGGATTGGATTTTCCGGCAACTTCATTGAACCAGATGGCCGTTTCTACCGCCTCCCGTTGGGCAAAAAACAATCGTTTGTCGTGCTGACGCTCCGGGTTGGCAAACCAGAATTCCAACAGCTCCCGAGTTACCCTGGTGGTGTGCGGCCATGAGGCTTCACGCCATACGGTAACTTCCCGGCGTACAAGATTGATGAGCTGATCCTGGTACACTTCCAGCATATCGTTGATTTCAAACAGAGCACCCTGCGACCCCTGACGTACCGGCATGGCCTGAACATCGGGAACGAAGATGCGTCGCCCCTTGCAGACCTTCTCGTAGCTTAAGTTGCCGTCCTGGTCGGTGGCATAATGTAGCCTCGGTTCTTCGTAGGGATTGTTGATAATGGGGTTGTCTGACATGCCTGTTTCCGCCTTGAGTGAATCGCATAAACGGAAAAGACTATACAGAGAGGTGCTGTTTATTGCAACCGATAGCTGGAAACAGTGCAATAACCATGTAGGAGTTTGTAACAGGTAAATTTTTACATCAAACCCCTCCAAACCTCCCCTTGTCAGGGGAGGCTTAAAGGCTTACCCCCTGACAAAAGGGGATTGAGGGGGGGTTGGTTTTAGGCTGGTATTAAAAACTACTCCAGAAACCTCGACATGGCGCGGAATTTTTTGTATCGCTCTTCCACAAGTTCATCTGCGGAAAGTCTGTTTAGCACCGCCAGATTGCGGGAAATCGCCTCTTTCATATTCTTCGCGGTAGCTTCGTGGTCACGGTGAGCGCCGCCGACCGGTTCCTTTACAATCTCGTCGATAACGCCGAGCTTGATAATGTCCTGGGCAGCGGGCTTCAAAGCCTCAGCGGCCTGTGCCCCCTTGGTGCCGTCCGACCATAAAATGGCGGCGCACCCTTCAGGTGAGATGACCGCATAAACCGAATGCTCCAGCATCAGGATACGGTCGCCGACCGCAATGGCCAGTGCGCCGCCGGAGCCCCCTTCGCCGGTAATGCAGACGATGATCGGAGTTTTGAGGCTGGCCATTTCGCGCAGATTGCGGGCTATCGCCTCAGCCTGTCCCCGCTCCTCGGCACCGATACCGGGATAAGCGCCCGGTGTATCGACAAATGTGATAACCGGAAGTTTAAACTGCTCCGCCATCTGCATGAGCCGCAGTGCCTTTCGGTACCCTTCCGGGTTCGGCATGCCGAAGTTGCGGAAGACCTTCTCTTTGGTGTCGCGCCCCTTCTGGTGGCCGATAACCATGACCGGCTGGCCGTCAAAACGTGCCAGTCCGCCGACAATGGCGTGGTCATCACCGTAGTTGCGGTCGCCATGCAGTTCGACGAATTCGGTAAACATGTAATTGATGTAGTCGAGCGTGAATGGGCGGTTGATGTGACGCGCCACCTGGGCGGTCTGCCACCTGGTGAGGTTTGAGAAAATCTCGGCGCGCATCTCCTCCACACGCCCTTCAAGAGCCGTCACATCAGCTCCGATGCCCAGACCGTTCATTGACAGAGCGGTCAGCTCCTCAATCTTCTTTTCCAGTTCAACGATAGGTTTTTCAAATTCCAGATAAAACGGGGTAGCCATATCAATCTCCGATCAAAATATACCTATAAAAAATATTCACCGCAGAGTA
>Ga0194060_10002802_pt1 | contig 12430 bp, 6 predicted proteins | sample SepL225m_MetaG_FD_163427 | JGI IMG/M metagenome (GOLD analysis project Ga0194060, IMG submission 163427) | Anoxic zone freshwater microbial communities from boreal shield lake in IISD Experimental Lakes Area, Ontario, Canada - Sep2016-L222-5m | ecosystem: Environmental > Aquatic > Freshwater >... | reverse complement strand
GTTCTACCCGCCTGATCCCTCCAGCCAGTCGGTGTCCACCATCGGCGGAAACATCGCCTGCAACGCGGGCGGCCCGCGCTGTGTGAAGTACGGCGTCACTGCCGATTATGTGCTGGGCCTGACGGCGGTGCTGGCCGACGGCAGCCTGGCCCGCTGGGGCGACGGGCTGGCTGGCCAGGGGCCAGAGAGCGGTCTGGCCCAACTGCTGGTTGGCTCCGAAGGCACCCTGGCGGTGATCGCCGAGGCCACTCTGCGCCTGCTGCCCCTGCCCGCAGCGCAGCGCACCACCCTGGCTATCTTTCCGACCCTTGACGCGGCATGCGCCACGGTCGAGCAGATGATGGCCTCGGGGATCGTGCCCGCCAGCCTGGAACTGATGGACGACACGACGATCTCCGCTGTAGAGACGTATCTCCAGATCGGCCTGCCCCGCGACGCCGGGGCCATGCTGCTGCTGCTGACCGATGGCGAACCTGAGGCGGTAGACTCCGACTCGCTGGCCCTGGCCGATCTGGCGCGACGTGGTGGGGCGGTGGACGTGCAGGTAGCCCGCAGCCCGAGTGATGAGGCCAACCTCTGGCGCGCCCGCCGCGCCGTCGCCCCGGCCCTGGCCCGCATCCGGCCCAGCCGACTCGGTGAAGACATCAGCGTGCCGCTGCCCCAGATCGCCGCCTGCGTGCGCCGGATCAAGCAGGTGAGCGCCGAGTTTCAACTTCCAATCGCCATCTTCGGCCACGCCGGTGATGGCAACCTGCACCCAAATATCCTCTTTGACCCACGCGACCCCGCCGAGGTGGCGCGACTCTGGCCCTGCGCCGAGGCGATCTTTGCGGTGGCCCTGGATTTGGGTGGCACGCTCTCGGGCGAACACGGCATCGGCACCCTCAAGCGCCCGTTTTTGCGCCGGGCCATCGGCGCAGAGGCGATCCGCGTCCAGGGCCAGATCAAGCACTGGCTTGACCCGGAAAACCGACTCAATCCCGGCAAGGTGTTTCCCGATATGCCGTAGCGAGGTTTCAGATTTCAGGTTTTAGCTTACAGTTCTGTGATGCCCTCACCCCCAACCTCCTCTCCCTGAACGGGAGAGGGGGAGTATTCCTCACCACAGAGCGATACACTCCCCTCTCCCCGTGAGGGAGAGGGGCTGGGGGTGAGGGCTGTTCGGCGGCAAACTGTCACGTACCCACGAACCTTGTCTATCCAACACGATGATCACAAGCAGCGCCAACCCAACCGTCCGCCAGATCCGCGCACTACGCCAGCGCAAGGAGCGCGAGCGCACGGGCCTGTTCTTTATTGAGGGCGTGCGTCTCGTGGGCGAGGCTGTGCAGGTGGGGGCCGATGTGGAGGCGCTGGTGGTGGCCCCCGATCTGCTCAGCAGCCCCTTCGCCCGCGAGCTTGTTGACCAGCAGGCCGCCGCCCGCACCCGGATCATCGAGGTGAGCGCCGAGGTTTTTGTTGGACTCTCGCAGAAGGACGGGCCGCAGGGTCTGGCGGCTGTGGCCCACCAGCGCTGGACACACCTGGCCGACATACGCCTTGGCCCGCCGCCGGGCTGGGTGGCCCTGGTGGAGCCAGCCGATCCCGGTAACCTGGGGACGATCCTGCGCACGGCTGACGCCGTGGGTGCCGCTGGCGTAATCCTGCTGGACGACGCCACCGACCCCTACGACCCGGTGGCCCTACGAGCGAGCATGGGCGCGATCTTCGCGGTTCAGTTGGCCCATGCCTCTTTTGCCGAGTTTGCTACCTGGAAACACGCTCGCGGTGCCTTCCTCGTCGGTGCGTCCGACAAAGCTCCCGCAGACTACCAGGCGGTCACGTATGCCCAACCACTGGTGTTACTCATGGGCAGTGAGCGCCAGGGCCTCAGCCCAGCGCAGCAGTCGCTCTGCGACCTGATGGTGCGTCTGCCCATGCGTGGCCGCAGCGATTCGCTCAACCTCGCCGTGGCCACCGGCGTGCTGCTCTATGAGATGCTGAGTCAGGGTCGTCGGGCAGGGATTCTGCATCAGGATGCACTCGACACCCCCTCTCCCGATCAGGGAGAGGGGGCTGGGGGGTGAGGGTTGAGCGGTAATCACGCGACTTTCACAACAGCCCTCACCCCTCGCTCTTGAAGAAGAGCGCGCCGAGAGGCGGTAGGATGAGGCGGAGCGACTGGTTGCGACCGTGGACGTATATGGGGTCGGCCATGACGCCGCCGGCGTTACCGATACCGCCGCCCCAATACTCGCTGCCGTCGCTATTGAGCAACTCGCGCCACCAACCATCACGCGGCACACCGATGCGGTAGTTGGGCCGCACCACCGGGGTGGCGTTGATCACCACCAGGATGATGTCGCCGGTGCTTCTGCCCCGGCGCAGGAAGCTATAGATGCTGCTGTCGCTGTCGCTGACATCGACCCACTCGAAACCGGCGGGGTCACAGTCGAGTTCGTGCAGGGCCGGCTCGTTGGCGTAGAGCCGGTTCAGATCGCCCACCAGCCGTTGAAGACCGATGTGTGAGGGGTACTGGAGCAGGTGCCAATCCAAGCTACTGTCGTGGTTCCACTCATGCCACTGGCCGAACTCGGCACCCATAAACATGAGCTTCTTGCCGGGCTGAGCGTACATGTAGCTGAAAAGCAGGCGCATGTTGGCGAACTTCTGCCACAGGTCGCCGGACATCTTATCCATCAGCGAGCCCTTGCCGTGTACGACCTCGTCGTGCGAGAGCGAGAGCATGTAGTTTTCAGTGAACATGTAAAGCCCACGGAAGGTCAGTTCGTTGTGGTGAAAACGCCGGAAGATGCCTTCGCGGCGCATGTACTGGAGCGTGTCGTGCATCCAGCCCATGTCCCACTTGAAGCCGAAGCCCAGGCCGCCCACGTACGCCGGGCGCGAAACCATCGGCCAGGCGGTGCTCTCCTCGGCGATGGTCTGCACGTCGGGGAAACTCTTGTAGACCTCAGAGTTGAATTGGCGCAGAAAAGTGATCGCGTCGATGTTCTCGTTGCCGCCGTACTCATTGGGGATCCACTCGCCATGCTTGCGCGAGTAGTCGAGATAGAGCATGCTGGCTACGGCGTCTACGCGCAGGCCGTCGATGTGGAACTTATCCAGCCAGCAGATCGCCGAGCTGATCAGGAAGCTGCGCACCTCATTGCGCCCGTAGTTGAAGATATAGCTACCCCAGTCGGGGTGGAAGCCCTTGCGCGGGTCGGCGTGCTCATACAGATGTGTACCGTCGAAGTAGGCCAGGCCGTGGCCATCGGTGGGGAAGTGGGAGGGCACCCAGTCGAGGATGATGCCGATGCCATGCTGGTGCAGGTGTTCGACAAAGAACATGAAATCCTGGGGCGTGCCACAGCGGCTCGTGGGCGCGAAAAAGCCGGTGGCCTGGTAGCCCCACGATCCGTAGAAGGGGTGTTCAGTGACGGGCATCAGCTCGATGTGGGTGAAGCCGCACGTCTTCATGTGGTCAGCCAGGAGTGGGGCAATCTCGCGGTAGCTCAGGAGGCGATCTGGGTTCGCAGGGTCGCGCATCCACGAGCCAAAGTGCATCTCGTAGATCGCTATGGGCGCGTGGATATTCTGACGCTGGCCGCGATTCGCCATCCAGTCGCCATCGTTCCAGTCGTAATCACGATCCCAGACGACCGCCGCCGTGCGCGGGGCTTCCTCAAAGTAACTGCCGAAGGGATCGGTCTTATCCTCGCGGTAGCCGTGGTAGCGCGAGGCGATGTGGAACTTATAGGCGGCACCCTTGCCGATGCCGGGGATGAATACCTCCCAGATTCCTGAGTTACTGCGGATCTTCAGCGGGTTGGGGCCGGGATCCCAGTCGTTCCACTCGCCGACCACAGCCACATACTCCGCATTGGGTGCCCAGACGGCGAAGTACGTGCCGGGCGTGCCGTCAACCTCGGTGGGGTGGGCACCCAGTTTCTCGTAGAGCCGGTAGTGGGTACCCTCACCAAACAGGTAGATGTCGGCGTCGGTGAGGAAGACGTTGACGGCGGGCGGAGCGGTCACCACCGCTACCGAGGACTCAGTCACCTCGATCAGCGAAGACTCGGTTGCTTCGGTTGTCTCGACAATAACCTCGGGCGGGGCCTGCTCAGCAACGGCTTTCTTCGACCGGCTGGCCCGGGGTTTCTTGGGTGTCTCGTTGGTCATACAGATTCCTTTTAAAGTCGCGTCTATCGCGATCCAGACGCCTGGCGCAAGATCCCGCTGAGCGGGAGGCTCATCCAGGTCGGGCGGTTGTTCATCTCGTAGCCGAGCTCGTAGACGGTCTTCTCTAGGACATAGACTTCCAGGAGTGTCTCCAGGTCGGCGCGGGCGGCGGGCATGAAGGAAGCCTCGCCCGCGTGTTTGATATAGCTGCCAAGGTAGGCCGCGCTGACCCAGAAGCACCAGAAGTCGGCCCAGCGGCGCAGGCGGGCGGCATCCTCTTCCGTCACCGCCATGTCGCCGGTATGGCTGAAGGAACTGGAGTAGGCGGCATACTGGAACGAGCGCAGCATACCGGCCACATCGCGTAGGGGCGAGCGTTTGATCCGTCGCTCGCTGATCGGGCGCATGGGCTCGCCCTCCAAGTCGATAATCATGAAGTCCGTGCCGGTGAAGAGTACCTGCCCAAGATGGTAGTCGCCGTGAACGCGGGTGCGTGACGCCACGATCTTTGCGCCGACAATGCGCTGGAAGCGCGTTAGCAGGGCGTCCTCGCTGTCCAGGGCGGCCTTGGCCTCGGTACGGACGCTCTCGGGCAGGGTTGGCAGCAGCGTGCGCAGGCCATCGAAGGTCTGCACGGTGAGGGTACGCATGCCCTGGTAGATTGATCGCTGGTAGAGCTGTGAGAACGGCTCAGGGGCGAAATCCGGACTAGTGCCGCTGGCCAAGGCCAGGTGCAGTTCGGCAGTGCGCTGGCCAAGCAGTCGCGCACGCTCCAGATAGCTCGCCACCAACTCGCCAGCCAGGGCCGACTCATCTGCGCCCGACGCATCCAGCAGGGCAACTAGGGTGCCTGGGGTATCTGGCGGGTCCAGCTCGGGGCGGGCCAGCACCGTGTCGAAGTAGCTACGCAGGATGTCGAGCGTGTAGCTCCAGGCATCGCCCTCATTCGGCACAAAGCCCTGGAGGACAGCCAGGGTCAGGGGTTCCTCGCCGCTGCGGGTGTACTCGATACTGCCGCCCACCGGCGGTGTATGGGGGAAGTCGCGCTCGTCGGTGAGAAAGCGCCCGATCTCCAGGTCAGGATTCAGCCCGCTGTCGATCTTGCGGAAGAGCTTCATAATCAGGTGGCTACCGAAGGTGATCGAAGAATTGCTCTGCTCCGTGCGGATGGGCTGCGGCTCAAGGCTGGCGTCGCTCATGCCACTAAGCAGGCCGCGCAGAGCCTTCGTCGGCGTACCCACCAACTCGCCGCCACGCTCACTATGCAGGCGACGATGGTCCACGATCAGATCGCGCAGGGCCAGGCAGAACACCCGATCCACCAACGGGTCGTAGAGTACACCGGGATTGCTGTCATCGCCCACGCGCAGGCGGGCGATCACCACGTGGCGAGAGTCGGTGAGCAACTGCTGGGCACGCTCGCCATCAGCGTAGGCAATCGGCAGCAGGTAGGTCTCGGCATTTCCCTCGGTGTACTGCACCTGGGCCAGAGCCAGGTAGGCGATGCCCGCATCATCCGGGAGTGGCAGGATGATTGTGTCGATGATACTGACGCTCTTTATTGTGCGGGCTTTGGCCCCAAACCAGCGCCGCAGGCGCATGAAGTCGGGCAGAACCTGCTCCAAACGGGACTGGCGGCCATCGTAGAAGATCGCGTCCCAGTGTGCGGCGTGGATCGTCATCAAGGACGGTTCGCCGCTAACGGGGGCGTTCAGCAGCACGCCCTCAACTCGCTGGGGGGCAAGGTGGAACCAGTAGAACGAGTGCGGCCCGAGAGTGATCAGGTAGGGGCGCTCACTGATGGGCGGGAACTCAACCTGGCCGAAGAGTTCCACCAACATCATGCCCTTGAACTCAGCCATATCGAACTCGACGGCCTGGGCGAAGCGCGAGAGGTTAGCCACCACCAAGATCGTCTCGCCCGCGTGGCGGCGCAGGAAGCAGAGCACCTTACGGTTCTCGGGCTGGAGGAACTCCAGGCTACCGCGTCCAAAGGCGTGGTAGCGCTTGCGCAGGGCAATCAGACGCTTCATCCACCAGAGCAGCGAGTGCTGATTGGCGCTCTGGTTCTCCACGTTCACCATCTCGTAGTGGTACTCGGGGTCGGTGATCGGGGGCAGGTAGAGTCGCTGCGGGTTGGCCTTCGAGAAACCCGCGTTGCGCTCGCCCGTCCACTGCATCGGCGTCCGCACGCCGTTGCGGTCGCCCAGGTAAATGTTATCGCCCATGCCGATCTCATCGCCGTAGTAGAGTACCGGGGTGCCGGGCAGCGAAAAGAGCAGGCCGTTCATCAGTTCGATCCTGCGGCGGTGGTTGCCAAGCAGCGGAGCCAGCCTGCGGCGGATGCCCAGGTTAATGCGCGCCTGCGGGTCCTTGGCGTAGACCCGGTACATATAATCGCGCTCCTCCTCCGTGACCATCTCCAGGGTCAACTCATCGTGGTTACGCAGGAAGATCGCCCACTGGCAGTTCGCCGGGATAGCGGGCGTCTGGCGCATAATCTCGATGATCGGGAAGCGATCCTCCTGATAGACCGCCATATACAGGCGCGGCATCACCGAGAAGTGGAAGGCCACGTGGCACTCGTCGCCATCGCCGAAGTAGGCCACCAGATCCTCAGGCCACTGGTTAGCCTCAGCCAGAAACATGCGTCCGGGGTAGGTGGCGTCCATCCGGCGGCGCAGGTGCTTGAGGAACTCGTGGGTGGCCGGCAGGTTCTCGCAGTTGGTGCCCTCGGCCTCGTAGAGGTAGGGGATGGCATCGAGGCGCATCCCGTCCACGCCCATATCCAGCCAGAACTCCATAGCCCGAAACATCGCCTTATGCACAGCCGGATTCTCGAAGTTCAGGTCGGGCTGGTGGCTGTAGAAGCGGTGCCAGTAGTACGCCCCGGCGACCGGATCCCACGTCCAGTTGCTGCGCTCGAAATCCTTGAAGATAATCCGGGCTTCTTGATACTTCTCGGGCGTATCCGACCAAACGTAGAAGTCGCGGTGGCTGCTACCGGGCTTCGCCTGGCGGGCGCGCTGGAACCAGGCGTGCTGGTCGGAGGTGTGGTTACAGACCAGTTCGGTGATCACGCGCAGGCTGCGGCGGTGGGCCTCGTGGATGAGTGTCCGCACATCCTGGATGGTGCCATAGGTCGGGTTGACATCGTTATAGTCAGCAATGTCGTAGCCATCATCACGCAGGGGCGAGGGGTAGAAGGGCAGCACCCAAATCGCCGTAACGCCGAGATCCTGGAGGTAATCGAGCTTGCTGATCAGACCCTTTATGTCGCCGATCCCATCGCCGTCACTGTCGCAGAACGCACGAACATGAACCTCATAAATGACGGCGTCTTTGTACCAGAGCGGGTCGTCGGCAAAAATCTGAGGGTACTTTTTTATGACCATTAAGCTTTTTTCTATTCAGAGCGAGGGAACAAGGGGATTGCCCTATTCCCTTATCCCATCACGAGTAGAACTCAAAGCCGCGCTCATCGCGCATACGCCGACGGATGCGAAAAACATGCACCGGCATCGCGTAGGGGTTCAGTTCCACGTAATTAAAGCCCTCGCTCCAGATATAGCGGATGTCACGGATCTGGTCGTGAACCTGAACCGGGCCGCTGAGACCCCAGGCGCCCAGGGGCAGATCAACCCAGCCAGCCTGGGTGTTCAGCGGGTCAAGGTTGATCACCACCAGCACGATGTTGCTCAGGTCAGGGCTATGCTTGCTGTACGCGATGATCTGCTCGTTCTCGATATAGTTATTCTCGACGCGGTGGAAGCGGATACTCTCGTTAAACTGGAGAGCCTTGTTCTCGCGGCGGGCGCGGTTGAGCTGAGCGATGAAGCTGCGGATGCTGCGCGGGTCGTCGAGGTTCCAGGTGCGCTGCTCGTACTTCTCGTTATTGCGGTACTCCTCGCGGCCATGCACCGGCATATGCTCAAGCAGTTCGTAGGCCGGGCCGTACATGCCCCAGTTTGCGGCGAGGGTAGCGGCCAGGGCGGCGCGGGCGTAGAACGTGCCACGGTGGCCCGCGTAGAACTGCGGCGTCAGAATGTCGTGGGTGTTCGGCCAGAAATTTGGCCGAAAAAACTCCTTGACCTCGCTCTGGGTCAGTTCGATCATGTACTGAGTCAGCTCCCACTTGCTGGTGCGCCAGGTGAAGTAGGTATAGCTCTGGTTAAAACCGAGCTTAGCCAGGCCATACATCACCTTAGGCCGGGTGAACGACTCCGAGAGGAAGATCACCTCGGGGTGTTCAGCCTTGATCGCGTCGATGCACCACTCCCAGAAGCGCAAACTCTTGGTGTGCGGGTTATCCACACGGTAGATCTTCACGCCCTGGGCAATCCAGTAATCAAAGTAGTGCTTCAGCTCGTGCCAGAGTTCCTGCCAGTTCTCCGTCTCAAAGTCGAAGGGGTAGATGTCCTGGTACTTCTTGGGCGGGTTCTCGGCGTACTGGATCGTGCCGTCGGGACGAGCGCGGAACCACTCGGGGTGCTCGGTGACGTAGGGGTGGTCAGGCGAACACTGGAAGGCGTTATCCAGGGCGATCTCGATGCCGTACTGCTCGCGGGCCACGCGCACCAGTTCGCGGAAGTCGTCCAAGCTGCCCAACTCGGGGTGCAGGGCGAGGTGGCCACCCTCAGCCGAGCCAATCGCGTAGGGGCTGCCGGGCTCGTCGGGCTGCGCCGTGGGCGTGTTATCCTTGCCCTTGCGGAAGGTGGTGCCGATTGGGTGGATGGGCGTCAGGTAGAGGACATCGAAACCAAGTTCGGCCACATAGGGCAGGCGGTTGATCACATCGCGGAAGGTACCGTGGCGACCGGGATCGGGCGAGGCTGAGCGCGGGAAAATCTCGTACCAGCTAGAGAAGCGGGCCAGGGCCGGATCCACCACCACCGTCAACTCACGCTCGTAGGTCGTGGCGTAGTGACGCGGGGCGTGAGCAGACATCAGTTCGGTCAAGGCGGGGGCGAAGGCAGCCGACAGATCGCCAGCGCGCAGAGCGGCCTCGTAGGAGCGCAGACGCATCGCCGCGTCGTACGGAGCGTGGGCGGCGGTATCGGCGATCATGTCGGCTCCGATCAGCAGATCGACACGCACATCCTGACCGGCCTCAATGCGCCGATGAAGCTGGTGATCCCACGTCTTAAAGTGATCGACCCACGCCTGCACCGTATACGTGTAGCGCCCAACATCACCCACAGTGAAGGTACCGATCCAGCGGTCGTTGATCAGCGACTTCATCGGTGACTCCGACCAGGCGGGATCGCCCTCGTGGCGGTAGCGTACCACGGCACCGAGGATATCGTGGCCGTCGGCGAAGGCGTCCACCTCCACCAGCACCGGCTCACCGGGGGTGCGCTTAATCGCGTAGCGCCCAGCGTCGATCTCGGGCTGGAGCCGCTCCAGCACCACGCGTCGACGACCCTCGCCGATGCTACTCAGGCCATTCGGGCTCGGACTGATCGCCGCCACCAGCTTCACCACGGGTTCAGTTGCCTGCGCTGGCATCTCTAGCTCCTTCAGCATCGCTGGTGGCCGCAGCCCCAGAAAAAAGACAATCTAAAACACTCGGCGGCCGCAGCCGGTTCGAAACACCCGCTGGCAGCGGCGCGTCGTACGCCCCCGTCACTGAACAACCATCTGCACAGTGATTGTACAGAAGCGACTAGCTTGTGTCAAACGTGGAGATGCACCCGTCGCCCACCGGGGAGTTGTGCCAGATCGTCTATATCACGTGGTCGGTGGATGTGCGCTATAATTACACGGTATGTAGCGCGTATCACGTACCTAGCGGGGAAGGAGCCGGGAATGGCGGGCAGCACAACCATTGAGATGGAGCCCGGCCAGATCTTGAGCAAGGATGGTGCCGATCTGTTTTGCAGGGCGCTGCGTAGAGGCGACACGCTACGCTGCGTTCCCCTGTGGATAACGTCGGCGCATAGGGCCGATGACGGTGGGATCGAGATCGAGATCTTGTGCAGCTTGAATACGCGCACCGACCGCTGGGATGCCGAGATCTACTACTTCAGCCTTGATCGCGCTATCCTCGCCCTCTGCGACTATGAGCGCACCGGCAACATTCCCGAGGGCGAGTGAGGGGAGACGAGAGCCGTGACGCCACGGGATGCAATGAGGTAGCTCTTACCGGGCCACGGGCAGCCGAATGCGAAATGTGGTGCCCTGGCCCAGCGCGGAGCGCACCGCCATTTCTCCGTGGTGCTGTTCGATGATGCTGTAGCTCAGGGCCAGGCTCAGGCCGGTGCCCTTCACCCGCGTCGTGTAGAAGGGCTCGAAGATTTTAGGCAGATCCTGCGAGGAGATGCCCGATCCGGTGTCGCCAATCTCTACCACCACCGTCGGCCCGATCATCGGGTTGGCGGTATGCCCGCCCGCCACCACGGTAAATCCGTCCGCGTTCACCTCACTCCCCTCTGCCGCAAGGTAGACCCCTACCCGCAGATCGCCGCCGTCGGGCATGGCCTCAATCGCGTTGAAGATCAGGCTCAGGCAGACCTGCTTGATGTGGCTGCTCACTGCGAAGACTCGTGGCAACGCGACGCGCTCCTCCCGAAGCATGTGGATGCTGTGTTCGTGGAGTTGGTTAGCGGTAAGCGCCAGCACCGTGTCGACAATGTCGCCCAGATTCACCGGGCGCATACCATCACGGGTTGGTCGATAGAAGTCAAGGATACGCTGCACAATGCTGATCAGCCGGTCGATCTCCTCGCGGGTCATCTCCAGATAGCGTCGCCGCTTCTCCTCGGGAAGCGGTCGGCTCAGCATCAGGTGAACCGCGTTATGAATGGCCTGGAGTGGATTGTTGATTTCGTGGGCCATCGAGGCAGAGAGCCGACCGAGGGCGGCCAACTTCTCCGTCTGGAGCATCTGGCGAGCGATGCGTTGGCGCTCGCTCATATCGCGGGCGATCACCAGCAACAGCCGCTGGCCCGCGTAGGGCACCAGGCTCACACTCACCGCCACCTGCGCCGACTGCCCCCAGCGCGTCTGGAGTACCGTCTCGATCTCCTGAGAGTCGCCGGGGCCGTGGCCGTTGATCGCCCCATTGTGGGCACTCTGGGCCAGGCTATCCACATCGGGCAGCAGGTCAACCGGGCGCATGGCGAGGATCTCGTGGCGGCGGTAGCCGCTGATCTGCTCAAGGGCCAGGTTCACCTCCAGAATAGTGTGCCCGTTCGCATCAAGCAGCAGCACCGCATCGTTGGCGTGTTGGAGCAGGGTACGGTAGCGCTCCTCCGATTGGGCCACCTGGCTATAGAGGCGTGCGTTCGTGATCGCCGTGGCCGCTTGACCTGCAAGCAGCAGCAGCAAATCTTGGTCGGCCACACTAAAGGACACCCCGGAGCGCACCTTGGCAGCGTTCAACACACCGAGTACATGGTCACCGGCGAACACCGGCACCGCAAGCGACGCTGTCATTTCGCCCTCAAAGAGTACCCCGCAGAGATCTGCGTTTGGCGGGGAGATCTGGCCGTGTGCGTCAATACTGAGCGGAGTGCGGTGAGTGGCAACCCACCCGGCCAAACTCCGCATCACTGGCACGTGATACCCCACCGTCACGCTGGGAGGCAACCCCGAGCAGGCCGCAACGTGCAGGCTTTTGCCCTCCTCATCGAGCAGCATCAGCGAGGCGCGGTCGGCATCCAGTTCGCTGCGCACTATCTCAATAATCAGATCCTGGAGCCGCGAGAGGTCAAGCTCAGAATGAAGGCGCTGACTCACCTGAAGCAGTGGGCGTAGCGCCGCCCCCCGCTCACGCGCCCGCGTCGCGCGCCGCTTTTCCACAATCTCGACGGCCACGGCACACAGATCATCAGGCTGGACTGGCTTCAAGATAAGACCCTGGAGACCAAGCCGCATCGCGCTGGACACCTGCTCCACCGTGGCTACGCCGCTCACCAGCAGCACCGGCACGTTCGAGTCGTGAGCGCGGATCTGTGCCAGAAGCGCGATCTCGCCCTGTTCAGGCCCGACCATATCCAGCAGCACAAGGTCAAACGAGGACTCGCGGAGACAGGCCAAGGCCGCACGGGCGCTCCCGATTGACTCAACACTGAATCCAGCGCGGCGGAGCGTCTGTGCGCAGAGATCCGTGTCTGGATCGTCATCGACGACCAGGACTCGGCCAATATGCTCTGTCATAGGCATGGGCTTAGTACTACAGTTGTAAATATCTTCGCAGAAAGGCTCCCGCCGATCACCCCCCCTAGCCCCCCCGCACGCGGGGGGGGAACCAATGCATTGTTCCCCC
>Ga0194060_10002801_pt1 | contig 12432 bp, 6 predicted proteins | sample SepL225m_MetaG_FD_163427 | JGI IMG/M metagenome (GOLD analysis project Ga0194060, IMG submission 163427) | Anoxic zone freshwater microbial communities from boreal shield lake in IISD Experimental Lakes Area, Ontario, Canada - Sep2016-L222-5m | ecosystem: Environmental > Aquatic > Freshwater >... | reverse complement strand
TCGTGGGCGTGGTGGGCGGGGCCGGGAAGGCACCCTCGATGTCAACCAAGACGGAGACCAGCGCGTTCGTTGTGATCGTCCCCATGCCGGTATAGCTTCCCGCCCCAGCCATCAATACTGTGCCGAAGCGTGCCGAAGCGTTCGGGGCCACACGAGGGTATGTTCCCACGAATCCGCCGGAGAGCATAAGCTGAAGATCTGTGGTCTGGGTTGTGACGTTTTGCGCATGAACCACCGTCTGTTCACCTGTCCCGAAGGCCAGATACGGGAACGACGGCATCAGGCTGGGGATTGCCGGGCTCGTCAGCATGTAGCTATCTGCGTTGCTGGTACGGGGAACCGTCGTTCCCCCGCTGTCGTAGGTGGTGAGTTCAGTCAGCCCCAGAGGCTGATCGCTACTGACCACCGCGCTACCAGCGAAACCTGCGGGTAGCAGCGTTGCAGCCGGGTCAACAAACGCCATACCCCCCGCCGCGATGCTCTGGGTGTTGGAAAACGTCAGCGTGCCAGTGATGTTATAGAACAACACCGACGCATTGGCGGCAACCGTGCCTGTGTTGAGCAGGGTGAGCCGGGTGGAGCGCGTGCCGTCCACACCTACCGCCGAACGGTAGAAGCGCGGCACATAATTGTAGTTCACACCGGAAGTTGACCCCGTATTGATCGTCATAGCGGGACGAATCCAGCGTTCCGTCGTGTCGTTACTCTCATAGCTGAGGATGCCGACGATAGGCGTCGTCGAGGAAACCCGCACGGAGTAGGTACCGTTAGGCAGTGTGACGGGCATGGTTAGGCCAACCACACTTGCCCCACCGCCGGGATTTATGGGGGAGGGATAGGGATAAGTGAGTACGAGGCTCCCGCTGGAGTCATACAGATAGAAGGTCAAGTTGGCCACAGATGTGCCGATATTTTGCACGGTGATAGCTGACATGCCCGTCGTTGACCTGACGAATGGGCTAAAGCGCAGATCCGTGGCGGCAGCGGCGGCCGGGATGCCGTTGTAGATGTACATCTGGTCGATACCGGTTGCCACACGTTCGATCTGTAGGCTCTGCATCGGCTCGGTTGAATTGATCATCAGGTTGCCTATGAATCGGGTTGGCAACGAGATCACATCCGTTGCCGAGATCAGCGCCGACGCGCCGGGTGCAAGCGCGGGCGGTGTGTAGCTAACCCCTGTGCCGAAGAAATTGAGGGTGTAGTTGGCCGGACTCGCGCCGAGGTTCTGGACGTACACGCTCGAATCATAGCCATAGTACGCTTTGTGGAACATGGGGTGGTAGAGCTGCAAAGCACCCGTGAGCGCTGCGTTAGGGCTTAACAGCGCCTGCGGATGGGCAATCGCCTGGACGGCGGCGGGCGGCGTGCGACCGAAGACCTGGGGCACCGTGAAGATCAGGACGAACCCGAAGGTTACCAGGGATAGGAACATGCGTACGCGGAGTGATCGAAACATGACGACCTCCATTCTTCTCTGAATGCAGTACGGCCACGATGTGATGATCACTTGGAGTGGGTGGGAGGAGAATACGATGCCAAGTACGGGGAAATAGCACCCTGAGTATATCACTAAAGACAAGGTTTCAGGTGCCAGGTTTCAGCGTAACAGTTTGGCGATGAGGCGAGGATGCGACGAGGCGATGCTATCGCCTCGTCGCATCCTCGCGTCTCCGCCAAACTGTCACGCTGTTCTGAACCATGTCTAATTAAGAGAATTGGCGATGATACACGACGAGGCGATGACGCGAGACGAGCGTATCATCGTCTCGTCGCGTCACCGCCTCGTCGCCACACGACCTACACCGGCGGCGCATCCGCCTAGACATCCAGTATCATCGTCTCGTCGCGTCACCGCCTCGTCGCCACACTATCAAGCGAGATCGAACCTTGCCTTAAGGCATGTTTCAATCTAGCGTGACAGTTCAGCGCCGAGGCGATGAGGCGAGGACGCGATACGAGCGCCTCATCGCCTCGGCGCATCATCGCAAGACTGTCACGCTGAATGTGCCCATTTTGAAACATGCCTAACGGGGAACTATCAGTGAACCACCACCGGCGGCACGACCGGCGTGATCGGCAGGGGGGCCACCACCACAGCCGGGTTCAGGGCGACCCTGAGCACCTCGTCCATCGACGTAACCGGGATCAGGGTGAGATCCTGGCGCACCTTCTCCGGCAACTCGACGATGTCCTTGGCGTTCTCCTTGGGCAGAATGAAGGTGCGGATGCCCGCACGGTGGGCGGCCAGGGTCTTCTCCTTGAGGCCACCGATGCCGAGGACCTTGCCGCGCAGCGTCACCTCGCCGGTCATGGCTACGTCGCGGCGCACGGTGCGACCCGTCATCGCGCTGATCAGGGCGGTGGTGAGGGTGATCCCCGCTGAGGGGCCGTCCTTGGGAACCGCGCCCTCGGGCACGTGGATGTGGATGTTATGCTCCTCGAAGTAGTTGGAGTCGATGCCAAGCTGGTCGGCCTTCGAGCGCACATAGGAGACGGCGGCCTGGGCGCTCTCCTTCATCACATCGCCAAGCTGGCCGGTGAGCAGCAGTCCGCCCTTGCCCTTCACCGGCAGCACCTCAATGCTGAGGATGTCGCCGCCGGTACTCGTCCAGGCCACGCCAGTCGCCACGCCAACCTCGTCGTGCTCCTCGGCCAGGCCGAAGCTGTAGCGCTCGGGGCCGAGGTAGGTCGGCACGTCGGCCGTGTCGATCACATAGGTTTCCAGGACGATCGCGGCGCCGGGGTCGCCAGCCGATGCCACCTTGCGGGCCACCTTGCGGCAGAGGGTAGCCAGTTCACGCTCCAGGTTACGCACACCAGCCTCGCGGGTGTACTCGCGCACCAGCTTGAGAACGGCACCGTCCGTAATCTCCAGTTGCCCGGTCTTCAGACCGTGAAACTCGCGCTGTTTGGGCACCAGGAAGCCACGGGCGATGCCCAGTTTCTCATCCTCGGTGTAGCCACCAATCTCGATAATCTCCATGCGGTCGCGCAGCGGGCTGGGGATAGGCTCCAACTGGTTGGCGGTGGCGATGAAGATCACCTTGCTCAGATCGAAGGGAATCTCCAGGTAGTGATCGCTGAAGGTGTTGTTCTGCTCGGGGTCGAGCACCTCAAGCAGGGCCGAGGTCGGGTCGCCCCGGAAATCGGTGCCGACCTTGTCCACCTCATCAAGCACGTACACCGGGCTGTTGGACTTGACCGTCTTCATGCCCTGGATAACCCGACCGGGCATGGCCCCGATGTAGGTACGGCGGTGGCCACGGATCTCAGCCTCGTCACGCACACCACCGAGGCTGGTGCGGATGAACTGGCGGTCGAGGGCGCGGGCAATACTGCGGCCCAGGCTGGTCTTACCGACGCCGGGAGGGCCGACGAAGCAGAGGATCGGGCTGCGCATCTTGTTGCCAGCCAGCTTACGCACAGCCAGGAACTCCAGAATACGCTCCTTAACCCGCTCCAGGCCAAAGTGATCCTCGTTAAGCACCTTCTGCGCCTCGGCGATGCTGATCTCAGCGTGCTCCTCCTCGGCCCAGGGCAGATTGAGGATCCAGTCAACGTAGGTGCGGATCACACCGGCCTCAGGGCTATTCATGCCCTGTTGAGCCAGACGCTTGATCTCGTGGAGAGCCTGGCTCTTCACATAATCGGGAGCGACCAACTCGGCCACCTTACGACGCAGCTCGTCGATTGGGTCGTCGCTATCATCATCCTCGCCAAGCTCGCGGCGAATGACCCGCATCTGCTCGCGCAAGAAATACTCGCGCTGGCTCTGGTCAAGCACCTCTTTGGTATCCTGCTGGATCTTGGCGCGCAGCTTGAGCAACTCCAACTGGCGGGCCAGCACCATGTTCGCCTTGCGCAGCCGATCAACCGGATCGAGGGTGTTGAGCACCTCCAGGCGATCCTTGAAATCGAAGGCCGGCCCCCAGGTCACGATGTCAGCCAGGTGGCCGGGGTGTTCGATCCGGTGAACGAACTGCACCGCCTCCTGAGGCACCTCGCCCAGGTGATCGACAAACTCGTCCACCTGCTGCTTAACCGTGTCCATCAGCGCCTGGATCTCCATCCCGTCCTCGTCGATGTCATAGACAGGCAGGCACTTCACGCGGTAGAAGGGCTGGATCTGCAGGGCGTTCTTGATCGTAGCGCGGTGCAAACCCTCCAGGATCACACGGGCGGTGCCATCGGGGAGCTTAGCGAACTCCTCCAGGCGGGCGATCACGCCAGTGGGCGGCAACTGCTGAGACTGGTTGCTCTTGTAACCCTCCAGTTCACCCTCGCGGACAAAGATCAGCAGCACCTCATGATCCTCGTCCCAGGCGCGCTCCATCGCCCGGTACGATTTACCCTGGGGTACCTGGAGCGGGATGGTCATATGTGGCATGATCACCATCTCACCCAGCACCACCAGCGGTAGACATCGCTCTTCGGCATCAAGATTGTCAAGTGGCATACTGCTGTCCTCCCGCGCAGTGGCGCTCTCCAGATAGTCTGTCTCGTCACTCATGAACATGTATCCTCGTTTCTACGACCAGGGTCATCGGTATTTTTATCATGTATTTGTATGCTCACGCCAGCCGCCTACCCTCACCACGCTCGATCACACGAACCATACCGGACAGTACCTGGTCGAGAATATGGAGAAAAATGTCGATCTCCTGCTCGCTGAGCTGGCCGAGGGCCATCTGCATTTGCTCGCGGCGGGCCTGACGGATCTCAGAGATCAGCTCGACGCCGCGTGTGGTGATCACAACCATGACCTGGCGACGGTCACGTTCGTGGCGGGTACGGTCAACGAGGTGTTTCTCGGCAAGACGATCAACAACACCCGTGAGCGATGCGGCGGACTGGTGGGTCGCGTCGGCCAGATCCGACATCTTACACTCCTCACCCGCCTGCTGGAGATAGATCAGGGTGTAAAATTGGGGCAGAGTGATGCGGAAGCGATCCTCATCGAGAAGTTGCATGAACTGACGCTGGGCGAGCCAGCTGATCTGCATGATCGCCCGCTCGATCTCCTCAAGGGGGATGCGCTCAGTGGCTCGGCCGGTTGACGATTCGTGATGGGCAGAGGTCATGCCGCCGTCCTGGTGTTTCTCACAACCCTTGATATTCAATGTCCTTGAGTATATCACCCCTTAAGGATCATGACAAGAACAATGTGGCAATACCGCAGGGCATGTGCAAAGTCGTGTGATCGCCGGGCAGCCCTCACCCCCCAGCCCCCTCTCCCTGAACGGGAGAGGGGGAGTCGGAGGCATCCTGCTGCGGAATCTCCCCTCTCCCCGTGAGGGAGAGGGGCAGGGGGTGAGGGCCGGAGGGTGACTTTGCACATGCCCTGGGCAATACCGCAAGCCGCCTTGCTTTAACCGAGCGGTGAGGCGGGTTTCTCGCTGGCTTTAGCCAGAACAGTGAACACGCCGTTTATGGCTTCCGCTTGCAGAAAAGGACGGTCTATGATACACTTGTTCTGCTGGCTTTCCCCTCGCACGCACACCAAGGGCGCACGTACGCGATCTGAGTCAGCACCTTTCCAACCTATCAGTTGCCAGTTGCTCGCGGGAGGATCTGCGAGCGTAAAACTGAGTGAGCGAGCACCTGGGGTACACGTATCGGCGGATTTCCGCCGTCGTTCGCTCGACACAGCGCATGTAGCTCGTGAGGTATCGCTATGAGCGAGTCACGAGAAGCCGTGGGGTTTCAACCCCTGCGGAGTGTCACAAGCTTCAGTGTGATCATCCCGGCCCTGAACGAAGAGGCGGAGATCGCGGGCTGCGTGGCCGCCGTGCGCGCCCTTGACCCTGACGTAGAGGTGATTGTCGCCGACGGGGGCAGCAGCGACCGCACGGTCGATCTGGCTGCGGGCGCGGGCGCGATGGTGGTGCGCGGCCCACGTGGGCGCGGCCCGCAGTGTAACGCGGGGGCCGCCCGTGCCTCGGGCGAGACGCTGGTCTTTCTCCACGCCGACACGGCGCTGCCCGCCGATGCGTTCGGTATCCTGCGCACATTATTGGCCGATCCGACCATTGAGGTCGCCAAGTTTCGCTTGAGCTTCGACACACGCGACGGGCTGCTCGACATCGCCGCCCGCCTGATGTGGTACGACTCGCTGCTCACCAGCTACGGCGACCAGGGTATTGTGATCAGGCGCGACCTGTTTGAGCGGATCGGCGGCTTCCCGGACTGGCCACTCTTTGAGGATGTGCGCCTCTTTGAGTTGGCCCGTGTGCTCACGGACATCCACGTGGTACCCGCCGAGGTTGTCACCTCAGCACGGCGCTTCCGTGAGAACGGGGTGATCGAGCAACTGCTCCACGACTTCTGGCTGTGGCTCCAGTACCTTGTTGGCGTCTCGCCCCACGAGATCGCCCGCAGCTACGAGCGGCGCGGGGCAGGGCTGTTGCAATGTTAGGCTATTGCCCCCTCACCCCCCAGCCCCCTCTCCCTGAGCGGGAGAGGGGCAGGGGGTGAGGGGGCAAGGTCGGCATAAATCGGCTTAGACATGGTTCAGAACAGCTTTACAGTGTGGTGGAGACGCGAGGAGGCGAGGACGCGAGGACGCGAGGATGCGATAGCATCGCCTCATCGCCACATCGCCTCCTCGCCTCCTCGCCACATCGCCACATCGCCTCCTCGCCTCATCGCCACATCGCGTCCTCGCGTCCTCGCCTCCTCGCCTCCTCGCCTCCTCGCCTCCTCGCCTCCTCGCCTCCTCGCCTCATCGCCTCATCGCCACATCGCCACATCGCCACATCGCCACATCGCCACATCGCCTCCTCGCCTCCTCGCCTCCTCGCCTCCTCGCCTCCTCGCCACACTGTAAAGCTGAAACCTGGCACTTGAAACCATGTCTTATGTGAAAAGTATTGGAGCAAGGAGGTGAGGGTTGAGGTATGATACAATGTGGCGCTTTGATACCACTCCACCTACTGTAGTGATCGATGCTCCCACGACGACTGCTCTTCGCTGCCACGATCCTCTCGGTTTTTGTCGGCGTTCTGGGCGTGCTGATCTTTATACGGCAGCGAGTTGATCGCTGTGCCTATGTGCCGCTGCTTGCGGGCGAGTTGCTCCCCAACGCCACGCTGGCCGACTCCGGCGACACCCCCGGCATGCCCGTCGGCTGGGCCAGGGGGGCGGGCGGCGTGCAGCTACGCGGCCCCGCCGTGGATGGCCAGGGCTTCGACCTTGACGGCAACGGGCGGGCGCTCCAGTTGATCGGCATCGCTAACTACGCCCAGACTCCGCCTGTGCCGGTTGTCCCTGGTCAGCGCTACTGCTTCAGCGGCTTCGCCCTGAGTGACTCGCCCCTTGACTCGACCACCCGCGTGCGCGTGGTCTTCCGCTGGGCCGACGCCGCCGGGGCTGCGTTGCTCACCAACGAGTCCCCCTGGCAGCCAGTGCGGCTCTGGACGCCCGCTACCCGCGATTGGTCGCCGATCCGGGGCAGCTTCACCTCCCCGCCCAACGCCGCCGCCCTCGCCGTGCGGATCGAGCCAACCTCCGACGACCGGATCTATCTCGATGCGATGCACGTGCGCGCAGGTGGCGCGGATCTGATGGCAGACTTCCCGGAGCGCACGCTGCCCCCGCTGTTTCCTCAGGTGCTGCCCTGGCCCGGCGGGCATAAGGCCGCCGTGGCCTTTACCTTCGACTGGGAGACCGCGATGGGCGGCCTGGTTCACTCGCGCTCAGTGAACGACCCCAACGTCAACCAGGATTACCTGCAACGTGCGCTGCGGATGCGCGAGGGGATTACGAATACGCTGGCGATCTTCCAGCCCTCCCACGTGCGCGCCACCTACTTCGCCACCGGCTACAACTTCTTGCTCGGCAACCGCGAGCGGCGCAGCTTCCTGAATAATCCTACCTTCAGCGCATGGGCGACCACGGCCAACGGCTGGACATCCGAGCGCTGGACGACGACGCCCTGGTTCGCCGACGACCCCTACGGCACGGTGCAGTCCGACCCGGCCTGGTATTTTGGTGATCTGGTATCGAGGCTGCTGGACGCGGGCCACGAGATCCAGAGCCACACGTTTAGCCATTTTTTCGGCGGGTATGTGGGGGCCGCCACGTGGCAGGCCGATCTGACGACCTGGAACGAGGTTGCCGCCGAGCGCGGGGTGCCGCCCGCCCACGCCATCGCCTTCCCCTGGAGCAGCAGTTCGGGGCTGAGCGACAGCGACTGGGACACGCTGGAGCAGGCCGGGATCGTGGCGGTGACCCGCCTGAGCGACCAGGCTCAGTACAACCTCTTCCCGCTCGATAGCGCGGGCCTGGTGGCCGACTCGCGCTGCCGCTGGGTGCCTGGCCGCGAGGGCCGCATCCTGGCATGCCCGGACTTTTACCTGAAACCTGAGCGGGCCGACCTGGCCCTGAGTCAGATCAAGCGAGCCATCGCACAGGGCGGTATGATCGACATCTGGGCGCACACCGAGGAGGTCACGTCGCCCGAGCAGATCGCCGCCTGGCAGCGCGTGGTGCGCCGCGCCGCCGAGAACCCCGCCGTCTGGGTGGCGCCCTTCAGCCAGATCGCCGCCTGGCAGCGCGCCGTATCCCAGGTACAGATCACAGCTCTGCCGGATGGGCACTACCAGGTGAGCAACCCGAGCCCGGCGGATTTGGTTGGTCTGAGCCTGCAACTGCCCCCCGGCACTAGCCGGGTGCGTATCGCCGCCGATGACATGTCGCTTCAGGCAGACACGGTCACCATTGATCTGGGCGCGGGGCAATCAATTGAAATGAGCATTGAGAACTGAGCATGATCCATGCCTTGTTGGGGCTAAGGCATGTTTCAATCCAGCTTTACAGTTCAGCGATCTCACGCAAAGCCGCAAAGCCGCAAAGAACGTGTGGTGCGATTAATCGCCTCATCGCCTCACGCATCTTCGCAGAACTGTTACGCTGAATGTACCCATTTTGAACCTTGTCTAATGCACCGCATCCTGTTGCGGCAAATCCGCAATCTAAAATCTGCAATCTGAAACATGCCTAATACCGTAAAAAAAACCAACACCCATTGGGCGTTGTCCAATGCGATCTTCACCATCCTCAACTCACCATTTCTTCCCTGGCTCTGGGTGCTGCTCTGCGTGATCGGTGCCCTGGCCGTGGCGGCGCCGCGTGTCCTCTCGCAGCCCGTGATCTACTACGCCACTGCTGAGACGCAGTTTGACCTGGGGCGCTACGGTGGGCTTTATAGCCCGGTGGCTCCTGGCCGCACGGGGCTAGATGTGGCGGTGAGCGATGCCCTGGAGACCCTGCGCCAGGACGCCTTAGCCCGCCGCGAGTTGCGCTTCGGTCTGCCGAGTTTCCTGGTGCAGTATCTCCCTGCCGCCCAGGGTACGGTGCTGGTGCGTGGGGTGGCCCCCACCGCCGCCGAGGCTCAATCCCTGGCTAATGCGGGAGCCACCGAACTCGCCCGTCAGGTGCGCGCCGCCGGTGGGCGCGAGATCCTGCGCAATCTGCTCGGCTGGGAACTCTGGCTCTCGCTTGACCAGCGTACCGCCGCGCCCGGCCCCTTCGACCTGCTGCTGCGCGAGATCATCCGCACCCAGGCATTCCCCATGTCGCGTGAACTGGAGCCGGTCTCGACCTCACGTGATGTGGCGACCCTTCCTCTTGAAGAGCAACTCGACCTCGCCCGCGCCCTGGAGTCGCGCTACGACCTCTGGCGCTTCGCGATCAACACGCGCAACGCCACCCTCGACGCGCTCTGCACTAGCGCTGGTCTGCCCGCCCGCGAGGCCGCCCTGGTCGCCTGCGCCAAAACGGTCACGCAGGCTGGTGCCGAACGTGACGCCCGCGACCGCGACGTATCCCGGCTGCGCACGATCAACGCGGCCCTCCAGTATATGCTCCGTGTCCAGGGCGCACGCTTCGACGTAGACGCCCCCGGCGCGGCCAGGCGCATCCCCGCCGGGCTGCCCGCCGCCCCCGAGCCGCGCCACATCCCCGAACTGATCGGCCTGGCTGCCCTCCTCGGCCTCGTCTTCGGCGGCGCAGGCGTGGCCGTAAACCGCAGCGCCCACTTGATGGCCAAGGCCGAGGAGATCTGGCGCTACCGTGAACTGATCCGCAACCTGGTGCTGCGCGACCTACGCTCACGCTATAAGGCCAGCGCCCTCGGCTACCTGTGGACTCAGTTGGCCCCCCTGGGCATGATGCTGGTCTATGTGGTGGTGTTCAGCGTGCTGATGCCCAGCGGCATCGCCCAGTACCCGGTCTTCATCATTGTTGGCCTGCTGCCCTGGAACTACGCCGCTGAGTCGGTGATGAATGGCACGCGCAGCGTCATCGATGGTGCCGCCCTGATCAAAAAAGTCTACTTCCCGCGTGAAGTCCTGCCCCTGGTGAGCGTCTTCTCCAGCCTGACCAACTTTGTACTCTCACTGCCGATGATGCTTGTCGTCATCGTTTTGGTGCAACTCACCACCATGGGCCACCTGAACGTGGCCTGGAGCTTCGTCTACCTGCCGGTGCTGATCCTCATCCAGACGGTGATGCTGGCCGGGGTGTCCATGCTGCTGGGCGCGGTAGCGGTCTTCTTCCGCGATATGGTGCATCTCGTGGGCATTGTGATCAACATCTGGTTCTTCCTGACCCCCGTGATCTACCCGCTGAGCAACTTCGGCGACGGGCTGATGGTGTACATAATCCGCTGGCTCAACCCGATGGCCTCGCTGATCGAGTTCTACCGCGAGTCGATCTACGGCTCCGCCGTCGTCGTCGGCCAGATCCCCACCCCCGGCGTGCCGGCCCTCTCTAGCCTACTGCGGGTCAGCGTGATGGCCCTGGTCATCCTGGTGGCGGGCTACTGGGCCTTCGAGCGCAGCAGCGGGCGATTTGGGGAGGAGATATGACACCAGTAATCGAGTTTGCCAACGTCTCCAAGCGCTTCATCCTGCACCGCGAGCGCCGCGACACCATCCAAGAGCGGGTGGCCGGGATGCTCAGCCGCCGCCCTCCCGGCGAGGAGTTCTGGGCCGCACGCGATGTGAGCTTCGCCGTGAAGCAGGGCCAGAGCCTGGGCCTGGTGGGACATAACGGCGCGGGCAAGAGTACGGTGCTGAAGCTGATGACCCGCATTCTGGAGCCGACCAGCGGCCAGGTCTACACACGCGGGCGGATCGCCGCCCTGCTGGAGTTGGGCAGCGGCTTTCACCCCGAGCTCTCGGGCCGCGAGAATATCTTCCTCTACGGCTCGCTGATGGGCCTGGGGCGCGCCGAGATGACCGCCAAGCTGCCCGAGATCGCCGCCTTCGCCGATATTGGTGACTTTATCGACACCGAGATCAAGCACTACTCGTCGGGCATGTACACGCGCCTGGCCTTCGCTGTGGCTACCGCCGTAGACCCCGACATCCTGATCACCGACGAGGTGTTGGCTGTGGGCGACGAGGCATTCCAGCGCAAGTGTATGGAGCGGATCTACGGCTTCCGCCGCGCCAACAAGACGATCATCTTCGTCTCGCACGCCCTTGATGTGGTGCGCTCACTCTGCGATGTGGCCGTCTGGCTCGACCACGGCATCATGCGGGCCAGCGGCCCGGCGGGCGCAGTGATCGATGCCTACTTGGCCGATGTGAACCGCCACGAGGGCGAGCGGCTCGCCGTCGCCAAGGGCGACACGCCGAGCGAGAGCGAGATCAACCCCTTCCGCCGTGGCTCGCGTGAGGTGGAGATCACCCGAGTCCAGTTGCTCGACGCGCTCGGCACGGAGCAGGTCACCTTCCAGACTCACGCCCCACTGACGATCCGTTTGCACTACGACGCGCACACGCCCGTTGATGGGCCAGTGTTTGGGATCGGCATTCACCACGAGAACGGGATCTGGTTGAGCGGGCCGAACACCGCTTTCGACAAATTCTCGATTGCGCGTATTGAAGGCAAGGGATACGTAGACTATCACATCCCCACGCTGCCGCTGCTCAATGGAGCTTATCGGGTGAGCGCCGCCGTTGTCGACTCGGCCATGCTGCATACCTTCGATATGCACGACCGGCTCTACCCGCTGGTGGTCCAGAGCGACAGCCTATCTGATCAATACGGCATCATGATGATCCCGCACCGCTGGAGTTGGAGTGATGGGTAGGGGCACCGCCCAAACCATAACAGAAGTGTCAGCCGCTAGACAGGTTGGCGTAGTAAACCACCACCCGCCTAAAGGCGGGGGCTTTGCTCTGGCGCTACCGACGAGTCGGCATCCGAGCAGTACGGCACGTTTACGGGTGCCCTGCCGGGCGAACCCGGCAGCGGGTGCAGAGGCCAACGCCTACGACCTTCACCCTTTTACCCGCCGGAGGCTTCCCCTGCGGAACCTGCACGGGTCAGGTGCTCACGTGCGTAAAACAGTATCCACCGGAGAACCGGCTTCGTGCCTTCTGCACGATAGGGACGATCCCCTACACGTACACGTGTATC
>Ga0194060_10002799_pt1 | contig 12434 bp, 6 predicted proteins | sample SepL225m_MetaG_FD_163427 | JGI IMG/M metagenome (GOLD analysis project Ga0194060, IMG submission 163427) | Anoxic zone freshwater microbial communities from boreal shield lake in IISD Experimental Lakes Area, Ontario, Canada - Sep2016-L222-5m | ecosystem: Environmental > Aquatic > Freshwater >... | reverse complement strand
TCCATTACGGCGATCACGCCGTGGCTCCATTACGCCGGTCACAAACTGGATCCTATATGCCGATCACGGAATGGATCCTATACGGCGGTCGGTGACAGCGATTGCTGCGCTGGACAAGAAGGTGGGGAGGCTGGAGAGGCGGGTGGGGAAGACAGATCTACACCGCTGAATGCGTTTTGAGCCAGTCCTTCAGCAACGAAAGCCAGCACCAGCGTGTTCAGAGATACGCCTTCTGACTTGGCACGCATGGCAAGTTGGGCATGAATCGTTTTAGGGGCGCGGGCAACAAATTTGCCTGAAGCCATGCCTGCGCTACTGGGTGCGGGTAGCTCAGACAGACTGAATTGGCGCGGGATTACGCGACGATGCGCCCCATGTTTATGACTGAGCCTTCGACTTTCGAAGCCCTCATGGATGCATTGGCTGGCGCTGAAAAGACGATTAACGCGGGTTGAATCACCGATTTCGAGTTGTTTATGGCTATTTGCGGCTATATTTGCGGCTATGCTGGTCACTAACAACATTCAAATCACGCCTGAAATTCTGACGCTCATTTCCAAACTCGATGAATTCAAGGGGGCTTGGCGTGCTTTGGGAACCCTGGCACCTGAGCGCTTGCTGGCGTTGCGCCGGGTGGCCACCATTGAGAGCATCGGGTCATCGACCCGCATTGAGGGTAGCCAACTTTCTGACGTGTCTGTGCAGGCGCTGCTTGCAAAGATTGAAATGAAGTCGTTTGCCACACGGGACGAACAAGAGGTGGCGGGTTATGCCGAGGTGATGGAACTGCTGTTTAGCTCCTGGGAGCACATCCCGTTCAACGAAAACCACGTCATGCAAATACATAGGGATTTGCTTACCTACAGCAGCAAGGATGAGCGGCACCGTGGGCAGTACAAAACGCATGAAAACCGGGTGGCCGCGTTCGACGAGCGGGGCCATGAAATTGCGACTATTTTCCAGACTGCATCGCCATTTGACACGCCTGGGTTGATGCGCGAGTTGCTTGAATGGGTGCGCTATACGCGCGGTAGCCAAACCTTGCATCCTCTTTTGATTGTGGCGGTTTTTGTAGTGGTATTTTTGGAAATTCATCCGTTTGAGGATGGCAATGGGCGACTCTCGCGCATACTGACCACGCTGCTCTTGATGCAAGCCGGTTATGTGTATGTGCCCTACAGCTCGCTGGAGAGTGTTATCGAGCAAAACAAACAAGGGTATTACATTGCCCTGCGGCAAACACAAGGCACGATCCGCACAGAGTCACCCAACTGGCAACCGTGGATTACGTTTTTTTTGAGTTCCCTGGTGAGTCAGGTGAAACGGCTTGAGGTCAAAATTGAACACGAGCATCTGCTGCTGGCCACGCTTCCGGAGCTTTCTATTGCACTGCTGACGATTGCGCGTGAACATGGGCGCTTGACGGTTGCGCGTGCCCAAGCGCAAACCGGGGCCAATCGCAACACCATCAAACTACACATCAGTAAATTGTTAGCCGCCGGTCGCTTGGTGCAACAGGGAACGGGTCGTGGAACTTGGTATGCCCACGGCCAGATTTCGGCGCTATAAGCCCCCGGCTGCGAGCAGATTGACCTGATCTCCATGAACGGGATCAGCATGGCCGCGATTGCGGCGCTGGATAAGAAGGTGGGGAGGTTGGAGAGGCGGGCGGGGAAGTGATGTGAAGGATACCCTTTCAGATTTTTAGATTGACAATTTGATACTGTGCGCACATAATACGTGTAACACAAGTTTTGAGGTTTACGATGAACATCACACTTTCGGTTGACGAGCAAGTTGCCGTACGGGCTCGTGAAGCGGCGCGGCAGATGGGTAAGAGCCTTAATCAGGTCGTACGCGATTATCTGGAGCAACTCGCTGGCAGTGCCAGACGCGCTCAGCAGTGGACGCAGTTTGAAGAGCGCTGTTTGCAATCGACTGCACAACTTGGGTCATGGCACTTCAATCGTGATGAGGCCAACGAGCGCTAAGGCAATGGTTGCGCGCAGCTTTATCGATACCAACGTGCTGATCTATGCTGAGGCCGGTGATGCGCCGGAGAAGCAGCGCGGTGCGTTGTCCGTTCTCAAACAACTGTATGAAGGCGCCAATGGGGTGCTGTCAACCCAGGTGCTCCAGGAGTTTTGCAACGTTGCCCTGAAAAAGCTTCGCTTGCCCTTGCAACATGTACGCGCCCAGCTTGACTTGTACGAGCAGTTTGAAGTGGTACAGGTTACTCCGGCCATCATCAGGGCGGGTCTGGATTTACACCAAACGCGCAACATTGCGTTCTATGACGCGATCATTTTGGCCAGCGCACAGGCGTCGGGATGCGTCGTGCTGCTCAGCGAAGACATGAATGCCGGTGAAGTTATCGCAGGGGTGCGGATTGTGAATCCGTTTCAAAACTGATTGAGCAGCAGCAACCGTGTAACACGCTCCGCAGCTTGATGCGCATCCCACAATAATTTGTCGGCATCAGGATGCATAAATTGTCCGACGCTCGCTGGTCACGCGCTGTCTGAAGTAAGGGTTGACCAAACTACTCTCGGTTACGAGATCGACGGGTCGGCCAAACAAACTCCCCAGCCCCTCCTTTAGCGTGAAATATGCTTGAGCATAGGCGGCCGGTGCGACATCATCAAACGCCACCAAAAAATCCAGGTCGCTTTGCAACGGATCAAAATCGTACCGCACCACGGATCCAAACGCATCGAGCCGGCGCGCTCCCAGCCGACGACACAGGTCGATGACCTGTGCGCGTTTCTGATCGAGCAATTAGTGCATATGTGGTTCCTGCTGGAATTATGCTGCCAACGTGGACTTCAAGCCATCTATTAATCCGAATTTGTCCCTGATGATCATTTGATCATCAACAATGCGTAGATTTTTGTACTCAAGGGGCAGCAGACCATCAGACTAATTCTTTGCCGACTGGACCGCCGAAACTGACCTCTGTGTGCAAGTTTGTTGGCGTAATTCCGGCCACCAGTGCATCGAGCGAGTAAGTGACCTGTTTGAGGGGCTCGATGATGAGCCTGCCGCCTTCGACCGTGATGTTGACTTTTTGCTCAAGCTCAAACTGCGCTGAATTCATCAGCGACATGGGAATGCGAATGGCGGGACTGTTGCCCCACTTACGTATGACGGTGTTCATGGAGTTCTCGTGAATGTAGTTTGTAGAAACTTGGCGTCAATTGTCGTTTCTCTGACTCGCCTTGACCGCGCAACACCGTTGACTCCGAATAAATCCCGTCGACAGTAGCAGCAGCAACCCGCTCACCGGGTGACAAGGCTGACCCTGTGACAGTTTTACGCATCGCTATCGACGGCGACCGCTTGGCCCCCCTGGAGTGCGCAGCATGAGCTCCAGCATGCTCTCACTGCTTGCTGGCCTGGGTAACGGCTATCTCAAAGGCACGAGGCAGAGTCTGGAAGATGAGCGCCAGGCCAAGCTTGATAACCAGAACACCCAACTCTTCGATGCCCGCATGGCCGACATCAACCGCACCAATACGGACCGGCAAGCCCTGTCTGATGCTGCCAAACCCGCAACTGCCAACGAAAACGCAGTGACGCTCAACACGGGCGACGGCCCCCGTGTCTATGAAATGCCAAAAGGCGTTGATGCGACGGATGTGGCCGCGTCGGATGCAAGACAGTTCACACGCAGCCTGAGTCAGGCGCCGGCCCCGGCAACAGCAGAGCCAGCCAGCATGGTGCAGACGGTGCAACGCCCTGAGATTGGCCAGACCTTTGCCGTCAATTCTGTGGCTTACCCCGACAAAGTTTCGATGCAGAAGGCGCAGTCGGAATACGACGCACCTGATGCGCGTAACGACCGGATTGCAGCAGCCTACGCGGCAACTGGGCGGCCGATGGAGGCTACGCAGATGCAGACGGCGGTGCGCCAGGGCAAGTTGGCCAATATCGAACTCGACGCGGCTAAGGCCAAACAAGCCAGGGATGCGTTTAACGCCACAGCGATGGACACGTTTCGCCGTTTGGGCACATTCCCGGGGGCGGTGAAGCTGATGACCGACACCGATGCCTTGGGACTGGCCGGCGTGAAGTTTGAAGCCGAGCCCTCAGCGAATGGCAAGACCATGCGCTTCTACAGAACCGAGCCCGATGGCAAGCGCAGCTTTGTCGATTCGGTTGACAACGATAGGAGGGGTGAGTTGGACCTGATCGGGTCCATGCTCAAAGTCTCCCCTGAAAAACTGGTGGACTGGCATGTTGACGCCCAGAAGCGCGCCATTGACGCCGAGCGTTGGGACAAGACGTTCAAGCAGTCCCAAGACCAGTTCAACACCACCAAGGGCTTACAACAGCAGCAAATTGGCATTTCTGGCGGCAGCCTGAAACTGGCGCAAGCTGAAAATCTGCGCAAGCAAACCTTGTTTGACAACGAGGCCAAAGTGCCGGAAGTGGTGAAAAAGTCCTACGCCTCGCTGGAGACCGCAGCCAAGACCATGGACGCAGCGATTTACAAGGCACAAGCTGATGGATTGTTTCGACCGGAAGACCCGGGTGCGCAAAGGCTGATGGCTGACCGTGCCGCGGTTTCTCTGAAGATGGCAAACCTGCTGAAGCCCTATATGCCGGACGGCACACCGGGTGCGGCGCCTGATCCGCTGGGGTTCAATAAGCCTGGGGTTGCGGCGCCGGCGGCAACGGTATCGGCAGCAAGACCAGTTGCGCCTGCCGCAGCGCCCGCTGCCAGCATGCAATCGACTCTGAATGCGCAGCTACCTGCCAAGACGCCAGCAGCTGACCCCTGGGCCGGCAGAAGCTTTGCCCAAAGACAGGCTGATCTTGTGAGCCGGGCTCAGGGGGCAGCACGTGATCCTGAACTGGTGAGCCTGGAGCAAAGACGCCATGCTGCAGTGCAGGCCGGTAAAGCCGCGCAGGCCAATGCTTTGATAGACGAATTCAAGCAGATTCGTGCCAAACGTTATGGCATCTGACAGGGCACGGCCATGAACCTCAACGATGCCCGTCAAAGGATTCCTGAACTCGCTGGTCTGAGCGATGCCTCAGCCATCGATGTCATCCACCAGGTCTATTACCCCGGCATGGACAAGATGGAACTGTCCAAACGGCTTGGGTACGAACCGCCACCTGCACCAACTGAATCTGCCGGCGTCTTTCGCACCCTGGGTGACCTGGGTATCAAGGGCGCGCAAGGTGTGGTTGATCTGGGTGCCTCCGTGGTGGGGATGGGAAACATGCTGTCTGGCGGTCTGGTGGGCCAGGGGATGGACGCCATCGGCTACGACCCCAAGCGCACCAACGCCAGCATGGGTGAATATCTCAGCACTGCCCAAAAGGCTGCCGATCAACGGGTGCAAGACGCACAAGGTTTCTGGGGAACCCTGGGACAAGCCGTAACGGAACCCAGATTTATTGCAGGATCGGTAGCGCAGTCTGTACCCGGCATGCTCGGTATCGGCGCCATGCAAAGTGCGGCCGCTGGTGTGATTGCCGGGCGTGCAGCGCTGGCAACTGCCGAAGGTGCAGCAGCCGCGGCCGGCAAGACCGGTGCCACGGCGATGCAGGCGGCATTGGCGACAAGGGCAGGGCAGAGTGCGGCGCAGACTGCGGTGGACGCAGCAGGCTCCAGGCTGATGGCCCTTGGTGCTGCCAGTGAAGGCGCGCAGGGCATGGGCAGCATTGCACAGGATGCTCAGCAATCCGGACGCAGCTGGTCGCAATACGCACCGAGCGCCTTGGCGGCAGGACTTGGAACCGGCGCCATAGCCTTTGGCGCCGGCAAGCTGATGGGCGACGCCGGCACGGAAGTGTTTACCGGCGCGCACACCAAACTCGGAAGCTCATTGCCCGTGCGAATGGCTAAGTCGGGTTTCAGCGAAGGCGTTCTGGAAGAAATGCCGCAGTCGGCGCAGGAACGCTACTTCAGCAACGTGGCCATGGGCGAGACTAACCCGATGAAGGGAGTGGCCGAGGACGCTGCAACAGGCTTGCTCACGGGTGGCGCCATGGGTGTCGGGATGGGCGGCATGCATGGGCAGCAAGCCCGTGCACCGACACCCGCAGCACCCCCGCAACCAGAAGGACCGATGGCGCGCGCTGTGCGGGCTGGCGGACAAGTGGTGCAAGTGCCGCCAGCTGCGTCTTCAGCAGTGGCTGCGCAGGGCGAGATTGCTCGGATGAATGCGCAGGCGGCGCAGGCAGCAGCGCAAGCGGCAGAGTTGGCACGCCAGCCGGATGAACAAGCGCGCTTTGATGCACTCGTGGCGCAAGACCAGATTGCAACCCAGTCGCCAAGCGAGCCAGAGGGGGCAGGCGATCAATTCAAGAATGAGCATGACTTGTCGAATCCTGAAACAGTACAAGTTTCGGCTGTCCCTGCCGTAAATGCTGATGAGGGACCGAAACTTGGTGCTGATAGCGCGTCCCCCGTTTTACAACCGAAGGAGATAACCAATGGCCCTGAAGCCACTCAAACCGTCCAAGCAGAAACGCAAGCAGACGCCCAAACCGCTGCGCTGACCGCACCGCCTGCAGGTGCACCCGAACCTGATCCCGTTCTGACCCGGGCAAAAGAGATCGACAGTGGCCCGGCCGTTGTATTGCAAAACCGGGACCGCTCCAGCGCAGCCAGCATTGCGCAGATGAATGAGATTGCGGCCAGACCGGACTACCTGCGAGCCGGTCAGTCCAGTGTGATGGACAGCGGCGCGCCGGTGGTGTTTGGAGATCTGCCGCCATCGGCCCTGGTGGGCAAAACCCAGGAAATAGCCGACGGCAAAGGCCAGCGCACGCCGATTCAGTACGCGGTGGTGGACGCCGCAGACCTGATTGCATCGCACTCGGCCGATGGAACCACGATTGACGCCTACGCCGCGGGAGCGCCTGGCAAGCTGCGTGCGGTGGCCGGCAACGGCCGGACAGCAGGAATCATTGAAGCCTACCAACGCCGTACGGCTGAGCAGTACCGTCAGGACCTGAGCAACGACGCCGGTGCACTGGGTTTTGACCCAACAGGTCTGGCGGCGATGAAGGCCCCAGTCCTCGTGCGCGTAATGGATGCAAAGGACGTGACGGCTGATATTGCTGACCGGTCCAACATCTCCAATACCGCACGCTTGTCATCCGTCGAGCAGGCCAGCACCGATGCCCGGCGCCTCAACCTTGAAAGCCTGGAGTTCCATGAAGACGGCAACCCGACGCAGGCGGCGGTAACGCAATTTGTGCGTGCCATGCCCACCAGTGAACAGACAGAACTGATTGCACCCGACGGCACACCGACCAAACAAGCGGTTGACCGGCTGATGGCAGCAGCCTTCAAACAGGCCTATGGCTCTGACGAACTCGTTGGCCTGTACGCGCAGGCGCAGGACAGTGAGGCCAGAACGATTCTGTCTGGTTTGGCGGATGCAGCAGGCTTGATGTCGGCGCTGAAAGACAGTGGTGAATTTGACATTCGGGGTGCTGTGACGGAAGCGGCAGGTTTTGCTGTGAACGCACGCCGCCTTGGGCACAAGCTTGCCGACATGCTCAAGACGCCCGACATGTTGATGAGCGATGAGGCGCGTGTGGTGGCGCAGTTCATGGCTGACAATGTTCGCAGCGCCAAGAAGATTTCTGAAGGGTTGAGAAACGTAGCGGAATACGCAGCCGAGCAAGCGCAGATCGCCCGGGACAACCAGAGTCAGGACGGTATGTTTGGAGCAACCCCGGTGGCAAGCCGGTATGACATTTTTAAGAGGCTCAATGGAAACAAGAAAATCATCCAGCAAACCCCTGCACCAGAAAACCATCTTCAGCAGCCCGGAGGGACTCCTGAAGTTGAAAGAATTGCTCAACAGGCCCAGGCCGCAGGACCAGAAGCCAGCGCTGCCGCCGCACGCGCCGCTGTTGAGCCAGCCGCAGCCCCAGCAAGCATCCCAGTCGCGGCCCCAGCCCCAGCAGCCGCCCCAACAGTTGCCAGTGCAGACCCCGAAGTAGAAGCACCGGCGCTGACCAGTTACACCAATGCCGACGCACTGGCGCGCGAGCAGCATCTTGCCGATACCACGCGGCTGGACGGACAAGAGCAAGTGCAACGTGAGGCCAGTGGCCAGACGCTGACCAGCGAAACCCCAGTTGAAACCCGTCAGGATTCCACCGGCGAGATGTTCGCTGAAGAAAAAACCCAAGCCCAGGCCAAGGCAGCTCAGGAAGAACTCGCCAAGAAGAATGCCGGCAAGCCAAAAGCGGTGGACCCGAATCAGGGGGGGATGTTTGATGATCTCCCGCCTGAGCCTGAACCAGATGCAATTGCCGCAGAACCCGTCAGTGCGCAACCAGTCTTCAAGCCCGTTGGTGAATCAGCCAATACCGGTAATGCCGGCGCAGAACTGAGCTACAACAAGCGCAACCGGATCAAGAGCGGCATCGCTTGGGCTGACATTGCCGACAAGGATGTGGCCTTGCGGGTCAAGGAAACCACCAAACAAAACGTTCACCCCAAGCCCGATTACCAGGCGTTGGTGGATGCTGGCATGCAGCCGCTGATTGCGCACATCGTCAAACAGGGCTATGACGCCTTGGCCGTTGCCCCCAAAACCCGCATCGCCCCGACCGATGCGCAATTGCAAAGCTACATCGCCGGCGTTCAACGTTACATGGCCGGTGTCCTGGCATGGGCCCGCGACCCCAAGCTGACTCGCGCCTGGATTGGCCGCATGGCGCAGCATTCCGGGAAACTGGCGGGCGCCGCCAATGGCGCTGCCATTTCCCTGTCCGACATGGCGGGCGCGCCAGAGAAGTCACTGCTGGAGACGGTGTACCCGGATGGTTGGCGCGCCCATGAGCAGGAAATCCGCCTGATCGGGAACAGCAAGGCGCTGTCCGCATTGCAACCCGGTGTCGACAACGCCATTGCTGGCATGAAGGACATTGACAAGGGCTGGCCCCGCAAACAGGAGGCCTGGCAGCGTCAGGGTTACACGGTTGTCAACGGCAAAGAACTGCAGTTCATCCTGCTCGACAAACGTAAGCGCAGTGTGGGTGTGCATGAAACGCTTGAATCCGCCCAGGAACAGGCGCGAGAACTGACCCGACGCGATGCCAAGTCAAGCACCATCAGTGACAAGGGCATCTCGGTGGAGTCGGCACAGCGCCAGGGTGTGGAACATCGTGATGCCGGTGAAGACATCAGCAGTGACAAGCTCAAGGACACGTTCGGCTTCAAGGGTGTGAACTTTGGCACCTGGATGCTGGGTGAATCGCCCGCAAAAGTGGCAGAGCGCCAATTGCACTTGAACCATGCCTTCGATTCCTTCATGGACCTGGCAACCGTGCTGGGCGTGCCGCCCAAAGCACTGTCACTCGACGGCTTGCTGGGTCTGGCTATTGGCGCCCAGGGCAGTGGCATTGCTGCGGCGCACTTTGTGCCGGGCGTCAATGAGATCAATCTGACCCGCACCAGCGGTGCCGGCAGTCTGGCGCACGAATGGGGTCACGCGCTGGACCATTACTTTGCCAGGCAAGCTGACCTGACACGTCAGACCACAGCCTTCCTGACCGAGCATCTGCAAAACGTCGATGCTGACGGTTACACAAAGCGCGCTGGCCAAAAGGTCAAGGCCTTTGGTGAGGGCATTCGACCGGAGATCGTGGCGGCCTTCGGCGAAATAGTCAAAGCGATGAACGAGCGAGCGATGACGCAAGCGGAATATGACGCTGACCGGCAAGCTTCGTTGAACAAAACCAAAGGCTATGTCGAGGGTTGGCTGAAATCCATCCGCAAGGACTTTGAGCGGCTGACGAGTGCCGGCCCCCTCAAGATCAATTCCGCCGGACGCGTGGTTGAAGTATCCGGCGCCGAGATTCAGTCCAGATTCGATTCTCTGGCGAACCGGGTCCGCGCACTTGATCTGGGCGAGGCCAAGGTGTTGGTCGGCAGCAGTCTGGCGTTGTCAGAACCGGTGGCAGCCATGCGCGATTACTACAAGCAGATCACAGATCGGACCTATTCCATTGATCAGATCAGAGGCTTGCAATCCAATGTTGATGCGCTGAAATACAAAACCGATGCCTTGGCCGCATCCGACTCCCATGTGCCCAACCGCCAAGTGCCGACGATCTTTGCCAAAGCAGCGGCCCGAATCGATCAGGACAAGGGCGGCAAGCCCTACTGGGGTACCAATCTGGAGAAGTTTGCCCGCTCCTTTGATGCCTTTGTCAGCGACAAGCTCGAAGCGCAAGCAGCAAAGAACACCTATTTGTCGCATGCCGGTCGGGAAGGCGATACCGTTCCGTCTGGCACTGAACGCGAGGCGATCAATGCCGGGTTTCAGAAACTGGTTGATACCCTTGAGACCAAGCAAACCGATAGTGGCGTGGCGATGTTCAGCCGCGACAGCACAGCTGCGTGGCCGGCTGGGTTTGAGAATTTGTTTGCGCACACAACGGTCTCGAAAGTAACCAAGCACCCGGACTTTGCGGCTTCCAAACGCGGTGATGTGGCAGCTGCACAAAGGCTGGTGGCCGAGTTGACAAAGCCAGATCGGCTGCAAGCACTGGCCACAAAATATCCGCAAGCCATTGTGGTGGGCGTGATGGAGCGTGAGCCGCAGGGCAACAACCAGATTCCAAGTGCGTTGGCGGCTGCATTGGTCAGACATGGCTTGTCCGCAGACCTTGATATTGTCAGTGTGTCCAAGGTCAGCCACAAAGACAAGGACGGTGTTACCCGCTTACTCAGCCGCAAAGAGTTTGACGGCAAGGTGATGAAAGGTGCCAGCTACATCATTGCCGATGACGTTGTAACGCAGGGCGGAACGATCCACGAACTGCGCCATTTCATTGAGAACAATGGTGGGCATGTGCTTGCCACAACGTCGCTGGCATTCTCGGCGGGCAGCAATATAATTGCCATCAAGCCGGAGACTATTTCGGCTCTCCAAAAAAAGTTCAACCGTGCCCAACTCGAACGAATCCTTAGCGACCAAAACATCGCAGGAAGCATCGAAGCTCTTACCGAATCGGAAGGCAGGGCCGTCCTTCGGTTCGGATCGCTTGAGTCCCTCGGAGATCGAATTGCTGCGGCAAGAGCACAAATTGACAATGCTTCAAATGTGCAAGGGTTACGAACACAGGCTGGTCAACCTCTAAGGTCGATTGTTTTGGGTGGGCCCGGCCCGGCATCACCCGTTAGCCCCAGTACAGTGCCGGCACTGCAAGCCGCAATCAGAGAGTTGGTTGGTGCTTCGTTGGGTGGCGGCCTGGGCCGCATTGTGGCCACCACGGCCACCGAGATTAAAAGCGCCTGGGAGCCTTTGATAGCCAAGGACCTCAATCTGGCACCCGACAGTCAGGCGGGCAGGGCGCAAGGCTTCTTCGACTCGGCCAGCAAAACCGTCTTTCTGATCGCCGACCAAATCGAAGCTGGTACCGAACAAGCTGTGCTTGCTCATGAGCTGATGCACAAGCATGGCCAGGCGGTTCTGGGTGAGGCCGGTTGGAATCATCTGCACGGGGTCATCGAGGGCTGGAAGCAGGCCGAGCCAGGATCAAACGAGCGTGGGGTGTATGACTATGCCAGCGCACGGGTTAACGCAGCAGGCGCTGATCTATCGACACAGGAACTGTTCCCCTATGCTGTTGAAGGCGCTTTGAAACTGGGTATCAAGCCCAATGCGTTTGCAAAGGCTGGCACGGTTGCCAAGTGGCTGGCGCAGGTTAAATTGGCCCTCAAGGCCGTCTGGGACAAGCTCACCAGAAAACCCGATCTGTTCAAAGCGCAGGATCTGGTGAACCTGGCCTTTGGCATTGCGCAGAGGGAGAATCATGCGGTTGAGAACTTCAATGATGGCAAATCAAGTGTTCTGTCACCCAGTGGGAAATTCCAGTCTTGGCCCAAATTCAACTCGTGGACGCGCGCCGAGTACAAGGACGTCGTCAGCCTGTTACCCGCTGCCTATAGAAGTGATCCACACCGGAGCGAACCACTGTCCCCCCAGGATTGGCAGCTACGCGCCGATGCTGCCGTACCTGAGATCGACGCGCTCAACGCCAAAGTAGGCGAGGGCACATTCAGGATCGACAGCCTTGGAAATATTCTGGCCGATGCGCGCAAGAACGACGCATCGATCTTTGCGGATGAAGTGATGGCTATTGCTGACAAGCACGGGCTGGGCATTTACTTCACGGGGGTGCATACGCCCAGCATCAGCAGACTGCAAAGTGCTGGCTTTGTTTCTGAACTGGGCTTGGGTGCCATCCTGCAACGTGCGAGCGGATCGAACCAGCCAGCGCGGCCGCACCCGGACAACATCTACGGCCAGCCCAGCCCGGGCACCGTCATGAGCTACAAACCGCGTGGCTTTGCCAGTGTGCTGTTTAGCCGTGCTGGAAGCGAAACCCCATTGGTCCAGCGTGCCACGGATGTGCTCAATGAGACATTCAGCCACCCCGGCAAG
>Ga0194060_10002798_pt1 | contig 12436 bp, 9 predicted proteins | sample SepL225m_MetaG_FD_163427 | JGI IMG/M metagenome (GOLD analysis project Ga0194060, IMG submission 163427) | Anoxic zone freshwater microbial communities from boreal shield lake in IISD Experimental Lakes Area, Ontario, Canada - Sep2016-L222-5m | ecosystem: Environmental > Aquatic > Freshwater >... | reverse complement strand
GAACCAGGTTTAGGAGCGCGTATCGATTTGGCTTTCTGTTTCACTTCCTCTTCATTCGCCCCTGTTAGTGTGACATCCCACATAAAGGCGCGTAAAAACTGCACTCTGTCCAGCTCCCCAAATAGAAACTGATCATACGAATCTAACCAGTCAATTTGACTGAGTAAGTCAGACCGCCCACGCCGACCACTCGCTAAATCATTAATCTTGAAATAGAAACAATCGCCATCGGTAAACGTGTCTCTAATAGCAATCGTGCGCTGGGTAAACATTTCCTCTTCTGCCCCATTGACGATGACTTTAAACCGCTTGGATACGCCTTTTTTAGTCAGGTTGGTAATGATACCAATAGGCTGTTCAGCATTGTCTGGGTCAACTACCACGGTAGAAATCAGACACGGATCAAGATAACCCAACCGCACCGCGCCGCTGTATTGATTCACAAAAGTGGGATAACACTGTTCACCATACATCGACAATTCACGGACTTTTTTAATCAGTTTAATGTCCATCAGGTTGACAGGATGATCCCAAAAGTCATTGAGCAACTTCTGAATAAGCTCATCATCGGCTTTGAGTTTAACGCCATCGGCTAAGATGTAAGCAAGAAGACGTTTTCGAGACATGAAACACCATGCGCCGTGGAAACAAATCAATCACCGCCAACACCGAATGCCGTCCATCCACCAAAATCGCATCCCACGGGGTAGAGTCCATTTCCCACAACTGATTCAGCCGTTCGATGCCCTCAAAATGCGAGCCATAAGCGGGCATATACACCGACTTCCACTTATCAGGATGGGTGACGTAGGTCCACAATTGCGCATTTTCAGTTTTCCACTGCTTCATATAACGGTCAATGCTGCGCTCATGCACCACGTCCAAGTCAGGCTTTTGTGCCGCTAACGCCGCTTTAATTTTCGACGCACTGGCAAGGGGAAACTTCACCATAAAACCAATCACATAACGCTTTAACCCCTCGTTTTCAGCAATAACGCACTGTCTACCCGCATTACTGGATTTATCCACTAGCGCGATAATGCCGTGACGTTCATAGCTGTACAGCCACTTTATTAAGGTGTCTACGCCCAACTGCTGCACTCCAAAACGCACGGGAATCACTGCCCGAATCACAGGATGTAGCTCAATCGCTTCAGCTAGGTCATCGGAGTCAAAACCCATGAGTTTTGATTCCGTTCGTCCTGAGCTGTGAGCTTGTCGAACAGTCGAAGGATGAACAGTCGAGGAACCCAACCCCCGATTCACCGCCTCACAAAACCACTTAATCGCAGGGCGTTTCTTCAGCCCTGTTTGGCGCATCGTCTGATACAACGCCATCAACAACCGTTCTTTCGCTTTCGCGTGGTCTTTCTTGGCTTTCGGCAACTTGGCAAACTCACTCAAGCCCTGTTCTTTGCGTTGTTGCCGCTGTTTTTCCTGCTCGGCGTGGTCTTTTCGCGCTGCATCCGCCGCTGGAATTTCATCACTCGCGGCTTGCTCATTTAGCGTAGTAACCGCTTGTTGAACTTGGTTGGCTTTGTGCTTGGCTTGGGCTGCTTCGGTGAGGCTATCGATATGAATTTCATATTTAAGACCGTCTTTTCCGCCCTCAGATTTAACCTGCTGAACAACATATTTCCCCGCTCTACGATTCCTATGAACCATGCTGCTAGATATGCCTAAAAGGTTCACAACCTCTTCAATACTTAAAAAATCGCTCATAACACTATCCTTTTATTTTTCAGGCGGTTACGAGTTGTGAACAGTCGTATCAGGTTCACAACTTAAGTTCACAACTTGCTCTTCTAAGTTGTGAACCTTAGCGGCTTCTATATCAGCCGCTAAATCACGCATAATCAATCTCGTTAAACCACCATGCGGTTCGCAATCATCACGACCTGCCCAACGACGGATAGCCCCATAAACAGTCTTACATTTATAGTCATGCGCCTTAGACCATGTGAATACATTCATTTTGTGCTTTACTAGCATTTCGCTAATTTCAGCTTGTGTTGGCATTGCCATTGATTTATTCTCCAGTGAAGAAAACGTGAGAGAAGAATAAGTCAACAAACGTTGTCGTGTCAACGATTGTTTACCTGTATTTTAGGAGGGTCTATGAATTTTGGAATAAGATTAAGCGAGGAAAGGAAGCGTATGTCATTGAATCAAACGGACTTTGGAAAAATTGGTGGCGTTACAAAAACATCACAAATAAATTATGAATCTGGCGAAAGGAAGCCAAACGTTGACTATTTGCAGGCTATATCTGCGGCAGGTGTAGATGTGCAATACATACTAACTGGGAAAAGGGCGGTACTAACAGGCGAAGGCGAAATGCTAAAAACAAAACCCGACCCCACGCCAACATCCTCAACAGAGGACAGACGGTGCGGTATAAGCGATAGAAGACTAACGATGATGGATGAATTGCTGGACGGACTAGACCAAACCCAACAGCAAGAGATTTTGTCTGTTATTTCAGAAAAGAAACGCATCAACGAAATGCAACGCCAACTAGAACAACTAATCAACCAACAAACCCGCCAATCCGCCTAAACACAGCAGTAAAACATAAACAGGAACTAACCAGGCTAAGGACAGCCACCCATAGAACCATCTTTTTTAATACCAGAATAAGATTCCTGTAAAATACCCACACAGACTTTAAAACACCCAACACAAGTGTCTAAAACAATCTGTCAACACCTCCAAAAAACCTAAAAAATTACAAAAACATTCTGTCAACCAATATCCCAGACAGAACCGTTTAAACCCGCCTTATCCCACACCCCGCCTAAATTCTCAGGCAAAATTATTAAACACTAAACTGGATAAAAGATTCTGTCGGTTCACACGGAAATTCTGGAAGTACCCAGCGCATTCAGTTCCAATGGCGATGCTTTTGCCTCGCATAACAAAGTTCCAATAGACGAACAAACCATTGAAAGTGAATTTCCCCTAGACTCATTCCCACCGCCAACAGAACTTTGGCAACGCTACAAACACAATCGCGGCATTACAGATAAAGATGAGCAATTGATTGTTCAGCCCTATTACCAAGACCTTTCCAGCAAAGAACCCAGATATTATCAGGTTGAAGCAATCAACCGTACCATCGAAGCAGTTGCTAAAGGACAAAATCGAGTATTGCTGGTCATGGCAACAGGTACAGGAAAAACCTACACCACCTTTCAAATTATCTGGCGTTTATGGAAAGCAAAAGTTGTTAAGCGAGTATTGTTTTTGGCAGACCGTAATATTTTGGTCGATCAAACGCTGACCAATGACTTCAAGTCCTTTGGCTCAGTGATGACTAAAATTAAAAATCGCAAACTAGACCCCGCTTATGAAATTTATCTGGGACTCTATCAAGCCATTACTGGCACGGATGAAACCGACAAAATCTTTAAAAACGTCTCGCGAGATTTTTTCGATATGATTGTTATTGATGAATGTCATCGGGGCAGTGCCGCTGATGATTCAGCATGGCGTGAAATTCTCAGCTATTTTTCTGACGCAATTCAAGTAGGCTTAACTGCCACGCCCAAAGAAACCAAATATGTGTCCAGTACGCATTATTTCGGCGAACCTGTTTATACCTACAGCCTTAAACAAGGCATAGAAGACGGCTTTCTCGCACCCTATAAAGTGATACGCATCGACATCGACAAAGACATACACGGCTGGACACCGCCAATAGGTATGACTGACGATTTAGGCAAAATTATTGAAGACCGCGCTTTTAACCAAGCAGACATGGATAGAGTTCTCGTGCTGAATCAGCGCACCAAGTTAGTGGCTAAGCGCGTCATGCAATTTCTCATGGCAACTGACCCTTATGCAAAAACCATAATTTTTTGCGAAGACATAGACCACGCCGAACGAATGCGTTCTGCAATCATAAATGCCGCTGGGCAACTGGTAATCGATAATCCCAAATACGTTATGCGTATCACGGGCGACAGCGTAGAAGGTAAAGCCGAACTCGATAACTTTATCGATCCAGAAAGTAAATTCCCTGTTATTGCCACCACCTCAGAGCTATTAACTACAGGCGTAGATGCCAAAACCTGTAAACTCATTGTGCTGGATAAAACCATCAGCTCTATGACTACATTCAAACAAATTATTGGGCGCGGTACGCGCATTGATGAAGAGTTTAATAAATTCTTCTTCACCATCATGGACTTTAAAAAAGCCACCGAACTATTCCGTGACCCTGATTTTGACGGCGAACCCGTAATAATTTACGAACCTGAAGACGGCGATGATCCCGTACCACCAGACCCACCGTTCGAAGATGATGATGACGACGATGAAGTCAATGAAAAAACTGGCGTGTATAAAGTGCGTGTCAGTGGCGTACCTGTCAGAATCATTGCCGAGCGTGTCGAATATCTGGGTGCTGATGGTAAACTGGTCACTGAATCGTACCGTGATTTCAGCCGCAAACAGATTCAAACCGAATTCGCCTCACTAAATGAGTTTTTACAACGCTGGCAACACGCCAAGAAAAAACAAGCCATCATCGACCTATTGGAAGATTACGGCATTGTTTTAGAACATCTTGCCGCTGAAATTGGCAAAGACTACGGTGATTTTGATTTAATCTGTCATATCGCGTTTGACCAGCCACCCTTAACCCGAAAAGAACGCGCCAACAATGTTAAAAAACGTAACTACTTCACCAAATACGGTGAACAAGCCAGAGCGGTTATGACCGCATTGCTGGATAAATACGCCGATGAAGGCATAAGCACACTGGAAAATGCCAAAGTGCTAAAACTCAAACCCTTTAGTGACATAGGCACACCCGTAGAAATTATTAACCAAGTGTTTGGAGGCAAAAACAACTATGAACAAGCCATCCAAGAATTAGAACAAGAACTATACAAACAGGACGTATCAGCATGAGTAATGTTTCAGGCATCATCAAATCCATCCAAGACATCATGCGCAAAGATGTCGGTGTCGATGGTGATGCACAACGTATCAGCCAATTAGTGTGGCTGTTCTTTTTAAAAATCTTCGATGACCGTGAAACCGAAATAGAACTGCTCGAAGATAACTACCAATCACCACTACCCGAATACCTACGCTGGCGCAACTGGGCAAAAAACCCCGAAGGCATTACAGGCGATGAACTGTCCGATTTCGTCAACTTGGAACTGTTCCCCAGTTTAAAAGATAAACTGCCCTTGCATGGAGCTATCGCAAAACGCGCCCAAGTCGTGCGTGACGTATTTGAAGACACCTACAACTACATGAAGTCGGGGACGTTAATGCGGCAGGTCATTAACAAAATCTGTGAAATTGACTTCAACAACACAGGCGACCGTCACACCTTTGGTAGTATTTACGAACAAATTCTTAAAGACCTGCAAAACGCGGGTAACGCGGGCGAGTTTTACACACCGCGAGCTGTCACCCGTTTTATCGTCAATCGCATAGACCCCAAACTGACAGAAAGCGTACTAGATCCTGCGTGTGGTACGGGCGGTTTTCTCGCTTGCACCATAGATCACAAACGTGAATCTTGTCAAAAAATCGAACAAAACGAAGAAATTCTACGCGCCTCCATTCATGGCGTTGAGAAAAAATCCCTGCCACACATGCTGTGCATCACCAACATGATACTGCACGGCATCGACACGCCCAGCCAAATACGCCACGACAACACACTGAGCCGCCCCTACAAAGACTACAGCAACAAAGACCGCGTGGATGTCATCATCACCAACCCACCGTTTGGCGGCATGGAAGAAGATGGCATAGAAAACAATTTTCCTGCCAACCTGCGCACGCGTGAAACCGCCGATTTATTTATGGCGTTAATCATCAAACTACTCAAAGATAAAGGACGAGCCGCCGTGGTGTTGCCCGATGGTTTTCTGTTTGGCGAAGGCATGAAAACCCATTTGAAAGAAACACTGCTCAGCGAATGCAATCTGCACACCATTATCCGCTTACCCAATGGCGTGTTCAGTCCCTACACGGGCATCAAAACCAACATCCTGTTTTTTACCAAAGGGCAGCCCACCGAACAGGTCTGGTATTACGAACATCCTTATCCAAACGGGGTAAAAAGTTACAACAAAACCAAACCCATGCGCTTTGAAGAATTCCAGACCGAAATTGACTGGTGGGGCGATGCGGCTGATGGCTATGCGGCGCGGGTACAAACAGAACAGGCGTGGCAAGTCTCCATTGCTGACATCAAAGCGCGTAACTACAACCTTGATATTAAAAATCCCCATATTGGCGAACAAATCAGCCATGATCCTGAGCAGTTGCTACAACACTATGCCCAGCAACAGCTGGAAATCGGTGAGTTGCGCAATCAGCTTAAAACTATATTATCTGATGCGCTTGACCGTTGTTAATGAGTGAACTTACCCTCTAACCTTTCGACCCTTCGACAAGCTCAGGGTAAACGGGTAGCCTCCCTCCGTTCACCCTGAGCTTGTCGAAGGATTAAAGGTATAAGGGTTTTTACAAAAGAGAGCTGCCATGAGTTTTTACGTTTATATTCTCAAATGTTCGGACAATAGTTATTACACGGGGCATACTGATAACTTGGAACAAAGGTTAGCCCAGCATCAGCGGCGTTATTTTCCAACGTGCTATACCGCTACGCGCTTGCCTGTTGAACTGGTTTATACACAAATGTTCCCAACACGAGAGGAAGCGTTAACCTCTGAACAACAAATTAAAGGCTGGAGTCGAAAAAAGAAAGAAGCCATGATGCGAGGTGATTGGAATGAAGTTTCTCGGTTAGCCAAATCAAAACACCCTTCGACAAGCTCAGGGTGAACGGAGATAGCCTTGCCGTTTGTGCTGAGCTTACCGTTCGTGGTGAGCCTACCGTTCGTGGTGAGCCTACCGTTCGTGGTGAGCCTGTCGAACCACCCTTCGACAAGCTCATGGCTCACAGCTCAGGGTGAACGGAGTAACGTTTGCTTTGATTTTATCGAAATATAGCTAAAGCAGTTTAAACTGATTAAAAAAACCGTTCACACTGAGCTTGTCGAAGTGTGAATGTGGTTCGACAAGCTCACCACGAACGGCATCATTTTATTGTGCTTTAGCTATATATAACCAACAAAATAACAAATAACAGCTTATGGATATAATCACCAAGAATATTGATGTCTGGACTTCGGCACTGATGAACAAAAGCACGGCGGGGCGTGGTACGAACGGCAAGCAAACCGCTTACGGCATTAAAAAACTGCGTGAGTTGATTTTAGAATTGGCGGTGCGTGGCTTATTAGTGCCACAAGACCCGAATGATGAGCCTGCGTCTGTGTTGCTGGAAAAAATTGCGGAGGAAAAGGCGTGGCTGGTTAAAGAGGGGAAAATTAAAAAACAAACGCCATTATCTGAAATTAGCGAAGATGAAAAACCGTTTGATTTACCAAATAGCTGGGAATGGGTAAGGCTTGGAGAAGTTACAAATTATGGCATTTCAGACAAAGTAGAACCCAATAATATTGATGATAAAACTTGGGTATTAGAGTTAGAAGATGTAGAAAAAGAAACTTCAAAACTCTTGCAAAAAGTTAGATATACCGACAGACGATTTATGAGTTCAAAGAATCGCTTTAGTAAGAATGACGTGATTTATGGAAAGCTACGACCTTACCTAGATAAAGTAATTGTTGCTGATGAAGATGGAGTTTATACAACGGAAATGATTCCTGTCAGAGGTTACGAGAATATAACGCCTCAATATTTAAGGCTAGTAATGAAATCGCCTTATTTTATTAAATATGCCGATGAATCTACGCACGGGATGAATTTGCCAAGAATGGGAACAGACAAAGCACGATTAGCTTTGTTTCCTCTGACTCCAGAAAACGAACAACACCGCATAGTCGCTAAAGTTGATGAGCTGACGGCATTGTGTGACCAACTGGAACAACAGCAAACCGACAGCAACGCCGCGCATCAAACCTTGGTGGAAATGTTGCTCGGTACGCTCACAAATCCCGTTCACCCTGAGCTTGTCGAAGGGTGTTCTAATCGAGAACAATGCCCTTCGACAGGCTCAGGGCAAACGGATTTTGAGACAAATTCAGGGCGAACGGCGTTTGAGGCAGCTTGGCAACGTATCGCCGAACACTTCGACACCCTGTTCACCACTGAACACAGCATCGACCAACTCAAACAAACCATCCTCCAACTTGCCGTCATGGGCAAACTCGTCCCCCAAGACCCTAACGACGAACCCGCCAGCGTTTTACTGGAAAAAATCACTGAGGAAAAAGCACGATTGGTTAAAAATGGGAAAATCAAAAAGCAAAACCCATTACCTGAAATTAGCGAAGATGAAGAACCGTTTGATTTACCAAGTGACTGGGAATGGGTAAGGCTTGGAGAAGTTACAAATTATGGCATTTCAGGCAAGGTAGAGCCTGATAGCGTTGATGATTCAATTTGGGTATTAGAATTAGAGGATGTAGAAAAAGAAACGTCAAAACTTTTGCAAAAAGTTATATACGCCGACAGACGATTTATGAGTTCAAAGAATCGCTTTAGCAAGAATGACGTAATTTATGGAAAGCTGCGACCATACCTAGATAAAGTAATTGTTGCTGATGAAGATGGCGTTTGTACAACGGAAATGATTCCAGTCAGGGGTTACGACAAGATAATCCCTCAATATTTAAGGCTCGTAATGAAGTCACCTTATTTTATTAAATATGCCAATGAATCTACGCACGGAATGAATTTGCCAAGAATGGGAACAGATAAAGCACGATTAGCTTTATTTCCCCTGATTCCAGAAAAAGAACAACACCGCATAGTCGCCAAAGTCGATGAACTGATGACCCTCTGCGACACCCTAAAAGCCCGCATCAAACTAGCCCAAACCACGCAAATCCATCTAGCCGATACCATCGTTGAACAGGCTGTGGCATAGAGCTAACTGCTAATAAAATGATGCCGTTGGTGGTGAGCTGTGAGCTTGTCGAACAGTCGAACCACATTCACACTTCGACAGGCTCAGTGCGAACGGTTTTGTAATCATTTTATTGTGCGTTAGCTCTATTAACCCAGATTATAGAGATTGAGAACAAACGCGGGGGGGGGTATTAAAGGTGTGATTTTTGCGCAGGACTAGCTGTCATTAAATCGTTTAACCCACTGCTGTTTAACTCTTGTTTATGACTACGCCATTGCGGTAAAAATTTATCCATATAGGCGACAAAACGGGCGTTATGATGACGTTCTAATAAATGTACCATTTCATGGACAACGACATATTCCAAACAATGTTCTGGTTTTTTAATGAGTTCCAGATTAAGCCAAATCCGCCCTGCGGTGATATTACACGTTCCCCATTTAGTTTTCATGCGTTTTACACTCCAATCGCGTACTGTCACGCCCATAACAGGCTGCCATTTATCGATTAATTCAGGGAGTTTTTCTTTTAAAGTTTGTCTGTACCACGCTATAAGCACTTGCTCGCGTTTTTCCAAGCTACTACCGTGACGGACATAAAGATCAATATGGGTGTTATGACGTAAAGCAACTTTGGGCGTGTGGTCGTGATAAATTACATTCAACAAATACCCCTGCCCTTTAAAATAGCAAGTTTCACCCGATACATATTCCCGTTGAGCTTGCTGCTCTTGATTGGTAAATTTTGCTTGCTGGGTTTTTATCCAAGGGGTTTTAGACACAATCAGTAAACGCACCACGTCATCTTTGACGTGGTGCGGAGCAGAGATTTTTAATCGACCATCGGGCGGATAAACGCCTAGACGTAAATTTTTAATATCTTTTCTCACCACTTCGACGGAAAACTGCCCGACTGTGATTTGTTTGGTATTCATGCTAATTTTAACTAAGAGAAATTAATTCGACTCTTTAACTGCTCGGTCAGTAGTTAACGCATTCCAACCGATGACGATTCGATAAACCAATAGCAAAATCGTTGGCAGCAAAAATAAACCAACACTAATTTCAAGACTAAGCCAAACTGTGGAAAATCCAGCTAAAGAAAACCCCGCTAAAGCCATCCAAGCTGTTTGAATTTGCCAGTTAAAATGAGATTCTAGCCATGTTCCCTGCACGGCATTACGATTTAGGAAGTTGATAGTTACACCCACTAGCAACGGTAAGCCGAAAAGAGCAAAAGATAGTAATTGACACAAATAGACGGTTGTTGCCAGCCGTTTTAAACCTTGTAATTTTTCGTCATTCATAATACACCCACCTTTTTTATTTTTGTTATCTTCAAATGACAGAAAATAATATCTGTCTTACTGAGTATAAACCTACAGCCAATCATCAGGATGCTTTTTTCAACATTCCCATACCATTAGGTTTTTTAACGACTTGCAATTGGGCTTTAAAGCGTTTTTGTACCGCTTCAACATGAGAGATTACTCCAACGGTTTTGCCGTGCGTGTGCAGGTTTTCTAAGGTGCTGATAATGATATAAAGCGTTTCCGCGTCTAAATTTCCAAAGCCTTCATCGAGAAATAAGGAATCGACTGAGCGTCCATTATTTGCCAGTTCAGCAAGTCCTAATGCAAGAGCAAGGCTGACTACGAAGCTTTCACCGCCCGATAGGGTTTTGGGTAAACGATGCACATTGCCTTGCAAAGTGTCTTCAACAATTAACGCTAAGCCTTGTTCACTGGGCGTTTGCCGTAGGTAATAACGTCCACTAATTTTTTCTAAGATGGTATTGGTTTGAGCGAGTAATTTATTGGCAAGTTGTTGCTGTACTCTGCGGCGAAATACCATGCCATTTTCGCTAGTTAATAAAGCCAGTTCTGCCAAATACGGTTGCGCTTCAGTTTCTTGCTGTTGCAATTGCAATACCAGTGCATCGTGTTTTTGTTGTTGCTTGTTCTGTTCGGTGAGCAATTTTTCTAAGCGTTGAATCTCCAGCGTTGCCAGCTCTATTTGTCCGTTGATACGCTTAAGTTCAGCGTTTAGTTGTTCGGCACTTAACGCGGTTTCCGCTAATTTCAAGTCAGCGTCTAACTCGATACGGGTTTGTTCAATTTCTTGTGTTTTAGCGGCAATATCGCTGTTCAGTCCGCTTAACTGTTGTTCCAGCGCAGTTTGAGATTGTAATAGTGCGAGTATTTCATTCAATGCAGTCAGACTGGAAAATGCAGTATTTTGTATTTTTTCCACCAGTGTTTGCTGTAAATGGCTAAGCTCCGCCGCTTGTTCTGATAGCAAACGATCTCTATCAGCAATCAATTTTTGTTTTTCGATTAGTGCTAATTGTAAACCGACATTTTCTTCGCTTTGTAATTGTGTTCCGACTACCTCAAGCTGTTGTTTGCAATAATTTATTTCTTGTTCACAGATGCTCTGTTTACTGGTTAGTAAGGCAATTTCTTCGCTTAGATTTTTATGCCTAAGCGTGGTGCTATGATAGTCCTGCTTACGCGCTGTTAAACGATCAAGTAAAGCCTCTTGTTTATCTTTATTGGGGATTGTTTCACCCAATAAGGTCAGTTGATTTACAACTTGTTGTTGCGTGTCGCGTTCTTCTCGTTGGCATTGTTGCACAATATGCTCTAGCTCAATTTGTTGCTGTGTTCGCGCTTCAAAATCAGCAGTGAATGACACAATCGATGTTTGTAAGCGTTCGATAGACGCAGTGCTAGTCTCAATACTGGCTTTTAATTTGGCGATATTTTTTTGTTTCTGACGGTAAAGAATGCCTAAAGCGACAATATTTTTTAGCTCTTCTTTTTCCGCAATAAACAAATCGTCCATTAAACTTAAGTTGTGTATGTCCAACTCTGGAGTTGCCGCATTGAGCCGATTACATAAACTTAGCCAATTTGAACTCAGCCGTTGCCGTCTTGCGTAAGTAGACGATTTATTTTCGTTCTGTTTTTTGGCTTGTTCCAACAGCCGACTCACATTATAAGTTCGCGTGAGTAAATTTTTTATTTTGATTTGCTGATCGATTAACTCTTGTTGAGAATTGCTTAATAGAGGTGGATTTATGCTGAACGGATGTTGCGCCGAGCCACACAAAGGACAGGGTTTACCATCAACCAAATGCTCTCGATAAACCGTCAGTTTTTTCACTAAACCCTCATAAAAAACAACTTTTTCTAGCAGAGTTTTAATGTTTTCTTCGCGTAGCACTTCTTGTCTTAATTCTTCATGATCCGCAATCAGCACTTCAATATCCAGCTCTTCTTGGTCTTTTTTTCCTCCAAACAACGAGAAAAAACTAAACCCTGATCTGTCAGATAAGCGTTGATATGCCGATGCCACATCATATAATTCTTGAAACGATTTAACTCGCTCTTGTTGCTCCACCTGCAAAGCATCCACTTCTTCCAGCGTGTGTTTTTCTATTAATGTAGCTAATTCATGTTCATCGGCTTCCAGCTCTATTTTGGCATCAGCAATATTTTTTTGCTCTTTTTGAAGCGCGGCT
>Ga0194060_10002797_pt1 | contig 12440 bp, 15 predicted proteins | sample SepL225m_MetaG_FD_163427 | JGI IMG/M metagenome (GOLD analysis project Ga0194060, IMG submission 163427) | Anoxic zone freshwater microbial communities from boreal shield lake in IISD Experimental Lakes Area, Ontario, Canada - Sep2016-L222-5m | ecosystem: Environmental > Aquatic > Freshwater >... | reverse complement strand
GCCTTCGGCCACGCCCTGGATGAGGCCCGGACGGAGCTGCTGCCCCTGGGCCACGAGCTGGACCGGCCCATCCTCCTCCTGGAGTCCGGCGCCGACACGGTGGTGGACCCGGACGCCTCGGAGTCCCTCTGGGCCGGCATCCCCCCCGAGTTCCTGGAACGCCACAGGCTTCCGGGCGTCTTCCATGAGATCTTCCATGACAGGCGCCGAGCCGAGGCCCAGGCCCTGGTCGAGCCCTGGCTCACCACCCTGCGCCACCGCTGGAACCCTTCGCCCCGTCCCGCCATGACTGAAGTACCGCCTCTGGAGTCCGCATGAAACCCCTTCTGACCGCCCTGACCCTCACCGCCGTCCTGGCGGGCCTGGGCATGGGCTGCCGCAAGCCCAAGACCGCCGACCAGACCATCTCTTCGGTGGATCTCCTGGCTACCGCCGACAAGCAGATGAAGGAGGGCAAGTTTAACGAAGCCCGCCTGACCCTCCGGCACCTGGAGCAGTATGTCCCAGGCTCCGCAGAGTTCCCCAGAGCCAAGCTCCTGCTGGGCGACAGCTACTTCTTCCAGCCCAGCCCCAGCTACCCGGAAGCCGAGGTGGAGTACACCAGCTTCCTGAACTACTTCCCTCGCCACGAGCGGCGGGACTATGCCCTCTACCACCGGGCCCTCTGCCACTTCTCGGCCATCGAGAGCGCCGAGCGCGACCAGGCCGAGACCCGCAAGGCCCTCGAGGGCTTCCAGCAGCTGGTGACCGAGTCCCCAGGCAGCCCCTATGTCCGCGAGGCCCGGGCCAAGATCGTCCAGTGCTGGCGGCGCATCGCCGAACACGAGCTGGTGGTGGGCGTCTTCTATGTGAACACCTACTTCTACCCCGGCGCTGAGCGGCGGCTCAAGAACCTGCTGGAGACCTACGCGGACCATGTGGATCGGGAGCGGGCCTACTACTACCTGGGCGAGGCCCTGCGCCAACGCCTGCTCTCCGACGAGGAGCTCACCCAGTTCAACAAGGACCACGCCGCCAAGCTCAAGCGGGAGGACCTCAGGGACCTCTCCAAGGACGAGGCCGCCGACTACAACAAGGCCGTGGCAGCCTACGCAGCCGAGCGGGTGAAGGTCTACCGCACCGAGGCCAAGAGCTACTACCAGAAGCTGGTGGAGAGCTATCCGGGCTCCGAGTGGGCCCGGCGGGCGGCGGATCGCCTGGTGACCATGGGCTCCGGCGGCATCAAGGAAGAGCTCGACGGCTAGGCCCCCCATGATCCTGCTGGCCATCACCCCCGGACTCGGCTTCGAGCCCCTGCGGTGGCGAGCTGTGCTCCATGCCGGCGTGGATGGCTTCCTGATCCGGGAGCCGGGCCTGTCCGCTCGCCGCCTGCTGGAGGCCGCCCGGTGGTGCCAGGATGCGGCCCCCAGCTTGGCCCTGTGGGTGGCTGGCCGCCTGGATGTGGCCCTGGCAGCCGGGTGCGGGGTCCATGCCCCCGAGGCCTACCCCGACCTGGCGCCGGGTCTGGGTCCCTTGTCCCGCCCTCTGCACGAGGAAGCCCAGTGGGCCGACCGCCAGGGGGCAGACCAGCTGCTGGTATCTCCCGTCTTTGCCAGCCCAGGCAAGGGCGCCCCCTGGGAGCTACGCCGCTTCCACGCCTTCCTGGACACCCTGTCCCCGGACGGTCCACGCCTGCTGGCGCTGGGCGGAGTGACCCCGGACAATGCGGCCGCCCTGGCCCATCCCCGGCTGGCAGGCATCGCCGCCATCCGCCCCTTCTGGGAGCGGGAGCCGCGCCGGGTGGTGCAGGCCTACCGGGAAGCGCAGGAACTCCAGCGGGGCGGCGGGACGCCAGGGGTATAATCGGCCGAGGAGGCCTCATGGACTTGCCAGAGCAACTGCATAACCTGGTGAGCGAGCTGGGCGATTCCCTGGTGAAGGCCCTCGCCGAGGACGATCACTGCCGGGACCTGGCCTTCCAGATCCAGGCCAAGGGCTACGGGCTGATGCTGATCCTTGAGGCGGCACCCCTGGGCAACAAGACCGCCGAGGATGCCGAGTGGGAGGGTCTGGAGCCCGCGACGCCATTCTCTGAGGACGACCTGCGCCTGATGCAGTCCTTCAAGATCCGGGTGGACTGAGTTGCTGCATCCCTGGGAGGCACCAGCCCCGGAAGGGGGCTCCTCCCCCCGCCCCAATGCCGCCGGTCTGGGACTGGCAGCACTCTCCGCCCTGGTCACCACCCTGGGGGAGCCCGCCTGGCGCGGGCGGCAGCTGTTCCAGGGCCTGCAGCGCCAACGCTGGACCCGGTGGGACCAGTTCACGAACCTCTCCAAGGCCCTGCGGAGCCGCCTGGAGGCGGAGGTGGACCTGGTCTGGCCCGCCATCCTGCAGAGCGAGGCCTCGGCGGACGGCTCCACCAAGCATGTGTTCGGCCTCCGAGACGGGCGTCAGGTTGAAGGCGTAAACATGCCTTACGGGGACCGGACCACGCTCTGCCTGTCCAGCCAGGTGGGCTGCGCCATGGGGTGTACGTTCTGCGCCACGGGCCAGATGGGCATCATCCGCAACCTGACCGCCGCCGAGATCGTGGGCCAGGTGGTGACCATGCTCAACCACCATGACCACCCGGCAGACCGGCCGGTGAACCTGGTCTTCATGGGTATGGGCGAGCCCCTGCACAACTTCGATCAGCTGATGGCCGCCTTCGATACCCTCACCCACCCCGAGGGCCTGGCCATCCCGCCCCGGCGCATCACGGTCTCCACCGCCGGCCTGGTGAGCGGCATCGAGCGCCTGGGGGACCTGCCCCGGCGGCCCCGCCTGGCCCTCAGCCTCAACGCCACCACGGACGCTCGGCGCTCCCGCATCATGCCCGTGAACCGGGCCTGGGGGCTGGAGGACCTGGCGGATGCCCTGGGGAGCTTCCCCCTGCAGTCCGGCGAGCGCATCACCCTCGAGTACGTGCTGCTGAGCGGTGAGACCGACACCATGGAGGACGGACGGCGCCTGGCCGCCTTTGCCCGCCGCTTCCCGTCCAAGATCAACCTGATCCCCTTCAATCCCCACGAGGGGACGGGCTACGAAGCACCGGACGAGGCCCGCATCAGCGCCCTCTGCCGTCTGCTGGTGGACGCCGGGGTGCCCGTGAGCGTCCGCCGGAGCCGGGGCCAGGACGTCTCGGGGGCCTGTGGTCAGCTGGTCCGCCAAGGCCAGGGGGTCCCGCCCCCCACCGAAGACTGAGGACGGCGGCCCCGTTTCAGTCATGCTTGGGGAGTGGAACCCTCCCCCAAGCCTTTCTTCCAGACCCTGCATGCGCTCCTCAGTGCCGAGGGGGAGATTACTTTGGGTGAGCTCCTGGAGGCCGCCGGTGAGCAGACCTACGGGTTCCTGGTGCTGCTGCTCGCCCTGCCCAACCTGGTGCCGGGGCTCAACCTGGGTCTGGCCCCGGTGGGTGGCATCGGCCTCATCGGCCTGGGGGCCCAGCTGGCCTGGGGCACCCCCCATCCCTGGATTCCCGCCCGGATCCAGGCCCAGGCCATCCACAAGGGGCACATCAAGAATGCCTTGGCCCGACTGGAGGTCCAGCTCAACCGGTTCCGCTGGAGCAGGGCCGAGCAGCGACCCCTCAGCCACCGCTGGGTGGGCCTCTGCATTGCCTGGACCGGCTTCCTCCTCGCCATCCCCGTGCCCCTGCCCTTCGGCAATCAGCTGCCTGCCGCCATCCTCTGTCTCCTGGGTGCCGCCCTCCTGGAGGAGCGCCCCACCTGGGCCTGGATTGGCGCTGCCGCCATGGTGGGCAACACCGTCTACTTCGCCTCCAGCTTCAGCCTGATTGCCAAGGCCTACCTGAAGGCCCTCCACGCCCTGGTGGGTTGATGCGCTTCGATGCCCTCACCCTCTTCCCGGAGTTCTTCGAGGCCGCCCGCCTGGGCATCACCGGTCGGGCCTTCCGGGAGCTGGGGCATGAGCTGGCCACCCACAGCTTTCGCCCCTTCGCCGGGAACGCCTTCGGGCATGTGGACGACACCCCCTTCGGCGGCGGCCCCGGCATGGTGTTGCGGCCCGAGGTCCTGCGGGACACCCTGGCTTCCGTGCCCCGCACAGGGAACGGGCGGGTCATCCACTTCAGCCCGGCCGCCCCGCCCCTGACTCACGCCAAGGTGCTGGAGCTGGCGGCCCTGGACCAGCTCATCCTGGTCTGCACCCGCTACGAGGGCCCCGACCAGCGGGCCGTGGACCGCTGCGTGGACGAGGAGCTGAGCATCGGGGAGGCTGTCCTCAGCGGCGGGGAGCTGCCGGCGCTCTTCCTCATCGATGCGGTCTGCCGCTGGCTGCCCGGCGTCCTGGGGAACCAGGGCAGCGCCACTGCCGACAGCTTTGCCACGGGTCTGCTGGACCACCCCCACTTCACCCGGCCCGCAGCCTTCGAAGGCCTGGAGGTGCCCGCCGTGCTGCAGGGCGGCGACCATGGGGCCATCCGGTTGTGGCGCCTGCGGGAGGCCATGGCCCGGACCAAACGCCTAAGGCCAGACCTCTGGGCCAGCTACCTCTGCGACCGCCTGGCCGACCTGGACCGCCCCGCCCAGTGGTGCGCCTGGCAGGTGGAACATCCCGGGGACTGGGACCGCCCCAAGCCGAAGGGCTGGACCGGGCGCTCGGCCCGAGGCTAAGGCGAAAAGCCCCTGCTTCCCTTTTCTGACCATTCCGATAGACTGGTGGACTCCCCGTTCGGGGACTTTCGAGCCATGTCCATTCGGGACCGCTGGCCCAGGAGCCACCATGACCAACATCATCGACCGCCTCGAAGCGACCCTGCTTCGCACCGATCTGCCCCGCATCCTGCCCGGCGACACCGTCAAGGTGCACGTCAAGGTGAAGGAAGGGGAGAAGGAGCGCATCCAGCTCTTCCAGGGCATCGTCATCAGCATCAAGGGCGGCGGCATGCGCACCTCCTTCACCGTCCGCAAGGTTGCGAGCGGCGTGGGCGTGGAGCGCATCTTCCCTCTCAACAGCCCCACCATCGACAAGCTGGAAGTGCTGCGCCACGGCAAGGTCCGCCGCGCCAAGCTCTACTTCCTGCGCGACAAGCTCGGCAAGGCCGGTCGCCTCAAGGAGCGTCGCTCCGTCAACTAGCTTCGGCTCCAGGCAATCCAGAAAGGGCGTCCCGTGGGGCGCCCTTTCCTTGTCCAGGGACAGGGACCGGGGGACGCCGCCCTGTGCCAGAATTGGCAGGAAGCAACCGCACGTTCCGGGAGGAGCCATGAAGTCCGCCGCCCCCATCCTGCTGGCCGCCTTGGCTGCGGGGTCCCTGTGGGCTGAGGAGACCCGCTTCGGGGTGCAGCTCCAGGTGGCCTCCCCCCGGGGCGACCTCAAGCAGTTCGTGGACGGCAACCTGGGCCCTGGCCTGGGACTCCACGCCACCCTCGACCTGGGGGACGGCCAACTGCTGCGGCCCCGCCTGGATTACACCAGCCTCCCGGAAGCCACCTTCGGCGCCCGCCGCCAGCGCGCCACCTCCCTCAGCCTGGGCAGTGATTACCTGTTCTTTGTCGAGGGCAAGCCCGAGGGCCTCTACTTCGCCCTGGGCCTCGCCGCCATGCACTGGTCCCTGCAGACCACCCAGGCCACCGGCCAGACCACCTCGGCCGGGACCCGACCTGGTGTCTCCTTCGGGATCGGCTATCTGTGGACCGAGACCCTCGGGACGGAGCTGCGCTACGGGCACAGCCGGGTCTCCCAGGTCTTCTCCGCCAGCACCCTCCAGGCGGAGGTCACCCTCCGCTTCTGATCCCGTCAGCTAGAGGGCAAGGACCGCGTAGAGGATGGAGAGGGCCGCGCCGGCGAGCAGGCCTGTGGCGGCGAGGCGGGCCGTGCGCCGGGCGCCGAACAGGTAGGTGTAGGCCGCCTTCACAACGTTGTTGCTGGCGGTGGCCAGGATGATGGCCTGCAGGATCTGGGGCGTGCCCAGACCCAGGTCGCCCTGCAGCACCGACAGCACGAAGGGCGTGATGTCCGAGCAGCCCACCAGGAAGGAGAGGGCCCGGAGGCCCATGCCCTGGTAGTGGAGCAGGGCGTACTTCGTGGCCAGGGACACCACCACAAACATGAGGGCGAAGAAGAGGGCCGAGTTGAGCTCCAAGGGGTTCCTGCGCATGGAGGGTTCCAGGCCTTCGGCAGGAAGCTCTGTTGCAGGCACCGGCGCGGTGGACGGCGCAGGCTCCCGACGGAGCCACAGCCCGTAGGCCGCGGCCCCGGCCGCCAGGATCAGGAGGGCCGGTCCGAGGTGGATCGCCGAGTGGAAGCGGAAGATCGCCACCAGCACCAGCACCCGGAGGTACATCATGCTCACGGCCATCAGGATCGCGGCGGCGCTCTCCACCTCGTGGCCGGGGTCGGTCTTGGACTTCTTGGCCAGCACCAGCACCGCCAGGGTGCTGGAGTAGACCCCGCCGATGAGGCCCGTGAGGAGCACGCCCTTCTTGGGGAACAGGTAGGTCTGGAACACATAGCCCAGGTACGAGATGGAGGTGGTGATGACCACCGCCATCCAGATCTGCCGGGGGCTGACGGGCAGGTTGCGGAGGAGGGTCCCCAGCAAGCCGGTGGCCGTGTTCAGCTCGGGAATCAGGGGCAGCACCACGGCGGCGATCGCCAGGAACTTGCAGGCGGTGACCACCTCGCCCGTCTCCAGGCGGTCGGTGAACTGGCGCACCCGACCCTTGGAGTGCAGCACGAAGAGGATCGAGACCCCGTAGAGCACCAGGAACCAGTGGGGCTGGTACAGCGCCACTGGGCCCGTGGCATAGGTCAGCAGCGCAATGAGGATCCCGATCATGCCGGGGCTCTTTTGTTGGTGGACCTTGTTGCTGTAGTACACCACCAGGAACGGCACCAGGGCAGCCATGCCCACCAGGAAGGCCGTCGTACCCGCCCCCGGGATCTGGCAGAGCATGAAGCCCAGCATGCCGATAAAGACGAAGGTGCGGACCGTGCCGAAGGTCTCGAACTTCTGCTCGGACTCGTAGTAGTCCCGCAGGCCGATGCCGATCAGCGCGCTGATGGCCAGGGTGAGCAGGAAGGGCGTGACTTGCGGAGGCAGCATTCAGGACTCCCTCTCATGGGGTGCAGCACCCAGCCTACAGCCCGTAGTCGCTCCAGCGGCGGGCAACGAGGTCCAGGACGGCCTCGGGGAACGCCAGGTCCCGCGGCCACTCGCGGGGGTAGCCATCCCAGGGCTTGTTCTTGCGGGTGGCATCGACGCCCACCTTGCTGCCGTAGGCGAAGCGGTCGGCGGCGTGGTCCAGCACGTCCAGCGGCCCCTCCGTGAAGAGCAGGTCGCGCTTGGGGTCCACGTTGCTGGTGAGCCGGAAGAGCACCTCGGTGAGGTCATGGGGATCGATGTCCTCATCCACGATGACGATGCCCTTCGTGAACATGATCTGCCCCGTGCCCCAGATGGCGCTCATGACCTTCTGTGGGTGCCCGGGGTACTCCTTCTTCATGCTCAGGATCACCAGGTTGTGGAAGGCCCCGGCGGCGGGCAGGTGCATGTCGCAGATCTCGGGCAGCACCATGCGCAGCAGGGGCAGGAAGATGCGCTCCGTGGCCAGGCCCAGGTAGGCGTCCTCCTGGGGCGGGCGGCCCACGATGGTGGCCGGGAATACCGGGTGCTTCCGCATGGTGATGGCTTCCACATGCAGCACCGGGTAGTCGTCGGCCAGGGAGTAGTAGCCCGTGTGGTCGCCGAAGGGACCCTCCCGGCGCAGCTCGCCGGGGAGCACGTAGCCTTCGATGACGAGCTCCGAGTCCGCCGGCACCTCCAGATCATTGGTGATGCAGCGGACGGTCTCGATGCCCTCGCCCCGCAGGAAGCCGGCGAACATGACCTCGCTGATGAAGGGCGGCAAGGGGGCGGTGGCGGCGTAGGTCAGGGCCGGGTCGCCGCCAAAGGTCACGGCCACGGGCATGCGCTCGTCAGCGTCGTAGCCGTGCCGGTTGCGGGCGCCGTCGTGGTGGAGCTGGGTGTGGAAGCCCAGGGTGCGGTCGTCGTAGACCTGCAGCCGGTAGAGGCCCATGTTGCGGTGGCCGGTCTCCTTGTTTCGGGTGTGGCTCATGCCCAGGGTGATGAAGGGGCCGCCGTCTTCGGGCCAGGTGGTGAGCACCGGCAGGTCCGTGAGGCGGATCTGGTCGCCCCTCAGGACTACCTCCTGGCAGAGGCCCTTCCGCACGGTCTTGGGCAGCCAGGAGCCGACTTCCACCAGGGACATGAGCTTCCCCAGCTTCTCGAAGAGGGTGGCGCCGGGCTTGGGCATGGCCTTCTGCACCAGCGCCTCGATGCGGTCGGCCAGGGCATCCAGACCTCGGGGCTCCTGGTCCACACCCAGGGCCATCTCCATGCGCTTCAGGCTGCCAAAGACGTTCATGGCCACCGGGATGGTCTTGCCCGTGGGGCGCTCGAACAGCAGGGCCTTCCCGCCCCCCGCCTGCTTGGAGACCCGGTCGGCGATGGCGCCCATCTCCAGGAAGGGATCCACCTCCGGACCCACCCGGCTCAGTTCGCCCGCCGCCTCGAGGGTCTTCAGGAAGGTCTGGAAGTCACGGCCCATGGGAGTCTCCGGCCTCCGATCATCCCATCCCGGGCCCGGGGGAGGGAATGAAACCCTGGGGCTTCGGCCGCAGCGGGGGTCTGCAGGCAGGGGCCACGGCAGGATTTTCCCTTGAGTGAACAGGCCTTTCCCCGCATACTGATGGGCCTTGCCCTGGCCGTGGGCTCCCAAGTGCGTCCGACAGGACTGCCGCCCATGTGCCCCAACTGAAGAGGTTTTCATGTACGCAATCATCAAGACCGGCGGGAAGCAGTACCGGGTTTCCGAGGGTGACATCATCCGCGTTGAGACCCTGCAGAAGGACATCAAGGAGGCCGTGACCTTCGAGGAAGTCCTGCTCATCGACGACGCCGGCGAGCTGAAGGTGGGCCAGCCCACCCTGAGCGGTGCCACGGTCGAGGCCGAGGTCATCACCCATGACCGCGCCAAGAAGGTGATCATCTTCAAGAAGAAGAAGACCACCACCTACCAGCGCACCAAGGGCCACCGCCAGGGCTACACCGAGGTTCGCATCAAGGCGATCAACGGCTAACTTTTTCGCTTGCGAAAAAGTTAGATGTGAAAAGAAACCTACTGATCCATTCGACATTCAGATGAAGAGGTAATCCCATGGCACATAAAAAAGGCGTTGGTTCCAGCCGCAACGGTCGCGATTCCCACTCCCAGCGCCTCGGCGTGAAGGAGTTCGGTGGCGAGCTCGTCCCCGGTGGCTCCATCCTCGTCCGCCAGCGCGGCACCAAGTTCAAGGCCGGCATCAATGTCGGCATGGGCAAGGACCACACCCTGTTTGCCCTCACCCTGGGCAAGGTCCGCTTCCAGGACAAGGGCCGCTCCGGCCGCTTCATTCACATCGATCCTGTCCAAGAGTGACTGGCCTCCGGGGCTGGCGCCGCGCGCCTGCCCTCTGAACCCCCGAGCACAGGCCGGGCTTAGCCCGGCCTGTGCTTATTCCTGCGCCCCCACGGTGTGAAGGCCCTCCATGTTCCTCGACCACATCCAGCTCACCATCGCCGCCGGCCACGGGGGTTCGGGTGCCATGAGCTTCCGCCGGGAGAAGTTCGCCCCGGAGGGTGGTCCTGACGGCGGGGATGGCGGCAAGGGCGGCAGCATCTTCCTGAAGGCCAACCGGGCCCTGAACACCCTCAATCCCTACCGCCACAAGCGCGACTTCGTGGCCGGCCGGGGCTCCCAGGGCGAGGGCTGCATGCGCCACGGCTCGGACGGGGCTGATGTGCTCCTCGAGGTCCCCCGGGGCACCCTGGTGAAGGACGCCCAGACGGGCGAGACTCTGGCCGAGCTCCTCCAGGACGGTGAGGTGGTCTGCGTGGCCCGTGGTGGCCGCGGCGGCCTGGGCAATGCCCGGTTCCGCAGCTCCACCAACCGCACCCCCAGGCACCACCAGCCCGGGGAGGACGGCGAGGAACGCATCCTCGACATGGAGCTGAAGCTCATCGCGGATGTGGGCCTGGTGGGCTTCCCCAATGCGGGCAAGAGCACCCTGGTGAGCCGCCTCAGCGCCGCCCGCCCCAAGATCGCCGGCTACCCCTTCACCACCCTGGAGCCCCAGCTGGGTGTGGTCAGCCTGGACCGCTTCGGCGGGGACGTGCTGGACAGCTGGGTCATCGCCGACATCCCCGGCCTCATCGAAGGTGCCGCCGAGGGCGCCGGCCTGGGCATCCAGTTCCTCCGCCACGTCGAGCGCACCCGCATGCTGCTCCACCTGGTGGACCTGTCGGATCCCATGACGGAGCCCGAAGAGGCCATCCGCGTCATCGAGGGAGAGGTCCGCGCCTTCAGCCCGGTGCTGGCCACCAAGCCCCGCTGGCTGCTGGGCACCAAGTCGGATGCCCTCCAGGACGACGACCGCCGCAAGGCCTTCACGGACCTCTGCGCGGCCCGGGGCCACCGTGCCTTCTTCATCTCCGGAGTCACCGGGGAGGGCCTCAAGGAACTGGCCTTCGCCGTGGATGCCGCCCTCAAGGCCGAGGCCCTGTAGTGCGCATCGGGCTCCTGGGTGGCGCCTTCAACCCCCCGCACGAGGGGCACCTGGAGCTGGCCCGTCTGGCCCTGGCCCACCTGGAGCTCGACGAGCTGCGCTTCGTCCCCACGGCCCTCAGCCCCCACAAGGAAGACCCCGGCGGCCCGACCCCCGAGGCCCGCCGCCAGCTGTTGGACCTCGCCCTGGTAGGCCTGGACCCCCGCTGCAAGGTGGACCCCCTGGAGCTGGAGCGGGGCGGCCGGAGCTACACCGTGGACACCCTGGAGGCCTTGGCCGACCGGGAACCCGGCACCCAGTGGATCCTCATCATGGGCAGCGATCAGCTGCCGGGCCTGCCCGCCTGGCGCCGCCCGGAGCGGGTCTTCGCCCTAGCCTCCGCCGCGGTGGCCCTGCGTCCCGGGGCCCCCTTCCAGGCGCCCGAGGTCCCGGGCCTGCGCCTCGTGGACCGCTGGAGCGGTGCCCCGGGTGAGCTGGTGTCCCTGCCCACCACGGACCTGGACCTGGCCTCCACCACCCTTCGCGACCGCCTCCGGGATGCCCCCGAGGCGGACCCCGCCGGTCTGCCCCCGCAAGTTCTCTCTGCCATTCGCTCGGAAACTTTGTATCGTTAAATTGACTTGGAGCCTGCATGTCCCTTGATTCCCGGCTTGCGACCGTCGTCGAAGCCGCCCGGTCCAAGAAAGCCTTCCGCGTCCGCCTGCTGGACGTGGGGGAGATTGCCAGCTTCACCGACACCTTTGCCTTCATGAGCGGGGGCAGCGACCGGCAGAACCGCGCCATCGCCGAAGCCATTGAGGATGCCCTCAAGCAGACGGGTGAGCATCCCATCAGCCGCGAGGGTGAGACCAACGGCAACTGGGTGCTCCTGGACTACGGCGATCTGGTCGTCCACGTCATGGACGAGGAGACCCGGCGGCACTACAACCTGGAGGGCCTGTGGAGCGCAGGCCGCGATCTGGAACTGCCCCCCGAAGAGCATCCTGAATCCGAGCCCACACCATAGGAGTCACCCTCCCCATGCCGCACCGCGAGATCAACCCCTACGAGGCCATGCAGGCCAGTCTGCGTGTCGCCTCAGAACTCTACGGACTCGATGACGCCCTCTTCAAGGTGTTCATGGCCCCCACCCGGTCCATGATCGTCAGCCTGCCTGTGCTCATGGACAACGGCCAGTGGGAAGTCTTCACGGGCTACCGCGTCCAGCACAACCTCACCCGCGGCCCCGCCAAGGGCGGCATCCGCTACGACATGAACGTCACCCTCGACGAGGTCAAGGCCATGGCGGCCTGGATGACCTGGAAGACCGCCGTGGTGGACGTGCCCTTCGGCGGTGGCAAGGGCGGCATTGTCTGCGACCCCAACCGCCTGAGCATCGGCGAGAAGGAGCGCCTCACCCGGCGCTACATCGCCGAGATCATGGACATCATCGGCCCCGACCGGGACGTGCCGGCCCAGGACATGGGCACCGACGCCCAGACGATGGCCTGGGTGCTGGACACCTACAATATGCATGTCCGCCGCACGGAGAACGCCGTGGTCACCGGGAAGCCCCTGGGACTCGGTGGCAGCCTCGGACGCAATGAGGCCACCGGCCGCGGCGTCCTCATCACCGCCCGGGAAGCCATGCAGCGCCTGGGCAAGCCTCTGGCCGGTGCCACCGTGGCCATCCAGGGCTTCGGGAACGTGGGCAGCCAGGCCGCCCGCCTGATGCATGAAGCCGGGGCCCGTATCGTGGCCGTGAGCGACCTCAAGGGCGCCATCCGGAACGACCGGGGCCTGGATGTTCACGCCCTGCTCAAGCACCACCTGGAGACCGGAACGGTCACCGGCCTGAAGGGTGCAGAGCCCATGGA
>Ga0194060_10002796_pt1 | contig 12440 bp, 11 predicted proteins | sample SepL225m_MetaG_FD_163427 | JGI IMG/M metagenome (GOLD analysis project Ga0194060, IMG submission 163427) | Anoxic zone freshwater microbial communities from boreal shield lake in IISD Experimental Lakes Area, Ontario, Canada - Sep2016-L222-5m | ecosystem: Environmental > Aquatic > Freshwater >... | reverse complement strand
CCCGCGGCCAAACCACACCCAGAAGGACTGTTCGGACATATCGCCAGTGAGGCTGTAACCCAGGACGCGCCACAGGTAGGACGCGATCGCTGAATCGGGTTGCACCTCAGAGACGAAGCGATCGAACCGTTCACACCCGGCATCGGCGACGAACGGCACCGTCGTCTGCATCGAGATTCGATCGGCCGGCACGCCGGCGCGCAGATGGCCCGTCCGCAGGTCGACGACGCCAGACGGTGTGCCGAGCAGCCAGGGGTCCGCGTCCCAATTCGCGCCGGCGTCAGCGATCGGCTTGATCGATCGCGCCAGGGCGAGCAAGTTGTCGAGCGCCGCGCGTCGATCGAACTTCAGCCAGTGATCGACCGCCTTACCACGCTCGAACGTGTCGGTCACGTCGAGCGCCCGATGCTGCTGGCGTCGAACGTGATCGATGGCGAGTCGGAACACCGCGCCGTCGGCATCAGGTGTCCAGTGATGGTCAGCCCAGACGAGCCAGCGAGCCCGACGATGATCGAATCGCACAGACGAACCGCACGCCGCGGCGAATGACTGAGCGGCGCCGACCTCGGTGAGCGCGAAGTCGCTACGCGCCCTCTCGGGACCGCCCCAGTTGATGACGTCGGCCGTGAGCCGCTTTGTCTGTGCGCTCATACGCCCCGGCCCATCGCCACGCCCTGGGTGTAACGGCGAAGTTCTTCGCGTAGATGGAGGATGGTCGCTCGGGCCTGGTCCCGTTCCTTTGTGAGGCGCGCGAGTTCGTGTACCGCAACGTGCGCGAGTTCACGTAGAACGGCGCTGTCGGACGCCAACTCGCGGGCCTCGTCGATCAACTCGGCCTCGGCTGTGACCAAGCCCTTAACCACAAGGTCAGCGGTTGTCATGGCTGGCCGCCGCCGCGCGCGTTGACACCCACGCGACGATCGCGCGTTCAGACCAGCCAATTCGGTTGGCTGATAGCTGCACAGGTTCCGGCATCGCGCCAGACCGCCGCAACCGCCACAAGGTCGTCGTAGACAACCCGAGCCGGGAGGTCAGTTCGCGCGGGCTGATGAATCGGTCAAGGTTGGAGTCACGGGACGTTGCTGGCGTGTTCATGCGCTAAGAATAACAGCGCGGTTTGGCCGTGTTGTACATCACGCAGCCGTCGGTCTCGCCCGAAGTCGATCGGATGCGAACTTAACAGAGCCGTACTAGGCGCCAAAGGTCGGGCCTACGCCGGGAACGCGATTACGTTGTCGACCGGCTTCGCGTCCAATAGCCGCTGGAACACGCGCGCCCACAGATTGAGCGCGGCTTTCCGTTCCTTGTCGCGTGCGTAGTGGTCGTAGGACTGCATGGCGCGAGGCCCACCGTCCGCATGATTCACGACAGCGGCCAGGGTATCGCGCGCCACGCCCGCCGCCGCCATCTTCGTGATCGCGGTTCGCCGTAGGTCGTGGCGCCAGAACACAAAACCGAGTTGCCGGGAGAGGATCGCGGAGGCTTTCTTGGCCCGCAGCGCGACGGAACTATTCGCCAGGCCGGCGAATACGTACTTCGCATCTGGCAATCGCCGAGCTTGTTGTTCCTTCACGATGGCCAGCACCGGATCGGACAGGTAGACACGATGCGCGCGCTTGTTCTTTGTGAGGCTGCCCGGCAGGGTCCACCAGCGCGTCGTCAGGTCCACGTCCTGCCAGCGCATCCCGAAGCACTCGCCGGGCCGCTGCGCGGCCAGCATGAGCACTTGTAGCCCCCGCGCGATCGTGGGGGAGAGCCGTTCCGCGTCGTCGTCGCTGGCCGGCAGACGCGACGTGAACGGCGCCACCTTTGCGGCTTCTAGCGCGGCCCAAAGTTGCCGGAGTTCGTCATCGGTCAGGACGCGCGTCCGTCGTGCTTCGACACCCGGTTTCTTGATCCGCGTGGCCGGGTTCGCCTCGATGGTTTCCCGGTCCAGCGCGAAGTTGAACATGGTGGACACAACCGCGAGCGTCCGATTCGCCATCACACCCGCGCCCCGTTCGGCGATCGTGGCGACCAAATCGCGCACGTCGCGCCGGGTGATGTCGCGCGCCGCTCGGTGGCCCCAGGTGGGGAGTACGTCTATGTCCAAGATCCGTTGATCTTCTTCCCACGACCGTTTACGCGGCTTCGCGTGCAGCATGATGTAGTCGGCCGCGAGATCCTTGACTGTCGCCGCCTCGCGGGCCGCTTTCTTACCGGAGGCGGGGTCGCCGCCGTGTTCCACGTCATATCGAGAGTCGCGGGCCTTCTTGCGTGCTTTGGCGAGGCTGGTATCCGGGTAGACGCCAAGGCTGTAGCGCCGAAGCACCCTCCCCTTGCGGTAGAACAACACCCACGTCTTGCGCCCGGCCGGGCTTACCCGCAGCGCGAGTGATGGACAGTCCGCGTCGAACACCTCATATCGCCGTGTCCGGTCTGGTTTCAGGCTCGCCACGCCGCGCGCGGTCAGTGTTTCAGTGGCCATGAACGTCCCCCTGATATGTTGAAACGCGGGTAACACATGGGTAACAGCGTAACATGGCAACGCCTGAAAAGCGAAGGAAACCCGAAAACGCATATGCACCCAATAAACACGGGCCTCAATCCTGTGTTTTGGCCTGTTTTGGAGGTGGGTGAAAACGAGTGAAAAACACCGAAAACCTGAATGGGGTTCAGGGGGTCGCTGGTTCGAATCCAGTCATCCCGACCAGTTTGTAAACGCGGGGTCACATGGGGGTCGCAAAACGACACCGCGTGCCCCGCGTTTTCATGTACGGCATCATCTGGTCGCCCAGAAGCGGTGTGTCGCGCGACACCGTCTGTTCCACTGCAAGCCCCTGGGTCGGCGCTGGTCTGGGCACGGCGCAACCGCATCGGGGAGCCACCGTTGAGATACGCGGAGGCTGAACCGGTACAATGCCAGACAGATCGTCGGGGGGACTGAGGAATCGCGCGAGCACCAACACCCGCCCTGGAATTGCGTCATGGCCGAACCGAATCTCTCTTCCTTCATCTGGTCCGTTGCTGACTTGCTGCGCGGCGACTACAAGCAGTCCGAGTACGGCAAGGTCATCCTCCCATTCACCGTGCTGCGACGTCTCGACTGCGTTCTGGAGTCCACCAAGGTCGCCGTGCTGAAGGAAAGGGAAGTCCGGGAGAAGGCCGGGCTGCTGTACCTCGTCACGGAGAAGTTCGCCAACGTCGATCTCCACCCGGCGGCCGTCAACAATGCCCAGATGGGCGCCGTCTTCGAGGAGCTGATCCGCAAGTTCGCCGAGCTGTCCAACGAAACGGCCGGGGAGCACTTCACGCCGCGTGAAGTCATCCGGTTGATGGTGAACCTCATCTTCATCGAGGACGATGAGGCCCTCACCAAACCCGGCGTGGTCCGCTCGCTGTACGACCCCACCGCTGGCACCGGCGGCATGTTGAGCGTGGCCGACGAGCACCTCGCCGGCCTGAATCCCGACGCCCGGCTCGTCATGTATGGTCAGGAGCTGAACCCCGAGTCCTATGCCATCTGCAAGGCCGACATGCTCATCAAGGGCCAGGACATCGGCAACATCGTCTTTGGCAACACGTTGTCCGCCGACGGGCTGCACGGGAAGGCCTTCGACTACATGCTGTCCAATCCACCGTTCGGCGTGGAGTGGAAGAAGATCGAGCGCGAGATTCGCAAAGAAGCCGAGCAGATGGGCTTCAACGGCCGTTTCGGCCCGGGCCTGCCTCGCGTCAGCGACGGCTCTCTACTGTTCTTGCTTCACCTGATCTCGAAGATGCGGCCAGCCAAAGACGGCGGCAGCCGCTTCGGCATCGTCCTCAACGGATCGCCGTTGTTCACCGGTGGGGCAGGGTCTGGCGAGAGCGAGATCCGCCGCTACGTGCTGGAGAACGACCTCGTGGAGGCCATCATCGGCCTGCCGACCGACATGTTCTACAACACCGGCATCAGCACGTACGTGTGGATCGTCAGCAACCGCAAGCCCGCTGCACGCAAGGGCAAGGTGCAACTGCTTGATGCCAGCAGCTTCTGGCAGAAGATGCGCAAGAGCCTGGGCAGCAAACGTAAGGAACTGAGCCCCGCGCACATCGACGACATCACCCGTCTCTTTGGCGAGTTCCGAGAGGTCACCCGCGACGGCGTGCCCATCAGCCGCATCTTCAAGAATGAGGATTTCGGCTATCGCACCATCACGGTCGAGCGCCCTGCGCGGGACGAGAACGGCCAGATCGTGCTGGCCACCAAGGGCAAGGCGAAGGGCAAGCCCGTGCCGGATGCCGACCTGCGCGATACCGAGAACGTCCCGCTCAGAGAGGATGTCGACACGTACTTCAAGCGCGAGGTGCTGCCTCACGCTCCGGACGCGTGGATCGATCATGACAAGACGAAGGTGGGCTACGAGATTCCCTTCAACCGGCACTTCTACGTCTTCAAGCCGCCGCGCCCGCTTGCCGAGATTGACGCCGATCTGAAGGTGGTCACCGATCGCATCCTGACGATGATCGGAGACCTGTCGAAATGAATGACGCGACGCTCATCGAGGAGTTCGTATGAAATTCCTGCCCGCGGTGTTCGAGGAACGCGAAATCCGTCGTGTTTACGACGAGAAGACCGAAACCTGGTGGTTCTCGGTCGTGGACATCGTTCAGGTGCTGACTCAGCAGCCCGACTACCAGACCGCCCGCAAGTACTGGAACAAGCTGAAAGAACGGCTGGGCAAGGAAGGCAGTCAGTCGGTGACAAATTGTCACCGACTGAAATTGCCAGCCGCCGATGGTAAGCAATACGTCACCGACGTCGCAAACGCCGAGACCCTGTTACGTCTAGTCCAGAGCGTGCCCAGCCCCAAGGCTGAGCCGATCAAACTCTGGCTCGCCAAGGTCGGGTACGAGCGAATGCAGGAGATGTCTGATCCGGCCCGCGCCCTCGAACGTGACCTGAAGCGCGAACTCCTGAACGCCATCATGGGAGCCTTGGACGCGCACACCACCATGAGCACGCAAGCCCTGAACTCTTCGATCGTCCAAGACGGCATGAAAGAGATCCTGCTGAACCACGCGGGGCTCTGGGAGACGCTGCGCGGCCCAACTGCGGGATCGGCGACCGGATCAAGTCGGGCATAGGGTCCGGCACAATCAACCCGAATCGCCCCGGGTGCCAAGCCGTGCCCTCATCGCAGACCGCCCCAGACCGCAGAATACCTGGCGCGGCCGATCGTTCCGCCGAGCGACGGTCCATCACGACTGAGGCGCATGTCCTCCAAGCATTCCTAGTCTCATCGCGATCATCGCTACCGTCGGCGGAACGTAATCGGGTACGTCTCGCCCTCCATCGAAAGTGACAGGTTCATCGTTCGGCAGTCGGCCGACACGGTGCCGCCGAACGCGAAGGCGACACCCGCGGTGGTTGCGGCGATCCGCACGCTCGTGCCCATCGTTGAACCGGACGCAGGCGCCGAGCCGGAGCCGAATGCGCCTCCGTTCATGGTCATCGTTCCCGTGAGGCTGGTACCCGACTGGCGAAGGGAGAACCCCATGGTCCCGACATCTTCCACACGGGCCGCCCATTCCCCGGACAGCGAGCAGCCTTGCGACGCCGGCTTCGGCGCAGACGAGGAATCCTGCGCAGTCGGTGCCGCCATCCTTCGCTTTCGCGTGGGCGGTCACCGTCACCGCCGTCAGGTCTTTCGGCGCGAACGTGTAGACGCGCTGGTCGGAGGTGGCACCAGGGGTGAGTGCGTTGCCCGCGTACTCCCACCAGTAAGTGATCGCATCGCCCCCAGCGGGGCGTTCGGACGCCGTGATGCGGACGTCCTGGCCCGGGTACGGGTCGGACGGGAACGCCTGCAGTGTGATCTGTGGAGCGACCACGTCAATCTCGAGTGGTTCGGATTCGGCGATGGTCGAGAGAACCGGGCCTGACGGCTGCAGCACTTGCACCCAGACCTTGACTGTACCGGTTGCCGAGAACCTGCCAGACGAACCGTTCGCGCGTCCCTCGACAGGCGAAAACGTGACCTCCGGGTTCGGCTGCCAGCGATAGACCAAGCCGGCTGGCAGGGGAGAGCCGTCGGTCGCCCTGACCTGGGCTGAGAACGAGAGCGATTGGCCCGGCGTCACCGTTCCCCTGCCGCCTGTCGACCGCGCGTTCTGCTGGTCGCTTGCCCCCGCGTGCGCTAGACTTCCGGGGATGCGCGTCTTGATCGGATCGATCGTCGGGCTGGTCGCGTTGTGGCTGGCGTTTCGCGGAGAGTCGCCCGAAGCCCTGCTCGCGGCCATCCGGCTCGCCGACCCATGGTGGATGGTCGTCGCCCTCCTGTCGATAGCCGCATCGCTCGGCCTGGTGGCGCTGCGTTGGCGCGTGCTGTTCGGGATCACGACGACGTCCCCGCCAAGTCTGGGCTTGCTGTTTCGTGCGCTGGTCCTTGGACAAGCCGTCAACATCGTGCTGCCTATCCGCGTCGGCGAGTTGGTTCGCGTGCTTCTGGTCTACCGATCCGGCGGCCAGACGATCGAGCGCACCTTCGTCACCGTCGCTGCGGAGCGGCTCATGGATACCGGGACAGTGGCGCTCGCCGCGGGGTGGCTCGCGATGCAGGTCGTGTTTCCGCCCTGGCTCGCCGGGCCGGTCCGCGCATTGACGATGGTGGGCCTCATCGCCGCGGGTGTGGGCGTCGTCACCATGCTGGCCGGCAGGCAAGTGGCGGCCTTTCTGCGGACGAAAGTCGAAACCAGCGCGCATCAGGGCGTCGCCCGTCTGGCTCGACTCAGCGCCTCGGCGGCCGAGGAGGCCTGGCACGTGCGCGATCCGCGGACGCTGGTGCCGGCCCTGGTGCTCACCGTGTTGATTCTGGTGATGTCGGCGGCCACCAACTACATCCTGATGACGGCCTTCCACCTGACGTTGCCGATGACGGCGCCGATCCTGGTACTGCTGGTGCTGCAGGTCGGCAGCGCGCCCGTCTCGACGCCAGGCAACCTTGGCGTGTTCCAGTATCTGACGGTGCTGGCACTCGGTGTCTATTCGGTGGACCGGACGACGGCCGCGGCGTACTCGATCGTGCTGTACGCGATTGCGTATGGACCCAAGCTGGTGCTGGGATCGTGGCTGTTCGTGCGGGTCGCGCGCGACGCGACACTGGGGCCCGAAGTGCTGGCGATGATTCGGGGACGGCGATGATCGCGGCCGGGACGCGGGTCTCGGTCGTCGTTCCGTGCCGCAACGAGTCGCGACACATCATGCAATTACTCGACGCCCTCCGAACGCAGACTCGCGTGCCCGACGAAGTCATCATCGTCGATCACTCGTCGGACGCGACCGCCGACGTCGTCGCGCGGTATGCCGGTGCGCATCCCGACCTGGCCATTCGCCTGCTGCCGGTGGACAAGGCGTCGATTCCGGCGTCGGTGAATGCCGGAGTCGCGCAGGCCGAAGGCGACGTGATCGTGAGGCTCGACGGCCACGCTATTCCCGATGTCGATTACGTCGAGCGGGCGGTCGCTGCGCTTGGGGCGGGCGCCGACATCGGCGTGGCCGGCGGCGTCTGGCTGGTCGCGCCAGGGGCCGACACGCGCACCGCCGAGGCGATTGCCAGGGCGGTGTCGCACCCGGTCGGCGCGGGCGACGCCGCGTATCGCATCTCGGCGGGTTCGCCCAGTCGCCGCGACGTCGATACCGTGCCGTTCGGCTGCTATCGCAAGGCGCTGTGGAGCGAATTGGGCGGCCTCAACGAACAGTTGCTATCCAACGAAGATTACGAGTTCAACTATCGCGTACGGGCCAGCGGCCGGCGCGTCGTCCTCGATACCGCCGTTCGCTGCACGTATTTTGCGAGAGCCACACTGGGCGCACTGGCTACGCAGTACTTCCGGTACGGCTGGTGGAAAGTCGCCATGCTGCGGCGCTATCCGGCATCGCTGCGCTGGCGGCAAGCCGTGCCCGCGGCATTTGTCGCCACGCTGATCGGCCTGCTGATGCTGTCGGGGTTCTCGCTGGTTGCGCTGGCCGCGCTGGCCGGCGTGCTCATGCTCTACGCCGGGCTGATCGTGCTCGCCTCGATTGATGTGTGCAGGAAGGCCGGGTCGTGGCGAACGCTGACGAAGCTGGTGGCGGCGTTTGCGACGATCCACCTGTGCTGGGGCGCCGGCGCCCTCGTCAACCTCGCCACCTGCGGGCGATGGCCGTTCGGACCGGATTCGGTGGCCGTTCGCTAGTACTTCACTTCGCGAAGCACCAGATTGAAGCTCCCGACCGGCAGGTCGGCCTGCAGCCTGAGCGGGATCCGCTTCGCATCGTCGGACAACCACAGCGTCATTTTCCGGCCAATCGGTTTGCCCGCCGCGTCGACCACCGTCGGTGTGATCTTAAAGCCCGGCAGGGTGCCGATTCCCGTCTTGACGTCTTCTCTCTGGCCCACCGCGGCCGACAGGGAATAGACCGCGTCGCTGATGCACACCGGCATCTTGATCGTGGTGCCGGGAGCCAGGGGCATGGCGCGCATCGCGTAAAGCGCCGACAACGCATCCTGGGCCAGCGCGGGCACCGCGATGTCTTTCTTCATGCTGGTGGACGTCTGCATCTCGAAAATCGCGGTTCGTCCATCGGGATTGAAGCGCAGCGACTTCAGGCGCTTGCGTCCGTTCTCGTCGCTGTAGACCGATCCGCGCTGCGACGTGAGGCTGTAGACGTCGAGCAGCGAGTCGGCTTTGTAGTACAGCGAATACAACTTGGCCAGCATGGGCGAGGGGCGGCCCTCACCCAGGAGGTAGTACGCCATCGATCCGTACGAGGCGTGCTTGTCGACCACACGCAGCGTGGCGGACCCCGCCGTCACGAACGCCATCGACCACGAGACGTCGTACGACAGGGTTTCGCCCGCCGCGAAGGGCACGGGGCGCTCGACTTTGGGAGCAGCAGCGGCTGCAGCGGCAGGCGGACGCTTTGTCGTCTGCGTGGATTTGGGCTTGGCGGCCGGCTTGGTCTGTCTGGCTTCGAGGCCGATGGCTATCGCGCCGACAGATCCGACAAGACAGACGAACGCGGACACGACGAGACGGGCACGCACACGGGAGTTGGTCATAGATGTCACACGGACAGAGACAGTGTGGAGCCAGAATACTGTCTCCGCCGGAGTGGTGTCTAGCGCGCCCAGCGGGTCGTACAAGACAAGCGGGGAACCACCGGGTCCCCCGCAGATAGACCACCGAGACGGACGTCGCGAGTGTTACGCGTGCATCCGCGTGTACTTGGCTTCGAGATCCTCGCGCGATTCCATGTTGTTCGGGTCGGTGATGATGCACTCGTCAACCGGGCAGACTTCGACGCACTTGGCAGTTTCGAACGCACCCACGCATTCCGTGCACTTATCCACGGCGATGACGTAGACCGAGTCGGCCTGAGAAATCGCCTCGTTCGGGCACTCGGGCTCGCAGGCGCCGCAGCTGATGCAATCAGCTTCCTTGATGAACATAGCCATGACCTGATGTCCTCCTTATCGGTGCCCCCAGGGGCACGAAACTTCGTTTGATCTACAGACTAGCAAACTTCGATCCGTTCTGGCGAATGAGTTTTCGAACCAATTCGACACGCAAGATCCCTAGCAAATTACGAACGCCGGTTTTCCGGCGCGTTTCCGTCGAGATCTCGCCAAAAGTCGTGCCAATGCCGACCCGGGTCGTCGCATTTCGTACCAGCACCAACGAGGAAGGCTGCCATCACCGGTGCGGCGCCAGCCAACCGGGAGGTGCAGGCGAGGCCGCAACCGCGGCCGACAGCAGGGCCGCGGTGAGCGCAAGCGCGAGGGCGGGTCTGGTCATCGGTGGAGGCGGTCGGGAACCGCTGCTACATCAAAATGGAAATCTTGGCCTTGGCCTTCAACTGCTCGACGAACGCCTGGCTCTTCTGCTCTCGCAGTTGGTTGGACAGATACTCGCGAATCTGTTCTTTGACCTCGTCGAACGGGACATCGCGGCTCGGCTTGGCTTCCTGCATCTGGATGATGTGGAAGCCGAACGGCGTCTCCACCACACCGCTGGTCTGCCCGGGCTTGAGGCTGAAGGCCGCCTGGTCGAACTGCGGCACCATCTGGCCCTTCGCGAAGAACCCGAGATCGCCGCCGTTGGGGGCGGAACCGGGATCCTGCGAGAACTTCTTGGCCAGCTCGGGGAACTTCGCGCCCGCGCGCAGTTGCTTGAGCAGGTCGCCGGCCTGCGCCTTTGCCTTGGCCTTGGTCGCAGCGTCGGCCTTCTCGTCGGCGCGAATCAGGATATGGCTGGCGTGCACCGACTCGGCCTGGTGAAAGCGGGCCTTGTTCTGATCGAAGAACGTCTTGATCTCGGCATCCTGCACCTTGATGGTCGGCTCGATGTCGGTCTGGAGCATCTGGTTGACCGCGATGGTGTCTTCGGTCTCCTTGCGCAGTTGATCGGCGGTGACGCCACGCTGCTGGAGCATCTGGCTAAACGCGGCTTCGGTGGGAAACTGTTTCTTCAGATCGCCCAGCTGCTTGTCGATGTCCCAGGGCGCAACGGCAATCTTTCTCGAGCGAGCTTCCTGCGCCAGCAAATGGAACCCCATGATGCGATCGAGCACCTGCCGATAGACCGCGTCGCGCTGCTCGGGAGGTACCGTGCTGCGGGCCCGCTGCTCGAGCGTCTTGACGGCCATTTCGAGTTCGGTGGCGGTCACGTTTTCGTTATTGACCTTGGCGACCACGTCGGGCAGCTTGGCCGGCACCGGTTTGGGCGCCGCGTCTGGGGCGGGCGCAACCGGAGCCGAGGACGCCGCGGCGGCGGGTGTGGCTGGCGTGGCGGGCGTGGCGGCGGCCGGTTTGGCCGCCTCCTTCTGCCCGCACCCGACACCAGTACAGATTGAGACGATGGCGAACGCGGCGAGGCTTCTCTTCACGGTAACTCCCTAGATGCGGACAACCGGTCCACGGTACCAGACCACTTGCCGATACGCAAGACGGCGTTGCGGCGGCACCGCGGGTGCCCCTCGGGTTGGACTCGCGCGCGTTTGCCTGTTGCGCCGGACTGAGAGGTTTGCTACAGTCAGAGCCGTACACACACCGAAGCCTTGATTCCCATCTTGTCTTTCCGCCAGAGCACTTACCCAACGCGCCCAACAGCGGCATGTCGCCGCGTCATCACGAGGTGAAATAACAGCGTGGCAGTCCGGTTGTTTCTTGGAAATCTCCCCTACAGCGCGACCGAGGTTGACGTCCGAGCCCACGTCACCGCTGTTGCGCCACCGCTGTCTGTCGTACTCCCGATGGATCGCGAAACAGGTCGTCCCCGCGGGTTTGCGTTCGTCGATTACGCAGACCTTGCCGCGGCTACCGAGGTCATTCGTCAGCTGAACGGTCAGCCGTTCATGGGGCGGACGTTGTCGGTCAGCGAAGCGCGGCCCAGAGAAGAGCGGGGGCCTCGTCCTCCGATGGGAGCGCCGTCGGGATTCGGGCCGCGGCCCGGTCCGCCTTCCGGCCCGCCTGGTTCTGGCGATGTCGGGGGCCGACGCGAACGGAACTTCGGTCCGCCCGCCCCGCCCAAAGGCAAACGGACCTCACAGGGGAAGGGCCGCGCCGAACAGGGGCCCAAAGGCCCGATCAAGGTGCGTGGCGGCGGTCGCGTCTACGACGTGGACGAACCGGTGGTGGTGGACGCCGCGGCCCTCGCGCCGTATGACGACTTCGCCACCAGCCTTCCCGACGACGAGAAGGCGGTTGACCGCGACCAGGCCTCCGACCAGGTGGTCGTCCCGGATCTGGCGGGTCTGGGCGACGACGCCGACGACGAATAGCGGGCAGGCGGATTGGGACGCGGCGTGTCGGCGGTGGTCGGTTCTGAGAACGGCCGTCGGACGCCGCTGGTTGTCACACCGTTCGAACGCCTCTCGCGCCGAGAGGCGTTAGTCCGTGTTGTGGTTTGGCTCGGCGGCCCCCGCTGCCCGAGGGGGCGGAGTGATCGACATCGACAGAGTTCGCTGCCGGCCTGGCCCGGCGCGCCCGGCGGCGCGCTCGGCTCTTCGCGATCCCAGCGCTCGACGCGCATGGCCGTCTCTCGCCCTTCTCCTTCTGGCCGTCGGCTTGCTCGGGTCCGCCGTCGCGGCACGAGGGGGCGAGGATCGGCGGCCCGTCCTGACCTCAACCGAACGAGACTGGCTGCGCACGCATCCGTCTGAACTCTGCATCGCCCCGGAAGCCGATTACCCGCCGTTCAGCTTTTTGACTGAAGGTGTGTGGCGCGGCCTGTCGGCCGACGTGGTTCGCCTCACCGAAGACCAGCTCGGCACGCGGTTCCCCGTTCTTCCTGCGCAGAATCTCGACGCCATTCTCGGCCGTGCGCGCCGGGGCGACCCCGGCATCGTGACTTCGATCAGGGACACACCAGAACGCGACGAATTTCTGTTGTTCACCGAGTCGTACGTCAGCGTGCCCACGGTGATTCTTGTGAGGGCC
>Ga0194060_10002795_pt1 | contig 12441 bp, 11 predicted proteins | sample SepL225m_MetaG_FD_163427 | JGI IMG/M metagenome (GOLD analysis project Ga0194060, IMG submission 163427) | Anoxic zone freshwater microbial communities from boreal shield lake in IISD Experimental Lakes Area, Ontario, Canada - Sep2016-L222-5m | ecosystem: Environmental > Aquatic > Freshwater >... | reverse complement strand
AAATTAACCAGTTCCGTTGATATATGCTTGCCCTCCATATCGGCAATATCCCTGATGGGGGAATCCTCCTGCACAACCAATACCCACCGGGCCTCTTTCGGAGACACCTTTGAATAAACAAGATCCTGAACCACATGCACGTTTGATTCGTTCTCCATGATCCAGTCCTTGCCCGTCAGCCCCAGATCCAGGTTTCCGTCAGCCACATACCTGGACATTTCCTGTGCCCGGACAAGGGTACAGGAAATATCGTCGTCATTGATATCAGGAAAGTAACTCCTGTCATCGTAGGTAATACGCCAGCCGGCCCGTTTAAAAAGATCAATCGTATTTGCTTCCAGGCTGCCCTTGGGTATACCCAGTTTCAGCTTGCTCATTTATACACTTCCTCCGGATTGAATATTCTTTCTTCCTTAATCTCTACTTCCCCATCCGCCAGCCGCCGGTAAAAACAGGACCGGTAGCCAGTGTGGCAGGCTGCACCGCCAATCTGGTCAACTTTCAGCAGCACCGTATCTTCGTCGCAATCAATGTAAATTTCCTTGACCTGTTGAACGTTTCCGGACGACTCACCCTTCAGCCAAAGTGATTTTCTGGATCTGCTCCAATACGTGGCCTTGCCCGTTGCCAAGGTAGAAAGCCAAGACTCACGGTTCATATAAGCCAGCATCAGCACCTCATTGGTACGGCAGTCCTGGGCAATAACCGGCACCAAACCATCGCCTTTCGCAAAATTCGGTTCTAACATCTTAATCCCCTTCGCCAACTAGTCTTTTCCAAACTGCTCCGCAGTAAACCGTCGAATGCTAAATTAAGAACCCATATTTATCAAGGATTATTTTTAGCTATGTCGCAAATATCCAGGATTCGTTCCACGTTAAAAACGCGTTTGGAACCCTGTGATGCACAGATCGCCTCCAGTCCGAGAAAGGAATGGCCCTTGTACTCCATATCACCAACCCTCAGAGGCTTGATCGTCCGTCGTGATTTTTCATCTTTGGCCTTCAAGTAGATAATTTCCAGCTCTTCTCCACTGCCGATGGCCGCCTTAATCCGTCGCAGCTTTTCCTCCCGGGGGTATTGCCGTTCAGCCTGGGCATATTGAAAACGCGTCAGGAATTTTATCACCTGCCAGTCCAGCAGAATATGGCTTTTTTTGAGGGGTTGTTTCAGGATAACGCCGGCCAGCGTCGTGCAACGCGAAAGGGCCACATACATCTGCCCATGGGCAAAAGTACCCCGCCCCACATCGATGACGGCCCTGGCAAACGTCTTACCCTGACTCTTGTGGATAGTAACGGCAAAGGCCAGCCGCACGGGATACTGAGTAAAGGAGCCGACAACCTCTGAGGCAAGCGCCGCACCCCGGAGAAAGAAACGATATATTTCCCAGGTATGCTGAGCGATTGCAACGTCTTCACCTGTTTCCAAGCGGGCCAAAATGAGCGGCAGCCCATCCTCGTCCTCATCGAATCCCGTCACCCCGCCAATCGTACCGTTGATCCAACGCCCGTAGGAGTCATTATTGAGAAGCATGATCTGGGCGCCTTTCTTGAGCTTGATCTCGATTCCCGTGGGCAGGTATTCCGGCCCAAAATCCCCCGCCATGCGGCCCGAAGCCTCCCAGGTCCTGCCGGACAATCCGTCCAGCCGCTCCGCATTAATGTGGTTGGCCAGCTCGTTGGTGCTCGTCAGGTGGATATAATAATCCTGAGGCGGCGCTTCGAAATGGGGATCATAACGTTGATTGAAGAGGCAGAGATCGTCTTCAGTAACCGTATCGTTGCGGATGGCATTGAGAAGGCGGACGAATTCGTCGTCCCGTTGGCGGTAGACAGTCTCCAGCTCGACCAGCGCCATGTCCAGCCCATCCATGACCCGGGCGCTGAAGAAGTATGGGGTGGCATAGTGGGTACGAAAGATCTCCCGTTCTTGACGGGCCACGACTGGCGGCAGCTGGTAAAGATCACCGATGAAAATCATCTGCACGCCGCCGAAGGGAAGCGTCTCGACCGGACCATAGAGACGCAGAAACCTATCCACACAGTCGAGCAGATCGGCCCGCACCATGGATACTTCATCAATCACAATGGTGCTCAGCTTTTTGTAGAGGCTCTTTTTCTGTCCCCTGGTTTGACGGTGAATACCGTCGGGGGTCACATCGGGACGAAAATGGAAAAAAGAATGGATCGTCTGCCCGCCCACATTGATCGCGGCCACCCCTGTCGGCGCCAGGACAACGGCATTCTTCCGTGTTCTCCCGAGGAAGTACGTGAGCAGGGTTGACTTCCCCGTCCCTGCCCGTCCCGTAACAAAAACGTGCCGCTGCGTACCCTCCATCAACTCCAGCGCCTGCTGGAACTGGGAATTAAGATCGATACTTTCCTGATTTGACTTTGATTGCTCAATCTTTTTGGCCACAAATTTGTCCCGGAAACATGAGTGTTTACAGAAAGGGCAGCGGTTTCTCCATGCGATAGACGAGCGACTGACAGGAGGCGATAAGTTTGCCTCGTTCCTCGGTCACCTTTATCTCATAAACAGCGGTCTTGTTGGTACGGTTTATTTCCCTGGCTTCCGCAGTCAAGGTTGCCCCCGGAGAGGGGGTTGACAGATAACTGATGTTCATGTTCAGGGCCACGGCAATCGTACCGTGGGAATTTGCGGCTGTCTCAAAAGCCTCATCGATCAGGGCGAACAGCGCTCCGCCATGGGCTTTGCCGAAGATGTTTTCCATATCCGGCGTAAACACCAGGGAAACTTTAGAATATCCTTCCTCCAAATCGATCAGCTTCAGGTTGAATTTCCTGGCAAAGGGCTCTTGTGCTACCTGTTTGAAGATCGCCTCTCTTACCTTATCATTCATGACATCAACCCCCTCGCGATCAGCATTTTCTCAAGTCGAGAACCGTTTTCGCCTTTCCCTCCGTCTGCCCGAGCGACCCTTTTTCCAGCAGTTTGACAGTTACGGAGATTCCCACTGCTGCGGTGATGCCATTTTTGATCAGAGATATCAATTCCTGCTGCTTTCTCTCATCACTAATTATCGCCTCAGCAACTTCCACTGCCACGGTCAGATCGTCAAGAGCGCCCGTTCTGTTCACGATTATCTGGTAGCAGGACTCCGCTCCCCTAATGTCGGCCAGCACCGTGCCAATGTGGCAGGGGAAGACATTTTCGCCCTGAATCACCAGCATATCGTCCGTTCTGCCCATGACCCGGCTCATCTTGACGAACGTCCTGCCGCAGGGGCAAGGTTCCGTTATCAAGCGGGTCAGGTCCCGCGTCCGGAAACGGATCAGGGGAAAGGCTTCCTTGGTCAGGGTGGTAAGTACCAGTTCGCCGGCTTCACCGGGCGCCACGGGCTCCATGGTATGGGGATTCACTACTTCAACAAGGAAATGGTCCTCATTGATGTGCATGCCATTTCTTTCGATGCACTCTCCCGCCACGCCCGGACCGTTCACCTCGCTCAGGCCATAATTGTCGATGGCAATAATCTTCAGCCGGTCCTGAAGTTCCTGCCGCATCATCTCTGACCAAGGCTTGCCGCCGAAAAAACCGCACCGCAGGGAAAGGCTGTTGACGTTGATTGCCATCTCATCGATGGCGTCGGCCAGCATAAGTGCGTAGCTGGGTGTGCAGATGAGGGCCGTCGTTTTGAAATCCTGCATGATCTTTACCTGGCGGGCGGTATCGCCGCTGGAGATGGGGATAACGGAAGCCCCGATCAGTTCCGCACCGTAATGGATGCCGAAGCCGCCCGTGAAAAGGCCGTATCCGAAGGCAATCTGGATGACGTCGTCATGGGTTATGCCGCCGGCAGTAAGGATCCTGGCCACCATATGGGACCATATTTTAATGTCATTTTTTGTGTACCCTACCACCGTGGGTGTGCCTGTTGTTCCGGCAGAAGCGTGCAGCCGCACGACCTCTCGCAGGGGGGTGGCAAACATGCCGTAGGGATAACTGCTGCGCAGATCCTCTTTCGTGGTAAAGGGCAATTTCCGCAATTCACTGAGCAAGCGAAAGCCATCGGGGTCAACATCGGCTTCATCAAATTTTTTCCGGTAAAAAGGCACATTCCTGTATACCCGGGAAATCGTGGCCTGCAAACGCTCCAGTTGCAGTTGTTCCAACTCTCCCCTCTCCATCGTCTCTTTTTCAGGTCTCCAATACATACCATCCCCTCCCGTATAAATCAGGGCTATCCTCCACTATACCGCCATTTCCGCATCCAGATCACGTCCCAGATAGGCCCGCTGCACATCCTTGTTGGCCAGCAGGTCATCGGCCGGCCCCTGCAATACTACCCGGCCCGTTTCCAGGACATAGCCGCTGTCGGCTATCCGCAAGGCGTTGCGGGCATTCTGTTCCACCAGGAGGACGGTGAGGCCGTACCGATTGCGCAGATCAACGATATGCTTGAATATTTCCTTGATGATAAAGGGCGCCAACCCCATGCTCGGCTCGTCGAGCAATAGTAGTTTCGGCTTGGCCATCAAGGCGCGGCCGATCGCCAGCATCTGCTGCTCCCCGCCGGACAGGGTGCCTGCCGCCTGCCGCCTGCGCTCTTGCAAGATAGGGAAAATTTCATAAATCCGTTCCCGATCCCCTTCAATCTCCTTTCTTTTCCCGAAAGAGAAGCGGGAAAAAGAGCCCAACAGCAGATTGTCCTCAACACTCATGGGTTTGAAAACCAGCCTGCCTTCCGGAACATGGGAGATACCCATTTTTACTATGAGGTCGGGGCTTAACCGGGCAACCTCCTGCCCGTCATACCGAATGCTGCCGCTGGCAGCTCTGATAAGCCCGGAAATGGTGTTGAGGATCGTTGTTTTCCCGGCCCCGTTGCCGCCGATCAATGCCACAATCTCGCCGGCCCGGACATGCAGGGACGCCCTTTTGACCGCATTGATCTTTCCATAATAGACATCTATGTTTTTAATGACCAGCATCCTAGATACTATCGTCCTCCCCCAGATAGGCAGCGATTACCTGGGGATTTTTCTGGATTGCGAGGGGACTCCCCTGAGCTATTACCTCGCCGAAATTGAGCACCATGATCGTGTCGCTGATCCGCATGACCAAATCCATATCGTGTTCCACCAGGGCGACGGTGATACCCTTTTCGTCCCTGATTTTTTTGATGAGATCGCCCAGCCTGGCTGTTTCCCGGATATTCAGTCCGGCGGCCGGTTCGTCAAGCAACAGCAGCTGCGGCTCCGATGCTACTGCCCGGGCCAGCTCAAGCAGCCGTTGACTCCCGAAGGGGAGCTCACTGGCGGGCATGTCTTTCTTGTCTATCAAACCTACAAATTCGAGTTCTTTTTCCGCATACTGGCGACAACGTTGCTCGTCCCGCCAATAGCTCGGAGTTTTCAGAAGCGCATCGAGCACGGAATAACGAATGCGACGATGGCAACCGGTCATGACATTCTCCAGTACCGACATATTATGAAAGATTTCCAGATTCTGGAATGACCGGACGGAACCGGCCTTCGCCCGCCGGTAGGGGGAAAAGCGGGAAACGTCCAGCCCCTGGAAAGCGACGGTCCCCGCATTGGCCTTCACGAGGCCGCTTACCACGTTCAGGAGCGTAGTCTTTCCGGCCCCGTTCGGTCCGATAATGGCCGTTATGCTGCCGAGAGCGACAGAAAAATCCACCTTGTTCAAGGCTTTAACCCCACCGAAGGTTACCTCTACCCCCCGGCAGTGCAAGATATTATTTTCCGCCTGCACCATCGTCCCTCTTTGGTTTCAGCATTGAAAACAGCTTTACCAGCCCTCCGGCTATCCCCTCGGGCAAAAAGATGATAAAAACGATCAGGATCCCACCGTACAAAATTATCTCGATATTCTCGAAAATACGCAAGTATTCAGGAAGAATGGTGAGAAAGAGGGCGCCGATCACGGCCCCCCACACATTGGCCATTCCTCCCAGGACAACCATGGTCACCAGTTCGACGGAGAAATTGAATCCAAAGGATGACGGGGCAACAAACGCAAGGTTGTGAGCGTAAAGGACACCGGCCAGACCGGCAAAAAGCGCCGAAAGGACAAAGACAAATATCTTGTATTTGGCAACATCAATCCCCGCATTCTGGGCGGCCGTTTCACTCGTGTGAATCGCCCGCAGAGCTCTGCCTATGCGCGAGTGGATAATATTCAAGGAAAGCAGCACGACACCGGCCAGCACGAGAGAAACAAGATAATAGTAGGAGCGATCGGAGGTAAATGTATACCCCAGAACATGCAGCCGCGGAATGCCGGTAAAGCCGGAAGGGCCGCCTGTCAGGCCGATGGTTTCATTGAAAAAGATATAGACGATGACGCCGAAACCCAGGGTCGCCATAGCCAGATAATGGCCCTTTAATTTTAACGTCGGAACGCCGATCAGACAGGCCACAAGGCCTGCCGCCAGGATGCCGATGAGCATCGCAAGAGGTATCGGAAAAGCATAGGTGGTAGTCAGAATGGCGCTCGTATAAGCGCCCAGACCGTAAAAGGCCGCATGACCCAGCGACACCTGGCCCGCATAGCCCATGAGCAGATTTAAGCCGATGGCGATAATGGCATGGGTCAGCGACAAGGTCAGAACATTGACGTAGTAGTCATTACTGAGAAATCCGGGTAGAATAAACAGCAGCGCCGTAAATCCCAGCACCGCGAGCATGTCCTTTTTGAATCCGTTCATGCTAAACCCGCTCTATTTTTGACTGACCGAATAATCCTGACGGTTTTACAAATAAAAGAATCAAAAGGATGAAAAAGGCAAAGGCATCTTTATAGGCGGAAGAGATAAACCCGGCGCCGAAGGATTCGAGGACGCCCAAAATAACGCCCCCGGCCGCTGCTCCGAAAGGATTGCCCAACCCGCCGATTATACAAGCGGAGAACCCCTTGAGGCCGAGCATAATGCCCACGTCGTAGGAGGTCATGGTCACGGGCGTGAGGATGGCGCCGCCAATGGCGCCCACCAGTGCGGAGATGAAAAAAGAAGCAAGAATCATCCCGTTCACGCCTATTCCTACCAGATAAGAGGCCTTCTTGTCATAAGAGCAGGCGAGCATGCCTTTTCCGTAAATCGTCCTGGTAAAAAAAAGCCGCAACAGGACGAGGAGCAGAATCGTGATGACGAGGATCCAGATACTCTGGGGCATGACTGCGGCACCGGCCAAATTCAGCGGAACACTACCGGAAAAATGGGGCAGACCGAAAGTATCTTTCCCTAATATGATTACTGTCAAGCCCCGGAGGAAAATGGAAACACCGATGGTAACAATGATGAGATTGATTACCGACGCGCTTCTCACCGGACGGATGGCAAATCGTTCGATGGCGCCACCGATGGCGGTGGTCGTTAAAATCGCCATCACGATGGAGAGGGGGAGACCGGCATCAAACCATTTTAAGAAGAATACGCTGAGCAGGCCGCCCAGCATGACAAACTCGCCCTGGGCAAAATTTATGATGCCCGTGGTATTGAAAATGATGGTGAAACCAAGGGCAGTAAGGCCATATATACTGCCCATGGTCACACCGGATATGAGAAACTGTAGGTAGCTTGATAATCCCATTTACTTCACGATTTGCCAATCTCCTTTGTTGATGGTCACCATCTCGAATGCGCTTTCATCCAAACCGTTATGCTCCTCGGCAGAGAAGTTGAAGACCCCGGCTGTTCCCACAAAACCCTTAATTTTTTCCAGGTTGGCCCGAATGTCGGCCGGTTTGTCCGATTTACCCATCTCGATCGCTTTCACTACGAGCATAACCGCATCCCAGGCGTGACCGCCGAAGGTTGAGACGGGGGACTTGAACTTGGTTTCATAGTCCTTGATGTACTTGGTAAGAAGGGCTTTCTGCGGATGTTTGGCCGGAACTTCATCGGCCACGATCAACCTGCCGGCAGGGAGGAACACCCCGTCGCTGGCGCTGCCGGCCAGCTCGATAAACTTCGGAGATGCTACGCCATGGCTCAGGTACAGGGGAATGGTAATGCCCAGCTGCACCCTGTTCTTGGTGACGGTGGCCGACCCGGTTTGCGGTGTGCCCCAGGTGACAATGGCCTTGGCATCGGTGCTTTTAATCTTCGTCAGCTGGGCCGTCGTGTCCGTATCTTTGGGGCTGTACACCTCATCGGCCACGATTTCGATCCCCGCCTTCGGCCCTAACGCCTTCAACATCTCGCGCCCGCCCTGTCCAAAGGCATCGGACACCGTAATGATGGCGATCTTGCTTATCTTCTGCGCTTTCAAATGGCTCAGGATCCTGGCCACGGCCAGGCGATCCGACTGGGGGGTCTTAAAGACCCACTTCTTGACAGGCACCACAATCTTTTCGCCGGCGGCACAGGAAACCAGGGGCACGGCAGCCGCGTCAAACTTGCCTTCAATGGCCAGAGTATTCGGGGTCGTCGTCGGCCCTACGACAGCAACCACGTTATCTTTTTTCAAGAGCTTGTCGGCGGCAGACACGGCCTTGTCCACGGCGCTTTCATCATCGTAAACAATGATTTCCAGCTTTTTGCCAATGACCCCGCCCTTGGCATTTATCTGCTCCTGCAATAACTGAACAGTATTCCTTTCCGGTTCCCCCAGCGGCGATGCCGGACCGGTGGCCGATAAGATGGCCCCGATCTTGATTACGTCTTCAGCCCGGAGAGATGAAACCGACAAAAAAACAGCCAACACCGCCGCCAATACCAAATACCTGCATGCTTTCATGACTCACTCCTCTTTTTTTGTTAAAGCGTGCCCACATCAACGCCTTTGAGAGCCTTCTAAAACACTTACCCCCTGATTCGGCGAATCGGAGATGGTCCGGTACAGATCATATTCAATTATAAAAAATTATTGTAACGTAACCTGTTGCTGATACTTAAAGCCCCCCGGTGATCACCGGGGGGCTTTAACAGAAGATTATCGCCGTGAGTTAGAACGAATACATGAATTTGAGCAACAGTTTATACGCGTTGTCGGCATCGAAGGCGGCCGTCTTGAAGTAATCGCCAATCTGTGCATAGGAGCCGACGCCGGCGATGGTCAGGTTCTCGTCGAACTTGTACTTCAACTGGGCGTTATATTCCATCCCCATCTTCTTGCCCAGTCTGGCGACGGAGTTCTGCTTGTCCGCAGATGCATAGCCTAAAACAGCCTTCGCGTTGAGTTTCGGGGAAAGATTATAGTCAAAGGCACCATAGGCCACTTGCAGTCCATCGTTATTATTGTTTACATCGACAGCCAGTGTCGTCACGTTGCTTATCTGATCAGTATTGCCAATAATGATTACTAAGTCGTCCTGCAATAGCGGCATGACCTGGGCACCGGCATACTGCTCGCCCGTAACGAATCCATTGTATTTGTCTTTATCGGTCGAGTCACCGCCGCTCACATAGAGGCCGTTTAACCTCAGTTTGCCATCGCCAATCTTTACGTCAACCTTCGCGTTAACTGCAAAAGCGGAGATCTTTTTGTCGTCCGTTGTCGCGGTGACAATATCCTTGAAAGTACCGAAGTTATAGGCGCCCATCAGATAGTAACTCACATTGCCGGCTTTGCCGCCGTAATTAAAGCCGGTGTAATAAATCTGCGCCTTGTCATATTGGGCCAATGGCCTCCTGCCTTGCGTAGCAGTTAACCCTGTAGAGCCCTTAGTGCTATCCTGAATAGTGTAGACAAACAACGATCCCGTGCCACTGCCCAACTGCTGTTTGACCGTCAATGGAATGAAATAGACCGAATCCTTCCACTGTTTGGTGGTCCCCGCAGACGTAGCCTGACTCTCCCACCAAGTATACACGCCCGTCGACAACGAGGAAGTCTTGGACAGGGCATAGTCGACCCGGAAGCCGGCCATATCGCCGCCACCGACAAAAATACCGGCCATGTCATCCAAAAAGGTCTGGATGCCGGCCGTTATTTTCAGATCACCCGCAGTAAACCACAGATAGGAATTCTTGATCTCGACATTGGCGCTGTCGGCCCCGAGACCACCTCCCGTTTGCCTGCCGCTATCATAGGAAGTATTGCCCCAATAAGAATCGATTTCCAAGGCCACCGTGCCACCGATATTTTCATTGGATTTCACATTGAAGAAGAGCCGGGCTCGCTGATCGGTAAAGATACTGCCACTGCTCTTTGATGCCGGTAGATAAGATGAGCCCGGAAGATAATCCGGAATCGAACCGGCTGACCGGCCAATGTTATTCCACTCCGGGTACACCCTGACTTGCCCCTTCAGATCCAGCGTGGTCGCTGCCGAAGCCATGCCACTCATCAAAAACACTGCCATTACAACCAATATCATCTTTTTCATTAATGTCCTCCTTCTCCTTTATCCAAAATTTACCGTTAATGTTCATCGAGGCCGTGAATCTTCTGCCTCAGACCATCACCCCAACCGTTGCTAAGGCTATGATTTTACTGCCGGCTTAAATACCAGACAAAAAAGCAATTTGTCAACACATAATTCACTTCCCACCTGCTTGTCCTTTCTGCAAGATAACAATTCGTCCCTCTTTATTTTCCGTCACCACAGTCACATAAATCTTCCCGCTCTGCTTATCCAGGGCCATATCAGATAAATATCCATCCAACACCTCTGATAGGGCCGCTTCTGTGTAGTTCGTTTCGTCAAACTTCAGATAGGCCGCTTTTCCCCGGTCAAAGCTTCTATGACGGGAAAAAAGCCGATTGCCTTCGTTTTTTAACACCACGATAGCATCAGTCTCTGCGTCTTCAACTCTGAATAAACGCTGGTAGAGGGGGGAGTAGTTTTTTTCCATCAAGGTGTCCAAACCCTTTTGAACGGCCTGCACCGAACCGCCATACCGCTCCTTCAGACGCTCCAGCACCTTCCCGTTTCCGTCCATTATTTTTATGAAATCGCCTTCGTCAAAAAAGGCGAGGGCATTGCTGCCACGATATTTCAGGGGTTGAATCTGATAGAGGTTGAGCCTTCCTTTGAACTCAAAGGGAGCCTTGACGGTCAGACCCGCCGGCCGGCTGTAGCCCAGACGGTAAATCTCCCCATCAAAAGCCTTGTCCTGGCCCATTTTTTGCCCCAGAAGCAGTTCTCCCTCGAGGGGATGATTGATGACCCGTACGTACCAGTCGGCTTCCGACTGCCGCTGGAGTTTGCCGTCTGCCGTCCCCTCCAGGACAACCGTCACCGCGTCTTCGGAACGCAGGGCCGTCACATAGATCTCGTCTTTACCGCTTTTGTCAAAATCGCCGCAATTGATAGACAGGATAGTATAGTTTCTCAGGCTGAAATTGCTGAGCAGATTCAACTGGACGTCGTCAATCCGGTAGACATAGATTGTGCTGTTGTTGCCGGTCACCAGTTCTTTTTTCCCGTCGCCGTTGATATCGGCAAGGCAAATACCCGCCGTCGGGGGAAAATGAATTTCTACGGACTTCAGCCGCTGAAAGGCTTTGGCAACACGCTCCGGAGCTGCCACCGGCGCCGGTACCGCCTTGGCGGCCGGGGCATCCATGTTCGCGGCTTTCGGTTGGGATTCCGGCGTCCCGATCATCGCCGTCAGCTGTTTGGAAAGCTCTTCCACTGCTGCGAAAATCTTGCTTTCCTTATCCATGGACACGTACAGTGCCTTAAAATCGGCGGCGCCTTTTTTCAAAACTTTCACATCGACGGAAAAGGCCTCCCCCATCTTCGTGTAAGCACCCATGACGAGATATTGATAGTCAGTGGCATCGATGATTTTTCTCGCCTGGGAGAGCTCATCCTTGTTTTCCGAACCTTTTAGCGCATCTTGCAACGCATCCTTCCCCACAATCGCTTTGGCATCATAAGGAAGGCGGCTGTAAAGCATTTGCGGCAACGCATCTTTCATATACTGGAGTTCCTGGGGACCAAACACACGAAAAGGCACGATGCCGATCTTCTCTTGCGCCATGGCGTCAGGAACCAGGACCGGAAGCAGAAGCACGGCCGTCAGCAGACAAGAGGCGGCAAAAAATAGTCTCCATCTTTTATCTGCCTTGGCTGCCCAACAACCAGTGTTCATTATTTTTTTCTCCTCTTCCCCCGTTGTGACCATGCGCAGCCCCTCCTTAAAAGTAGCTGGACTATAGCGGAAGATGTTCTTGTATGTCAATACAATTTGATGTAGGCTGATCAAGGAGGGCACGGCTTTGCATAAACCAAAATTGCACTACGCCTGGGTAATTGTGGGCGCCGGGGTTATGGGGGTTATGGGCGCCCTGGGCCTGGGACGCTTCGGCTACACGGTCATCCTGCCGGCCATGAAGGATGGTTTGGCTCTTAACTACGGCCAGATGGGCCTGCTGGGCACCGGCAACCTGGTGGGATACCTGTTCTTTTCCCTGCTCGGAGGCTTTCTCGCAGCGCGCTATGGAACGAAAATTGTGGCCGTTCTCTCGTTGGCTCTCATGACGATCACTCTGCTGATGA
>Ga0194060_10002794_pt1 | contig 12442 bp, 12 predicted proteins | sample SepL225m_MetaG_FD_163427 | JGI IMG/M metagenome (GOLD analysis project Ga0194060, IMG submission 163427) | Anoxic zone freshwater microbial communities from boreal shield lake in IISD Experimental Lakes Area, Ontario, Canada - Sep2016-L222-5m | ecosystem: Environmental > Aquatic > Freshwater >... | reverse complement strand
CCCGTGCGCCTGCGCCCACAAAAAGGGGCGGTGCAGGGGGTGCAGGCGGTGGGACGCCTCGACCAAGATACAACGGGGCTGTTGCTGCTGACCGATGATGGCAAGTTCATCCACCGCATGAGCTCGCCGCGCCATCACGTGCCCAAGGTCTACGAGGTGACAGTGAAGCACCCCATCAGCGAGGCCCAGGTTGCCAAACTGCTCTCCGGTGTAGTTCTCGACGATGACCCGAAGCCGGTACGCGCCGCCGCCTGCGAGGCGATCAATGAACACCATCTGCGCCTGACGCTGACCGAGGGGAAATACCATCAGGTCAAGCGCATGGTGGCGGCAGTGAGCAACCGCGTTGAGGCCTTGCATCGCTCGCAGATCGGCGGCCTGCGGCTGCCCGATGATCTGGCACCCGGGCAGTGGCGTTGGTTAAGCCATGCTGATCTTGCCCTTATCGCAGCCTGAAGCCAGCCGCCCGTTATGCTCGTCGCATGAACCTGTTTTTTGATTCCTTTTGGCGCGCGGTGGCCTACTGCATCCGGCCGCGCGTGATCGCTCTTTCGTTTCTGCCGCTGCTGTTGATGATCGCGCTCACGCTCGGGCTGGGCTACTGGTACTGGGAAGCTGCGCTGGACTGGGTGCGCTCGGGGCTGGAGGCTTCGAGTGTGATCAGCACGGTCGGCCCCTGGTTGAAAAGCGCTGGTCTGGGCAGCTTGAAGATGGTGCTGGCGCCGCTGATTGTGATTTTCACGGTGACGCCGCTGATCGTTCTGCTGTCGCTGTTGACGGTGGCCTTTCTGATGACGCCGGCACTGACCCAATTGGTGGCGGAACGGCGTTTTGCGCAACTTGAACGCAAGCGCGGTGGCGGTGTGCTTTCTGGCGCCCTGCGTGCCGCTGGTCTGACGCTGCTGGCCCTGCTTGCTTTGCTCCTGTCGAGCCCGCTGTGGCTGGTGCCGCCACTGATTCTGGTGCTGCCACCGCTGATCTGGGGCTGGCTGACTTACCGCATCATGGCGTTTGACGCCATGGCCGAGCACGCCAGCGCACAGGAGCGCAGTGAAATCTTTCGCCGGCATCGTGGCTGGTTGCTGGTGATGGGTGTGATGTGCGGTTTCATGGGCGCAGCGCCGAGCCTGATCTGGGCCTCCGGTGCACTGCTGGCGGCGGCGTTTGTTTTACTAGTGCCGGTGGCAGTCTGGATCTACACGCTGGTGTTTGCTTTTTCCTCGCTCTGGTTCGCCCATTACTGTCTGGCTGCACTTCAGGCATTGCGCATTGATGCGGCAGCGCCCAGTGCCGCGCCACAGACGATTGCCGTCCAGGCGCTACCATTGCCGCATGAACCCGATACCAACTTCAAATAGCGTTTTGCAGCCCCGCTTTGGCCTGATCATCATCGGCGACGAGATCCTTTCGGGCAAGCGTGCTGACAAGCACCTGCCCAAGGTCATCGAACTGCTCAAGGCACGCGGTCTGCAGCTTGATTACGCCGATTACGTCGGCGATTCACCGGACCGCATTACCGCCACCCTGGGGCGCGCTTTTGCCTCGGGCGATGTAGTGTTCTCCTGCGGCGGCATTGGCGCTACGCCGGACGACCATACCCGCCAATGCGCGGCGCGCGCCCTCGGGTTGGAACTGGCGCTGCACCCGCACGCCGAAGCCCTGATTCGCGAGCGCATGCAGGACATGGCGAAGGAACAGGGCACGGTTTACGAGCCGGATCGCCAGGACAACATCCACCGCCTGAATATGGGGATGTTCCCGGTAGGTGCTTCCATCATTCCCAACCCCTTTAACAAGATCCCCGGATTCAGTTGCGGTCATGTGCATTTCGTGCCTGGGTTTCCGGTCATGGCCTGGCCGATGATTGAAGGGGTGCTTGAGGCCCTCTATTCGCAGCACTTTCGCAGTGCCGCATGGATCGAGAAATCAGTCATCGTTTATGGCGCCATGGAGGCCACGCTGACGCCCTTGATGCAGGACATCGAACGCGATTACCCAGGGGTCAAGGTCTTCAGCCTTCCAAGCGTTGATCACCCGCAATACGGGCGCCATATTGAACTCGGTGTCAAGGGCGAGCCGACAGCGGTCGCACAGGCCTATCCTGCCTTGCTGCAGGGTTTGAAAGGCTTTGACGCCCGACTTGGCCCTGAATTGGTGCAAAACTAACAATCCCAATTTGGTGCGCTGTCGTTGCGCACCAAGACAAGGCGCTTAATGTTCCGTCGAGGCCAGCCAATCCAGGCTAATCTCAGGGCAAAATACGGCCTGCGGGATATTCGGAGCAGCACGGGCATTGGCACAAAAACTGCATAGATTACCCAGTTACTTTCTCAACAACGTTCCAACCAGGAGTATTTGATGGCCAAGACCGTCGCAGACGTCATGAAGATGGTGAAAGACAACGAAGTCAAGTTTGTTGACTTCCGTTTCACCGATACCCGGGGCAAAGAGCAGCACGTGACTGTGCCGGTTTCCCATTTTGATGAAGACAAGTTCAGCTCTGGCCATGCGTTTGACGGTTCGTCTGTCGCTGGCTGGAAGGGTATTGAAGCCTCGGACATGCAACTCATGCCCGACCCGAACACCGCCAACATCGACCCGTTCTTTGAAGAAACCACGATGTTCCTGAGCTGCGACGTCGTTGAGCCCAGCGATGGCAAGGCCTATGATCGCGACCCGCGTTCCATCGCCAAGCGCGCTGAAGCCTACCTGAAGGCCTCAGGCATGGGCGATACCGCCTTTTTCGGTCCGGAACCTGAATTCTTCATTTTTGACGACGTGCGCTGGAATACCGACATGTCGGGCACCTTCTTCAAGATCGACGAAGGCGAAGCACCCTGGAATTCGGGCAAGAAGATGGACGGCGGCAACAAGGGCCACCGCCCGACCGTCAAGGGAGGCTATTTCCCGGTGCCACCAGTTGACAGCACGCAGGACATGCGCGCTGAAATGTCGCTGATCCTGGAATCCCTGGGTATCCCGGTTGAAGTGTTCCACCACGAAGTGGCGGGCGCTGGCCAGAACGAACTTGGCACCAAGTTCAGCACGCTGGTGCAGCGCGCTGACTGGACCCAGGTTCTCAAGTACGTGGTGCAGAACGTGGCCCATGCCTATGGCAAGACCGCCACCTTCATGCCCAAGCCCATCGTTGGTGACAACGGTTCGGGTATGCACGTGCACCAGTCAATCTGGAAAGACGGTAAGAACCTGTTTGCCGGCGACGGCTATGCCGGTCTGTCCGACTTCGCCCTCTACTACGTTGGCGGCATCATTAAGCACGCACGTGCCCTGAACGCCATCACCAACCCCGGCACCAACAGCTACAAGCGCTTGGTTCCCGGCTACGAAGCCCCGGTGAAACTGGCGTATTCGGCCAAGAACCGCTCGGCTTCGATCCGCATTCCGTATGTGGCCAACCCCAAGGGTCGCCGCATTGAAGCGCGTTTCCCCGATCCGCTGATGAACCCGTATCTCGGCTTTGCGGCTCTGATGATGGCCGGTCTGGACGGTATCGAGAACAAGATTCACCCCGGTGAAGCGGCAACCAAGGATCTGTACCACCTTCCGCCCGAGGAAAATGCCAAGATCCCGACCGTCTGCCATAGCTTGGATCAGGCACTCGATTGCCTGGACGCTGACCGCAGCTTCCTGACCAAAGGCGGCGTCTTTACCGACAGCATGCTCGACGCCTACATCGAACTCAAGATGACCGAAGTCACTCGCTTGCGCATGGCCACTCATCCGATTGAATTCGACATGTACTATTCCCTGTAAGCGTTAACGCTTTGTGGTAAAAAAGGACGGTTCAGACCGTCCTTTTTTTTGTGCCGAGCGTGGCGGCGCATACTGGCAGTTCGGTCCATCGCTGCCTTACCGCGTTAAACATTTATGAAATTTTCACTGTTGATACCCTTGCTTGCCGCACTTGCGGCCGCAAGCAGTTGCGCGCAGGAGCGAATCTATCGCTGTGGCAACGAATACACCAACACAGTTCCAAGCGCCAAGGCAAGCGGTTGCAAGTTGCTCGAAGGTGGCAATGTGACGGTGGTGCAGGGCACCCGTCCGGCGGCGTCGGCTCCGGTGCGCGCACCGGCCTCTGCGGCGCAGCGGGTGGACCCGGGTGAGCAGAAGTCGAGGGACTCTGACGTTCGCCTGATTCTGGAGGCCGAACTCAAGAAGGCGCAAGAGCGCCAGCTTGATTTGCAAAAGGAGTTCAACAATGGTGAACCATTGCTGCGTGCGGATGAGACGCGCACTTCGGCGAAGTACCTGAGCCGCCTGGCTGAACTCAAGGCCAGCATGCTGCGCAACGAGAGCGACATTGCGGGCATCCGACGTGAACTCGGGCGAGTCGCCGCAACCCCTGCGGCGAAGTAACGGTTTGAAGCCGCCGGTTCTGCCCGTGGAGTCTTCCGGCGCATCGGCCGTCGCTGTGTCGGCCTTGCGTTTTCAGTCCTTCGATTTGCTTGCCACGCTGGTCGCTGTGGTTGACGGTAGCGGCTCTGTGCTGTTTGCCAATGCGGCACTGGAGGACGCGCTGGGCATTTCACGGCGTTCGATTGTGGGGTCGCATCTTCCCGATAGCTTTGCCGAACCGATCAGTTTGAACAATGCCGTGCAGGGCGTAGGCGGCAATCAGTTTGCAGCGCTTCGCTATGACGCTTGGCTGAAACGCCTGAGCCGTGATCCGCTGCAGGTGCATGTGATCGTGACACAGACCGACATTGTTGGTGAAATCGTAATCGAATTGCTGCCGCTGGAGTTGCAAGCGCGCCAGGATCGTGAGGAGCGTCTGGCGGAACAGGCGCTCGCCAACAAGGAACTGATTCGCAATCTGGCGCACGAAATCAAGAATCCGCTTGGGGGCATTCGCGGTGCAGCACAACTGCTGGAGATGGAGATCGAATCGCGCGAACTGATCGAGTACACGCAGGTCATCATCCACGAGGCGGACCGCTTGCAGTCGCTGGTGGATCGCCTGCTGGCGCCACACCGGCGTCCGCACCTGGTGGGTGACGTCAACATCCATGAGGTTTTTGAGCACGTGCGCCTGTTGTTGTCGGCTGAATTTCCGAAGGGATTGAGCGTCGTGCGTGACTACGACACCTCGATCCCCGAATTTCGCGGTGACCGCGAGCAACTCATTCAGACCGTGCTCAACATCGCGCACAACGCCTGCCAGGCTCTGGTGGACAGAATAGCGCAAGGAGACGCCTGCTTGACGTTTCGAACCCGTGTCGCGCGCCAGACCACTTTTGGCAAGCAGCGTTACCGATTGGCACTGGAATTGCATGTCATCGACAACGGGCCTGGTGTACCAGCCTCGATCCGGGACCGTATCTTCTATCCGCTGGTGTCAGGAAGGGAAGGGGGCTCGGGCCTGGGCCTGACCCTGGCCCAAACCTTTGTGCAACAGCATCACGGCTTGATCGAGTGCGACAGTGTGCCAGGGCATACAGACTTCAAGATTCTGATACCACTTCCCTGAGAAGTCGGGGCGGGCTCAGGGAACTTGCTGGAAAGTGCGCTGCGTCCGGGACAGCCTTTTAACATTTGACCTGAGGTGCCAAGCTATATGAAGCCGATCTGGATCGTGGACGATGACCAGTCCATTCGTTTTGTACTGGAGAAGGCTCTGCTGCGCGAAGACTTGCCGACGCGCAGTTTCACCAACTCGCGCGATGTCTTGCTGGCGCTCGAGAACGCGAGCGACGAGAACGCTCCACAGGTGCTGGTGAGCGATATCCGCATGCCAGGAGGCTCCGGGCTTGACTTGCTGGATGCGGTCAAGAAGAAATACCCGGCGCTGCCGGTGATCATCATGACCGCCTATTCTGACTTGGACAGTGCAGTGTCGGCCTTTCAGGGCGGTGCTTTCGAGTACCTGCCCAAGCCCTTTGATCTACCCAAAGCAGTTGAATTGATACGACGCGCCGTCGAGGAGAGCCAGCGTGAAGAGGTGAACGAAGAGCAGATGGCGCAGACGCCCGAGATGCTGGGGCAAGCACCCGCCATGCAGGATGTGTTTCGCGCCATCGGCCGCTTGAGCCAGAGCAATGTCACGGTGATGATCACGGGCGAGTCGGGCTCGGGCAAAGAGTTGGTGGCGCGTGCCCTGCATAAGCATTCGAACCGCGCCAGCGGTCCGTTTGTCGCGATCAACACCGCTGCCATTCCGAAGGACTTGCTGGAGTCCGAGTTGTTCGGGCACGAGCGCGGCGCCTTCACCGGCGCGCAGACGATGCGCCGGGGCCGCTTCGAGCAGGCCGACGGTGGCACGCTGTTTCTCGATGAGATCGGCGATATGCCATTTGATCTGCAAACGCGCTTGCTGCGCGTGCTCAGCGATGGCCATTTCTACCGGGTTGGTGGTCACAGTGCTGTCAAGACCAACGTGCGCGTGATTGCAGCCACGCACCAGAATCTGGAGCAGCGCGTCAAGGACGGTGCGTTTCGCGAAGACCTGTTTCACCGCCTCAACGTAATTCGCCTGCGGCTGCCGGCACTGCGTGAGCGGCGCGAAGACGTGCCCATGCTGACGCGCCACTTCCTGCAGCAAAGTGCGGTGCAACTGGGAGTCGAGCCAAAGCGGATTTCCGATAGCGCCGTGGCTTGGCTCGGCCAGTTTGCTTTTCCCGGCAACGTGCGCCAGTTGGAGAACATGTGCCACTGGCTGACTGTGATGACGCCGGCCCAGTTGATCGAGCCCAAGGACTTGCCGCCCGAAGTCGGGGTGACGGTGGGCGCCTTGCTTGAAGTGCCGACAGCGTCGCTTGCGATAACACCGACTCAGCCGGCCTTGGTGGTAGCGGCGGCAGCGACGGAGTCGGTTGCCCCGACTCCGGCAGCACCCGATCCTGCTAACGCTGCTTGGGAGGCTGGCCTGGAGTCGGACGCGCTGGCTTTGCTGGCGAGCGGGCGCAATGACATATGGGACGTGCTGACGCGGCGCTTTGAATCCAAGCTAATTCTGGCGGCGTTGGCCGCCACGCGGGGGCGACGCATCGAGGCGGCGCAGCGGCTTGGCATTGGGCGCAACACCATCACGCGCAAGATCCAGGAGTTGGGCTTAGAGTAGTTCCAGAACGACTGGGGCATGGTCGCTGGGGCGCTCGTTCTGGCGCGGCGTCTTGTCGATCAGGCAGGCCGTTGCCAGCGGTTTTAGGGCATCGCTGATCAGAATGTGGTCAATGCGCAGGCCGCGATTGCGTCGAAAACCGAAGTCGCGGTAGTCCCACCAGGAATAGCTTTTGGCCGCCTGCTTGAACAGACGAAAGGCGTCATGCAGGCCCAGAGCGATAAGGGCACGCAGTTGGTAGCGCTCTTCTTCGGTGCAATGGATGGTGTCTCGCAGTCCAACCGGGTCCCAGACGTCGGCGTCATCAAACGTGATGTTGTAGTCGCCCATCAGTACCAGCCTGGGGTGTTGTTCCAACTCTTCACGAATCCAGTCGCGCAGGCCCTTGAGCCAGTTCATCTTGTAGTCGAATTTTTCCGAACCCGGCTCCTGGCCGTTGGGGAAGTAGGCGCCGATTACGCGGACGTCGTCGAACGTGGCGCTGATGACGCGCGCCATGTCGTCGGAAAAACCGGGGATGTTGCGCAGCACCTGCGTGGCCGGCGTGCGCGATAGCAGGGCCACGCCGTTATAGGTTTTTTGGCCGAAGCATTGCGCTTGGTAGCCGGCTTGCGCCAGTGCCTGAAACGGAAATTTGTCGTCGGTGAGTTTGAGTTCCTGAAGCGCCAGCACATCTACCGGGTTGGCCGCCAGCCAGTCCAGCACCTGTGGCAAGCGAACGGTTAGCGAGTTGACGTTCCAAGTGGCGAGTTTCATACGGTAATGCAATCGTGAAGTAGGCAGGCGCGGGTCATTGCTTTGCGTCCTGCTTGAATCGAGGTTGAATGTTACCCGCTTTGAGCTTCTAAACGGGCGCACGTTTTGGGCGCGGGCGGTGCCACGGCCAAGTGCGTCTGTCGGTGTTTCCGGTTGGGCGGAAGTTGGTTCAACTTACCGCAATATCACTCTTTCGGGGGATGGCGCTTTGCCACACCCGCTGCCAAAATTGCACCATTAGGGAGGTCTTGCTGTGAGTGACGAAAACGATATTACACTGCCACCGGAGTACATGGAACGAGACTTTCAACGTGTTCAACAGGAAGCGCAGACGCGGCAAAGGCTCTTGAATGTTCTCTTCTGGGCAACGCTGAAGTTTGACCAGGACTTTCAGCGTATTCAACAGGAAGCCAAGACGCGCCAACGGCTTCTGAAAATCCTCTTTTGGGCGGCCCTGAGCTTTGTCATGATCCTGGCTTTTTCATTTTGATTGCCGGGACGATTTGATCAGCCAAGCCGTTAGAGGAACGTGACGTCAAGTCGCGACAGCGGCGCACTGAATGCGCCACGCCAATGTTCACCAATCTGGACCGGCCAGGCATCAGTCCAGGTGCCCGTGGTGATGACGTCGCCCGGCATCAGATCAGGTGCGCCCGGGCATTGACGCAACTCTGTCAGGAAGTGGTGCAGGGCGTACAGCGGGCTGCCCAGCACATTGGCGCCACAACCCTGGTCAGTCAACTTTCCATTGTTGAGCAGTTGGACCTCAGCTGCGCTCAGGATGTCGCTGAGTTGGGCAGCGTCGTTGGCGATTGTGGCAATGGGCACTTTGCGTCCGACCAGCAGTCGCGCATGCAGACCACCGTCGGCGACCGTATCGGCCGCCTTGAACTTCCAGTCCGGCAGGTGTGATTGCACCACTTCGAAGCCAGGCGCCAGCCATTCGATGGCGTCAAACAACTGTTGTAGCGAGGCGTTGGCCGTGGGCGTTGCCTTCATGCCGAAAACGAGTTCGGGTTCGATCCGGGGTTGGCAGGTGTTTGCCAGCGCGAGGCTGCCGCTGCCATCACAAAAGCTCAGCGTGCTGTCATAGACCGTACTCCATATCGGCGCATAGACGCCGTAGCGCGGCCAGATGTTGCGGTTGGTAAAACCAATTTTGTAACCACGCGGCAATTCACCACGCGCCTGACGTAACCGCCGCTGCGTGAGCGCGCTGCGGTAGGCTGCGGGGAGGTCAAAGTCGGTGGCGGCGCTGACAGCTTCGCTCCAGAGCGTGCCCGCATCACTGTGCTGGAGCAGGGATTGAGGGGTCATTGCGGTAGTCGATTCAATTTTGCTGGCGTCAGTTCACCAGCACCAACTTGCCCATCACGCCGCGCGAACCCATGTGGGCAAAAGCTGCCTTGAGTTCGGCCATCGGCATACTGCGGTCAATCACTGGTTTGATTTTGCCCTGGCCATACCACTGGGCCAGGGTCTGCATCATGGCTGCGTTGGCCTTGGGTTCGTGTTTGGCGAAGCTGCCCCAGAACACCCCCACCACCGATGCGCCTTTGAGCAGTGGCAGGTTCAAAGGTAGCGCCGGGATGTTGCCTGAGGCGAAGCCGATCACCAGGTAACGTCCACGCCACGCGATGGAGCGCAAGGCGGGCTCGGCAAAGTCGCCGCCGACCGGGTCGTAGATGACGTCGGGGCCTTTGTCATCGGTCAGCCGCTTGATGGCGTCGCGCAGGTTCTCTTTGCTGTAGTTGATGCTGGCGTCGGCACCGATCGCGATGCAAAGCGCGCATTTCTCGTCGCTTGAGGCCGCGGCAATGACCTTCGCACCGCAGGCCTTGGCGATCTGGATCGCCGAGGTGCCCACGCCACCGGCGGCACCGAGTACCAACACGGTTTCACCGGCTTTGAGCTGAGCCCGGTCCACCAGCGCGTGGTACGAGGTGGCGTAGATCATGATGAAAGCGGCGGCATCAACGAAGCCAAAATCAACCGGCAAGGGCAGGCACAACGCTGCTGGCGCCAGCGTGTGGGTGCCAAAGCCGCCGGTGCCTGACAGGCAGGCCACGTGCTGACCAACCCGCAGATGCTTGACGTCAGGCCCTACTGCCTGCACGATGCCGGCGTACTCAGACCCGGGCACAAAGGGCAAGGCAGGTTTCATCTGGTACTTGTTCTGCACGATCAGCAAGTCCGGAAAATTAAGGCTCGCCGCCTTAATTTCTATCAGCACTTCGCCCGCCTTGGGTTCGGGTGTCGGGAGTTCGGTCCAGGTTAAGGCGTCAACACCAATGGGGTTCTCACAAAGCCAAGCATGCATGGGTCAATCTCCAAATAAGTTGACCGGATGATAGGGGTTGGCTCATTTGCAAAATGTCCCACGCGTGACCCCGGCGCCAAAGCAGGCCGGCACCTACAATGAAGTTCAACTCTGTTTGCCTATGAAAATTCTTATTTCCAATGACGACGGTTATCAGGCGCCGGGTATTGTGGCCTTGTATGAAGCCTTGAAGGATGTGGCCGAGGTCGAGGTCATCGCGCCGGAACAAAACAACAGCGCCAAATCCAATGCCCTGACGCTGAACTCGCCGATGTATGTGAGCCGCGCCAGCAATGGTTTTCGCTACATCAATGGCACTCCAGCGGACTGTGTTCACATTGCCTTGACGGGCTTGCTCGGATACCGTCCGGATCTGGTGGTTTCGGGCATCAACAATGGCGCCAACATGGGCGATGACACGATTTACTCGGGCACTGTCGGTGCGGCCATGGAAGGCTATCTGTTTGGTGTTCCGGCCATCGCCTTTTCGCAAGTCGAAAAGAACTGGGGTGAGCTGGAGTCTGCAGCGCGCAAGGCGCGCGACCTGGTGCTGCAGATGTCGCAGCAAAAGCTGGTTGGCAGCAACCCGTGGTTGCTGAATGTCAACATCCCCAATCTGCCGTTTGACCAGCTCGGCCATGTCAAGCTGTGCCGGCTCGGGCGTCGGCATGCCGCAGAATCGGTGATTACGCAAATCAGTCCGCGCGGTGAAACCATGTACTGGATTGGCGCGGCAGGGCCGATTCTGGATGAGGCCGAAGGCACCGATTTTCATGCCACAGGCCAGGGGCATATTTCGATGACACCCTTGAAGGTCGATCTGACCGACCATGACCGCCTCGGTTACTGGGCACAGACGGCGGCCCGTATGACGCAAGACTGCAGTTCATCGGCATGAACAAGCGCCCGTCCTTCCCGGTACGGCTCGACTTTTCCAACGGCCAGAGCAAGCCTGCCAAGCCGGCCCCCGTTCCCAATGCGGTGTCACAGGGGGTAGGAATGGATTCGGGCGCAGTGCGCATGAACATGGTGCGCAAACTGGCTGGGCAGGGCATTACCGACGCGGCGGTGTTGTCCGCCATGGGCTTGATCGAGCGGCACCGGTTTGTTGACAGCGCCTTGGTCAACCAAGCCTATGAGGACACCAGTCTTCCGATTGGACTGGGTCAGACCATCTCCAAGCCAGGCGTGGTGGCGCGCATGGCCGAGTTGCTGCGCCACGGTGTGTCGGGCCGCTTGGGTCGGGTTCTGGAGATCGGGACCGGCTGCGGTTATCAGGCCGCGGTGCTGAGCCAACTCGCGCATGAGGTCTACAGCATCGAGCGTCTGCGCGGTCTGCACGAGAAGGCGCGCAGCAACCTGCGTCATTTGCGCCTGGCTAACCTGCATCTGCTGTTTGGCGACGGCATGCTGGGCTACCCCAAGGGCGCCCCTTATGCGGCCATCATTGCGGCTGCTGGCGGCGAGTCCGTGCCGCAGGCCTGGATTGATCAACTTGCGGTGGGCGGGCGCATTGTGGCGCCAGTGCACAAAGGTCCGGCAGCGCCTGGGCAGCAGGCCCTGCTGGTGATCGACAAGACAGCACAGGGGTTGCGTCAGACCCTGCTCGAGGCGGTTCACTTTGTCCCTATAAAATCGGGCGTCGCATAAAGGTGTTTCTATGTTTTGTTTGAGTAATCGGTTGCTGTCTGCTTTGATGCTCGTGGTGGCCGGCGCCGTGTTGAGCGGCTGTGCTTCCAGGTCGGTCAATCGCGCGCCGGTGGAAGAACGCGGCCCTGCTGTCGGCAAGGTCGGACCGGTTTCAAACGAGGCCGTCCCAGCGCCCATCCCGGCACCGCTGCCCGTCAAGCAATTGCCTGGCGTTGAGAATGCTGGCAAGCCGGGGTACTACACCGTCAAGCCGGGTGACACCTTGATCCGCATTGGTCTGGACCATGGGCAGGGCGCGAAGGACATTGCGCGCTGGAGTGGCGTCGAAAACCCGAACCGTATCGAAGTTGGGCAGGTGTTACGTATCGAGCCGCCGCTGACGCCGGCTGCTACGGGTGTCGTTGCCAGGCCGGTGACGCAGTCCAGCGTAACGCCGTTGGGAACGGCCGTGACACCAGTCGCTGCGGCGAGCAAGGCGTCCGCTGTACCAACAACGCCAGACGATGAAATCAACTGGATCTGGCCGACTGGTGGGCCGGTGTTGACGGGTTTCGATGAACTCAAGAACAAGGGACTTGATATCGGCGGTGCCGCTGGCGATCCAGTGCTGGCAGCGGCTGACGGTCGTGTCGTCTACG
>Ga0194060_10002793_pt1 | contig 12444 bp, 14 predicted proteins | sample SepL225m_MetaG_FD_163427 | JGI IMG/M metagenome (GOLD analysis project Ga0194060, IMG submission 163427) | Anoxic zone freshwater microbial communities from boreal shield lake in IISD Experimental Lakes Area, Ontario, Canada - Sep2016-L222-5m | ecosystem: Environmental > Aquatic > Freshwater >... | reverse complement strand
GGTGAGGAGCGTCACGTCATCGACCGCGCAGCCGTTCCCGCCGCCGACGTCCGCGTTCCCATTCGCGACCCAGCGGAATCGAAATTTGAAATTGTCCGTGAGATACTCCGCGGGAACATCGACGCTGGCGTATCCGATCGCCGATCCGGTCGGATCGCCCTCGAAGTCGTCCAGAACCACCTCGTCCCAGCGCGTGTATTCCTCATACGTGTCTCCCCCGTCGGCGCTAAACTCCAAGGCCATGTAGTCGGCCCAGTCGGTCAGGTCATACTCCGTATCGCACGCGGTCCAGAATTCCATCGTGGTCGCGCCGCCGCTCAGGTCGTACTCCGGCGACTCGACGGTCGTGTCCGCCGTCTGCGCGTACGGGGACGCAACGTCGCCCTTCAGGACGTTTCCCCAGCCGTCGCCAAGCCATTCCGTCGCCTCGGACACGCCCCAGGCGTTGCCATCGCCCGCCGCCGCCCAGTCGCCCGGAATCGCGGCGGTGTCCACGCCCTCGAACGACTGCGAAAGCAGGCTCGTCCCGCTGTCATCGACGACCGTACTGTAGATATCCGTGCCCGGCGCGCCGACGTCGACGTACCCGGAACCGTAGTCAGAGAAATACGCCAGTCCGTCCGACGAGTCGGTCGCCGCGACGGAAATGACGTTCGCGAGGCCGTCCCAGCAGTCCGTCGCGTGGCCGTAGTCGGAGGGAAGGTCGACGTACGAGGAGCCGTCATGCTCGCTCGCGTCGTTCCCGGCGGCCGCGACGAACAACCCCGGAAACCCGTCGATCGCCGCGTACAGCGCCTCGTCATACGCGCCGTCGCACGACCCGGCGGCCCCGCCCCAGCTCGCGTTGATCACCGTCGCGCCGTTATACGCCGCGAAGCTGATCGCGCGGACGATCTCGGCCGTGGTGAGCGATGACTTCAATGCCATGATCTTCGCGCGCGGCGCCACGCCGGCGATTCCCGTCGCGTTTCCTTTCACGGCCGCGATCGTCCCGGCGACGTGCGTCCCGTGCGTGCTCGTCGTCGGCAGAGGCGTCTTGTCGAGGTCCTCGAAGTCATAGCCATGGTCGCATCAGCCGAGCGCCGCGTTCGCGTCGTCCACGCAGCCCGTCCCGTCCCACATGTTCGCGGCAAGGTCCGGATGGTCGTACGCCACGCCGGTGTCGATGATCGCGACGATCACGTCCCCGTTCGTCCCCTCGTCGACCGCCCACGCCTCGGGCGCGTCGATGTCCGCACCCGTCGTCCCGGTGGTCCCGTTCACCGTCTGCCCGGTGTTGTCCAATCCCCAAAGCTCACCGCGAGACGGATCGTTCGACGAGATTTCCTGCGTCTCGTATTGAAAGTTCGGCTGGACGTACTCGACGCTCGGGTCGACGCTCAGTCGGGCAACTGCGCTTTCGACAGACTCGCTCCGACCCTTCGCGTCCTTTCTCGTCGAAAACACGGAGATGTTCCCCTTGGCGATGTCCTCTTTCTTTTCCAATCTCTTCGATTCCGCAAACTGGCGCGACTTGAGAGCGCCCGTCCTCGTTCTCAGGTTAACGGATCGATCTTTGAACTTCACGACGACCTCGCCCTCGACATAGTTCTTCTGCGCTTCCGGCCGTACTTTTTCCGTCGACTCCCCACGGTTCCCCTCCTCATAGGGAGGAGGGGTCAGGGGTGGTCGTCGCGCGTCATCGACGGAAGCGAGAACAAGCGTCGATGACGAGCCAACGACGAACGAGACGATTCCCAGGACCAGCAATCCCCGGCACAGCGCTTTCACGGACGTTGTCATATGGATTCTCACCAGGAATTAGTAAACGGTCTTCTTATCGACGGAGCAGTTCGCTCCGACCCACGCCATGTCCATCTGCGACAACTCCATGCGTTTCCCGTCGATGACCACGTACTCGCTTGGCATGGTCGGTCTTCCGTCGTCTGCGACCGTCGGCATCCTGTTTGTGTACCACGCGTCCGGACACCGCTGGATCAGCGTCGTCGACGGCTCGGCGGACGGCGGTTCGTCCGTCTTCGGCATTCCGTTCGTCCGGACGAAGATCGCGAACAAGCCACCCGCTAACAAAAGAATCGCAAACCCAATTGCGATTCCCTTCGTCGAACGAATGCGATCAACAAAACGGCTCATAGCTGTCTCAGCACGTTCTTAAACTGACGACACACCAGATCATGCTCCTCACAGTCGATATGGTACACCGGATCCTCGTGGGTCGGAAGGTGGATCGTGACGCGGCTCCCCGAGCATACGGCGCGGACGTGCGCGGCGGCATTTTCGGTCACCTCGCAGCCAAGGTCCTCGATCACCTTCTGCAGCCCGTCGGCGAGGTGCTCGTCGGCACCCTCGATCTTCACGGTCGAGACGGACGGCTTCAGCGTCTCGGCGTACACCTTGTCGCGGCTGAACCGGTCGTGCGCGTCCGCCGTGACGTACACGTCGTTGATTCCCGCGGCAATGAGCGCGTTCCAGCACGGCTCGCAGGCCCACCAGTGGCCGTACATGTACACGTCCGCCCCGACGATGTCGATTCCCTTCTCCGCCGCCACCTTCACCGCCATCGCCTCCGCGTGGCCCGGCGAGTCGTGCAGCGCGCACAGGTCATACCCCGTCCCGGTCGGGCACTCGAGGACGATGCGCGGACAGACGTGGACCTGCTTGCCGAGGTTGTACCCATTCCCGACGGTCAGCAACACCTCGCCGTCGCGAACCACCGCCACGCCGACCGGATACGTCGGATCCCCGGACCGCTCGCCGCGCGCCTCGGCCGCCGCGAGCATGAACGGATCATCGTGCGGCGCGTACTTCAGGTGCCGGTCGGGTGGCATGTAGGGGTAGTCGGGCATAGGGGGGTGATTATTTTTCTGTGATTTCCGCCTCATGCTCGGCGTTCCATTGGTCGATGGACCGCTGAAGCACGTCGACGGCATGGGTATCGAGAACGTCGTCCGCATGGGAGCCTGGCAGGGTGGCGGCCCGCCGCGAACCCGGATACACCTCGGTAATGCGGAAGAAGCCGTCTTCCCGCTGGATATCCATTGCCACGCGGAAGATGATCGGCGCCTCGAGTCCCTTCTTCGCGGGAGGAAGCATGTTGCCGAATCCGACGATCTTTCCAGAAAGGCGATTCACCATCGCGTTCGCCCCGGCCGCCGGATATCTCTTCCCGTCGACGACGACCGATCCCGCGTTCCCGCCGATCGATTCCCCGTTCAACAGCTCCACCATTGCCGTGTCCATCAGCCGTACGTTGTCGCGGATTACCTCGCCCTTCAGTGCCTCCGCCTCCCTGCCGGACATCGCGTCGAATGATTCGGACATATCCTTACGCCTTAAAGCGCAGCAAAATCCCGCCGCCAAGAGGCTTCGCCTCGACGAGCGTCAGGTTCATCCTCCCGAACCCGGACGCGAGCGGAACGCCGTCGCCGAACAGGACCGGCTCGACGGTAAGAAACAGCTCGTCGACGAGGCCGGCCGCGAGGAATTGCGAGTAGATCATCGATCCGCCGCAGACCGCGAGGCCCGTGAGCCCCTTCTTCGAGAGACGCGCGACCAGCTCGGCCGGCGTCTCCCGCGTCCACTCGACCCCGTCGCGCCCATCGAATTTCTCCGTATCCGATCCTCCCGTCGACGACATCACGATTGTCCGGCGATCCTTGAGCGGTCTGCCAATGGTCTCGAACGTCTTGCGCCCCATCACGACGGCGCCGATGTCCTTCGTCTTGTCGGCAAAGAACCGCGTGTCTTCCTTCGACGTCCAGTCAAGCGACGACTGCTTCGCGTTCTGCGCGATCTTTCCGTCCGCGGAGATGGCGGCGATGATGGTTATTTTCATACGGCGATTTGCACTTTCATCATCGGCGCTCCCGGCTGGTACTGCGACGAGAACATTTCGACGAGCTCGCCGACAAGCGACGCGTCGGCCCCGAGGGCGCGGCGGAACGAGTTTTCCGGAAGTCGGCAGACGATCTCTGGGTGCGCGACGACTTCCCTTCCGAGAATGTCCTTGACCGCGTCGAACTGGTTCTCGTAGATGTGGGCGTGCGAGATCGAGATCGTCAGCTTGCCGACCGCCACGTTCAGCTCCTGGGCGAGCATGGCCTGGAGGAGCGCGAAGTCGGCGGTGTCGTTCGGGTTGCCGAGGACCATGTCGTTCGAGCGCATGATCATGTGAAGGTTGAGCTTTCCGCCGATGATGTTCACCGTCCAGGTGAACGGGCACGGGACATTCTTTTTCTTGGGCGCGCGCAGGCCGTCGCTTGCCGGGTCCCACATCATGACCACTCCCTGCCGGCTCGAAGGCTCCTCGCGGAGGTGCTCGACCAGGTCGAGGAGCTGGTCGCGGCCGAAGTGGTGGCGCCAGCGGTAGCCGTAGGCGGTCTCGACCGTGCCGTCGTCCTCGAGGAAACTGTCCCAGCCCTTGGTGAACTGCTGGAGGAATCCGGCGTGCTTGTGGCCGGCAATGAACCAGACCGTCTCCGCACAGAAGAACTTTGGGAACATCTTGCGGACCGTCAGGAGCGGGAACCCCTTCGACGGTTCCAGCTCATAGGTGATCCCCGGGATCGCCCGCGTCGATATCCCCGTGCGCTCGCTTTGGACGGTTTCCCCCTCGCGGTAAATTCGGCCGACGGTATCGAGATAGAGGCGGTCGAAGGTGGTCATATCGCCCCCATCCTACCAGACAAACCCCCTGTTTCCAACCGGGCCGATCTGGGCTAAGATATCCCCGTTATGGACATCTCTGTGGATATCAAAAGACTGGGCCCGGACGTGCCGGTTCCCGAGTACAAGACGACCGGCGCGATTGCGTTCGATATCGCCGTTTCCGAGCAAAAGACGATCCAGCCGGGCGAAACGGCATTTATTTCCACAGGGTTGGTCGTCTGCACCCCGCCCGGATACGGACTGATCCTTGCCGGCCGTTCTTCGAACGCGAAAAAGCAGATCACGCTCGCGAACGGAATCGCGATTATCGACCAGGACTATTGCGGTCCGAGCGACCAGCTCCTCCTGTCCATTCGCAACGAGGGGCCAATCGCCTATACCGTCGAACGGGGCGAACGAATCGCGCAAGGGCTGTTCGTTCCCATCGTCCGCGCGATATTTCGCGACGTCGAGACACTGTCCGCCCCGGACCGCGGGGGGTACGGGACTACCGGATAGGTCCTATTGGACCCATCGGACCTATGCTATAATCGACCTATGCCAACAGGCCGGTTCATCATGATCGACGGCATCGCGGGGAGCGGGAAATCGACCCTGCTTCGGGCCGCCGAGATCTGGGCGAAGGAATGCGGCCACAAGGTGTTCGACATGCGGGAGTGGACAAAGACCCACGCGGATCCGCCCACGTTCGACCAGGCGAAGGACTACGACGTGTTCTTCACTTACGAGCCGACGCGGCAGTGGGTGGGCGCGGCCATCCGGTTCGAGCTTTCGCGGACCGACCTTCCCTACAACGGCGAGTCGCTTGCACACGCGTTCGCCCTCGACAGGGAGATCATGTACAAGCGCCTGATCATCCCGGCGCTCGGGGCCGGCAAGACGGTATTCCAGGACCGCGGCGTGTGCACGTCGATCGTCTACCAGCCCATCATGCCCGGAGGGATCTCGTTGCGACGGTTACTGAAGCTCCCGGGAAACGCCCTCGCGCTGAAGCACCCGCCCACCGCGCTCATCGTGACCGACCTCGACCCGGCCGTCGCGGTCGAGCGCCTGAAGAAGCGCGACGAGGAATCCCGGGGAGTGTTCGCGGACGTCGCCTTTCTCCGTCGCGTCACCAAGCGCTTCCGATCCCATTGGTTCTCGTATCTCTTCCACCGCCTCGGAACCTCGGTCCATGCCTTCGATACCGACGTCCCCATGGACGCGATGGTCGCGCGGGCCAGACAGCTCATCGAATCCATCCTAAAAACCTGCTAGACCTTTTACTTCATTCTATGGCCCTTATCACCATCGGAGAGCTCATCGACCGCTCCTGGGAGCACTATCACAAGGAATTCTCCAGCCTCATGAGCGTTTCCGGATGGATCCTGCTCGTGGCAATCTTCAACGTGGCGACGCTAGCGCTCTACCCGTCCGCGTCCCGGCTGCTCACCGTCGACACGACGCTTACGAAACCGGAGGCGGTCGGCGTGGCCATGTACGCCTTTTCCAACTGGGTTCTCGGGCCGCTGCTCGGTCTCTGGATCTTCATCACGCTCATCCGTCTCATCCGCTCGCAGCTGTCCGGAAAGCGCGCGGGGATCCGGGAGGCGCTCGCCGACGGAAAGAAGTACTTCCTTCCCACGCTGGCCGTCACCGCCATGATCTTCCTGATCCTCGTGGCCGTCGTCCTGATCGGGTTCGGACCGTCGCTCATCCTGTCCCTTTTGGCGACCGTCACGAAGCTCGGCTTCCTCACCGTTCTCGCGACGATTTCCCTGGTCGTCGGCGTGATGGCTTCCCTCGTCCTTGGAATCCGCTGGTCCGTCCACTACTACTTCGCGCCGTTTACCCTTCTCGTGGACGACGTGCGCGGCAAGGCCGCGCTGACCGCGGCGCGCAAGCTGGTCGACGGACGGTTCTGGCAGGTCCTCATCCGCCTCGCCCTCCCGAAGATCTTGTTCATCCTCGTTGGCGTTCTCCTCATGGCGCTGGTCCAGTTCGTCTTCTCCGTCGTGAGCAGCGCGTTCGTCGGACTCAGCGTCGACGTCCAGCTCCGCATCTCCACGATCGTCCTGTCCGTACTCTCCACGCTCGTCGCCGCCCTTATCAACCCGCTCATCGTCGCCTCCGACCTGATGCTTTATCAATCTTTGAAAAGGTAGGTAGTTTGTGGTGAGTCGTGAGTAGTTTGAATACCACTCACTACAAACCACTCACTACAAACTAACTCGATATGACCTCCGTCCCAAACCTTCTGCGCGCGTCCTTTCAGCTGTACCGAACCCACGCGAAGCTCTTTGTCGGATACGTCTCCTGGCTCCTGCTCTCGTACGCCGCGATCGTGCTTGTGACGCTCATTCCAAACGAGGGGGTCCGCATGGGCCTCGGCCTTGCCGTCGAGCTCGCCGACGGGATGCTCTGGCTCTTCATCGGGGTGATCATGATCGTCCTGACACACCAGCTCGGGAATGGCAAGGAAATCGACACGAACGTCGTTCCCCTGTATGCCCTTTCCGCCCTCGGGTCCTTCGCCTGGGTCGGACTCCTTCAGGCGCTCACGGTGGCAGGCGGTTTTCTCCTGCTTGTCATCCCGGGGTTGATTTTCCTCGTCTGGTTCGGCTTTGCCCAACAGGCGCTGCTCCTGGACGGAAAGAGGGGCCTCGACGCGCTGTCGGCCAGCCGCGACCTCGCGAAAGGGCGTTTCTTCGTGGCCGCGCTCTACCAGCTCGGCGGCCCGGTTCTCGTCGGGATCGCCTACCTCGTCGTCCTCTCCCTCGCCTATGTCGCCCTGTCCGCCCTCACGCACACGCCGATCGAGGACATCTTCGGCGACACTCCCCCGCTCTGGGCCGACATGCTCGGCACGATCGGAAACATCTTCCTCCTTCCGATGTTGTCGATCTATGGGGTGATGGCATACAAGGAGATGAAGACGAGCGTCCCCGCAAAAACAGAACCGGCAAATTCGTAACGTTCGTTGCAATTCGTGTCATACGCAATTTAGTAACCGTATTCGTTATTCGCAACCCCGCTTTTTCCTATGCTCGTCCCCGTCATCGGCCTTGAGATCCACCTCCAGCTGAAAACCAAGACCAAGATGTTCTGCGCCTGCTCGGCCCACGAGGCGGCGGCGCCGAATGCGAACGTTTGCGCCATCTGCACCGGCCAGCCCGGCACCCTGCCCGTCCCGAACGAGCAGGCGGTTCGCTTTGGCATCCGCATGGGTCTCGCGCTCAACTGCGCCATCGCGCCGCACTCCAAGTTCGACCGCAAGCACTACTTCTATCCCGACCTTCCGAAGGCCTACCAGATCTCGCAGTACGACCTGCCGATCGCCGAGAAGGGGTTCGTCATGGTCGGATCGCACCGCGTCGGGATCACGCGCGCGCACCTCGAGGAGGACGCGGCGAAGAACCTGCATGGCGCGGACGGAAAGACGTACGTCGACTTCAACCGCGCGGGAACGCCGCTCATCGAGATGGTCACCGATCCGGATTTCGCGTCGCCGGAGGAGGCGAAGGCATTTTTACAGGACCTGCGGCTGATGGCGCGCTACCTTGGCGTCTCCGACGCGGACATGGAGAAGGGGCAGATGCGCTGCGACGCGAACGTGTCGCTTCGCGAGGTCGACGACGCCGGAAATATCGTCGGGCCGAAGTTTCACCCGAAGACCGAGATCAAGAACATCAACTCGTTCCGCAACGTCGAGCGCGCGCTCCAGTTCGAGCTCAAGCGCCAGGCCGACCTCTGGGCCGCCGGCTCTCCCCCGTCCGTCACCACGACGCGCGGATGGGACGACGCGACGCAGGGGACGAAGGAGCAGCGCGTGAAGGAGGCCGAGGGCGACTATCGGTATTTCCCGGAACCGGATATCCCGGTGCTCGAGCTGTCGAAGATCGCCGACGAGGAGCGCGCCCGGATGCCGGAGTTACCGGCGGCTCGACGAGCGCGGTTCGTCGACGAGTACGGCTTGAAGGCCGACGACGCGAAGCAGATCTGCGAAGACCCGGCGCTGTCGGAATTTACCGAGCACGTCTTCTCGGAGCTTGGCGAGTGGACGAAGGCGAATGGCGGCGCGACGGAAAAACAAAAGACGGCGAACCTGGTCGCCGGATGGCTGCTGTCCAAGCTTGGCGGACTTCTGCTCGAACGAAACGTCGACGTCGGCTCCATGAAGATCGACGCGGAAAACTTCGCGGAGTTCATTTCCCTGCTGGCCTCGAATAAGCTCTCCTCATCCGCGGGCATGACGGTGCTGACCGAGATGCTCGAGTCCGGCGCGGACCCGTCCGGCGTGATGGAGGCAAAGCGGTTGGGGAACATCGAGGACGCGTCCGTGATCGCCGAGATCGTCGACCGCGTGCTCGGCAACAATCCGGAGATCGTCGAACGTTACAAGGCCGGAAAGAAGGAGCTTATCCAGGTGCTCGTCGGCCAGGTCATGAAGGAAACGGAGGGCGCGGTGGACGCGAAGATCGCGAGAAACATGCTGCTCGTGAAGCTTGAATCGTAACGCAAACGCTATGGAACGTCTTTTTCGAAACCCAGCGGAAGGCGAGCCGATCCTGGACCCGGTCCTCGTCGAGACGCTGAACGCGATCGAGGGCGCGAAGCTGGTCCTGAACGACCGTGCGGAGACCCTCGCGAATCGACACGAACGCCTCGAGGCAAACCTGGACGCGCTCCGCTCCATGCTCGAGGCCGCGTCAAGGAGCCGCGACACCGAACGGTTCACGACCCTGGAAACGGCAGCGGTCGCCATCCTCACGCGCATGGGATCCCTGCGCGGTTCGATGCAGGCCGTCTCCGACGAGATCGACGCGATCGACGCGCATCTTGCGATGCTCGTCGAGCTCCCCGTCCCGATCAATGAGTAACCCACTCTGCGACGATCTCAAGCGCGTCGACGGGATTCTCTATCCACCGCACGCGATCGTCGCGCCGAAACCAGGTCATCTGCCGCTTCGCATAGGCACGGGTGACCTTTTTGGTTTCCTCGACGGCGTCGGCAAGTGGACGCGAACCGTCGAGAAACGCGCAGATCTGACGATACCCGATCCCCGTCATCGCCTCGTTGTCGCATCCAAATTTGTCGCGCAGCCGGCGCACCTCGTTGACGAGCCCCGTCGCGACCATGGCTTCGACGCGGTCGTTGATCCTTGCGTTCAGGACGTCGCGGTCGACCAGGATTCCGATCTCAAGAAGGTCGTACTTCGACGTCCCGCGCTTCAGCTGCGCGGAGAACGGCTTCCCCGTCGCGATCGTCACCTCGAGCGCGCGAACCACGCGGCGCTTGTTCTGGCGGTCAATGAGTTCCGCGCCGTCCGGGTCCAGACGCTTGTACTCTGCGAACAGGTCGTCGAGGTGCCGCGCCTCGAGCGTGTCGCGCAATTCGTCGTTCCGAGCCGTCTCGGTCAGGTTCAAATCGTCCACCACCGCGCGGACCCACAGCCCGGTTCCCCCGACGAGGATCGGGAGCTTCCCGCGCTTCGAGATCTCGACGATCTTCTCCTCCGCATATTTCTTAAAGTCCGCCACGGAATACTCCGCGTCCGGATCGACCAGGTCGATTCCCCAGTGCGGAATCCTCTCGACGACAAGATGGTGCTCGCTCGCGAACAGCGTGCCGATCCCCTCCTTCGACCCGCCGATCCTCAGTGCCTTCTCTCCCTCGACCTTCCCCGTCCCCACGTCCATTCCCCGATACACCTGCCTCGAGTCAACAGAAATGACCTCGCCGTCAAACCGTTTGGCAAGGTCGATCCCGAGCTGGGTTTTTCCGGACGCGGTCGGTCCGACGATGACGAGAAGCTTGCGCATATGATCGTTGGCGAAACATTAGACAATCTCCCCGTCGAGAATCCACTTCTCCGCCTTCGCGACCCTCACGTTCACGATCTGCCCCAGCAGCTCCTTCCCTCCCGGGAACCGCACCAGCTTCATCTCGCGCGAGTTTCCGAGACACGTTCCCGGCATCTTCGCCAAACGGTCGAGGATATTCCCGGGCAGTTCGAGCATCTCGTCGGTGGCGACCGGAACCTCGTGGCGCTCGACGAGGACGGAGACGACCTTGCCGACGTACGCCTGGTTTTTCTCGAAGACGATCCGTTCCTGAATGTCCTGGAGGTGCTTCCAGCGCCATTTCTTCTCGTCGCCGTCCACATCGTCCTTGAACGCACGCCACGCGGCGGTTCCGGAACGCGTCGAATAGCGCGCCGTGTACGAGATGTCGAAACGGACCTGCTCGTACAGCTCGGCCGTCTTCAGATACTGCTCGCGCGATTCGCCGCAGAATCCGACGATAATGTCGGTTCCGATCGCAAGGCCCGGGATTTTCTCACGGAGACGGCGGACCACGTCAAGGAACTGCGCCGAGGTGTAGCGCCGGTTCATGCGCTTGAGCACCGCGTCGTCGCCGGCCTGTACCGGGAGATGGATGTAATTGAGATGCGCGGGGAGCGTCATCGCGTCGATGGCCTCGTCGCTCATGTGCAGCGGGTGCGGCGCGGTGTAGTGGAGGCGCGAGATTCCCGCAACCTGGTTCACCTCCCACAGCAGCGCCGCGAAATGGTCCTTGTACGGGTTCGCCGTCGAGAACGACTCGGGGTCCGGCGCGCGGAACGAGTTGACGGTCTGCCCGAGCAGCGTGATCTCGACGCAGCCGTGGTCGGCCAGGTCGCGGACTTCCGTCAGGATGTCGACGACCGTGCGATTCTTCTCGAGTCCGCGGGCGAACGGCACGACGCAGTACGTGCAGAACTTGTTGCAGCCGGTCTGGATCGTGACGAACCCCTGGCGGAACGTGCGGCGCTCGGGAATCACCTTCAGGTAGTCCTCGCCGATGTCCGCCCCGTTCACGAGCTCCGGACGCAGTTCAGAAATCCAGCGCGGGAGCTGAACGACGTCAGTGATGGGAAAATAAAGGTCGGCAGTGGGCATCTTCTTGCGGATCGCGCCGTCGCGGTCGCGTCCCGGAAGGCAGCCGGTGATTCCGACGATGAGGTTCGGACGCGCCAGCTTCAGCTTGTCGAACTCGCGCAAAAATCCGAACACGCGATCCTCGGCGCTCTGCCGGACCGAGCAGGTGTTCACGAGGATCAGGTCGGCCTCCTCCTTGCGTTCGGTTGAAACAAAACCGACTCCGGAGAGGATGGCATCCATCCGCTCGGAGTCGTTCTTATTCATCTGGCAGCCGAGAGTAATGAGATGGTATTTTGGTGCGTCCATGTACGCGAAAAACTAACAGTTCGGCGCCCAAAAGTCAACGAGTGGCGTCTGGCTTTCGATTCGCCTTGCGAATCAGGAACGCCTCCCTCAGACGCATGGACGAAAGTTCCTTGTCTATGTCGGCCTTCGCGAAGATGTTCCAGATGTTGAGCTTCGCGCGCTCCGCCTGTTTGCGTTTCATTTTTGTCTGAAGCTCGGCCAGCTCGACGCGATCGGGATTCGTGTCAATATCCTTGTCGCCCAGCGTTTCCAGGACCGAACCCTTCGCGGCGATCCTCTCCGCCTGCTCCCGTGCCCCTTCCGTGCGCAATCGGCTCCACTCGTTTCCAGGCATCGCCGATATCTTCCGGACGATTTGGATCTGATCCTTGATAACACGCGCCTCGTCGATCGCCGTTCGGGTTGCCGCTTCGTTCCCTCCCGAAAACGCGGCCGCGCGCTCGGCTTGCTCAAGCCGGCGTTCCAGGATGTGGACGTACATGTTCGGATCCGTGAACCGAAGCGATTTCGCGTCCGTCCTCACGCGCGCATCGGCCAGCCTTGGAATCAACGCGTTCATTTCCCCGC
>Ga0194060_10002792_pt1 | contig 12444 bp, 11 predicted proteins | sample SepL225m_MetaG_FD_163427 | JGI IMG/M metagenome (GOLD analysis project Ga0194060, IMG submission 163427) | Anoxic zone freshwater microbial communities from boreal shield lake in IISD Experimental Lakes Area, Ontario, Canada - Sep2016-L222-5m | ecosystem: Environmental > Aquatic > Freshwater >... | reverse complement strand
GGTAATATCTGAGTTACAACAGGTATTAGCAAACAAGCCACCGCCTTGGTTAGCCAAAGTAATGGGGATTAATCCAGAAGCGCGTTTTGTTGCGCATGAGGCAGAAGAGGTGGTCGAATGATTGCCGAGATGCAACTGAAAGCGGTCGCAAAACGCATTGCTTCAGCTTATTTGGATGACGCATTAATCACTCAATTAAGGGCTGAATTCGCGCCGCTACATTTTACTTATTGTTACGATGATGACATTAGTGACCGCACACCCGTCCTAGAAACTGAACAATTTAATCTGTATTTGATTGACGGGCGCGAACACTGTTTGAAAATGACTAATGATTATGAAGCCGCGACGGGCATTGTTGTTGCTGAACTGATTGCTGACGATTAATGACATGAGTGATCCAGTCAGTGTGCCACAAGCCGATTGCAGCCTTTGTCCCTTTCGTGGCAAAACCTTGTTAATGGGGCGTTGTATGCCAGCTGATACCTGCGTAATGGCACACAGTGGACGGCAGATTGATCGGTTTTTTCGGGTTAATCCTGTTTATGCCGAGCGATATTTGCAAGACAATTTTTGGGAACGCCGCGCTTGTGCTGTGCGTTACGCACCTCAAAAAGCCTTGCTTGCCTTGATAGATGATGAAGATGAAGTGGTCAGACGGGCTGTCGCTTACCGTATAGCAACCAATCAACTGCAATATTTTTTGCATGATGAAGATCGCGAAGTGCGGATGACGGTAGCCGACCGTATTGCACTTAACGAACTAGAACAACTGGCTAACGACAAAGATTATATCGTGCGTTTAACTGTCGCTAAACGTTTGCCTGAAGGGCGTTTATTTCGCATGATTCGTGACAAAGATTTACAAGTCAGAAAATTAGTGGCGACACGCTTACCAGAAGTCAGTTTAGGGCTAATGATTAATGACGATGCGCCTGAAGTACGGCGCATTATTGCTCAGCGACTGCCAGCCAGTGATTTAGCGATATTACAGAGCGATGACGATTGGCTGGTGCGTTATGCAGTTGCTGAACGCATTGCCGTTGCGGAGTTAGGCTGTTTGTTAGCCGACTCAGAACCCGATGTACAAGCGATTGCCCGCGAGCGTTTAAACGCCTCGCAACACGCGGAGGATTAATAATGTTGGATGGACAATCAATTAGTAGTTGTTGTAAAAACACCTTGCCAACACAAAACGACGAAGTGTTATTAAAAAAAATTCAAGCCTTAGTGCCTGAATACAAGGTACGTTTAGCCCGCACAGATGATGAATGGTATCGCTTGGGCGGTGTCGTCGATATGAGTGGCAACCGTATTGCTAATAACCTGATTGAATGGACAGAACGCACTTACATTGAATGTGGTAAAAATCTGCAAACCTTGATTGACCACGCCCGTGATTCACAACTGATTGCCACGCGGCAAACAGGAAACACCTTGTATTTTGTTATGCAAACGGGCAAAAAAGCCGAAGATTTCATTCAAATCGACATTGATAAAACCCACGAACAATCTGACCGTCTGCTCGTTAATGACCTACAGCCACCTGAAGACTTAGAAGAATTTATTGACCCATTAGAACCCGACTGTATTGAAAGCTTCTTTATTGGGACGGCACGTTACACTTATCGACGTAAAACTGACGTTGCGGTTTTCATGGATGAAATCAATAAACACCACCCTGAAGAGCACCCTGTGCAACGTTTTATGGATGACTGGAATCGTAGCACTGCGGGAAAAACCGCTTTGTGTGAAGACTGGGTCGTGCGTCCATATCGCCATATCGGTCGCTTTAATGAACAAATTATTAATATCGAATTAATTAACACCCAAAGCAAAAACATTCCGCGTTTAGACGACATTGCGGGTAAAAAAGGCATTGCTTTACACAATCTACTCACTCGTTTTGACAGACAAGCTGGCTATCCGTTTGCGTGGTTTTTTTATTTAGTAAAAGGCAAATTAGTCAGTCCACAAACGGGAGCTGCTGTGTTTAGAGATATTAGCGGGGATTTTTCTTATTTACCCGAACGTGATATTGCGGTGTTAAAAGATTGGATTAGCACGCCGTATAGCGTTTAGAAAATCCCCCTCCCCCCTTTGAAAAAAAGGGGTAGGGGGATTAAAAACTTTCACAACCAACAGGAGAAAACAATGGCAATCGCCGACATTAAAGCTTTTTCAGAGCAAGCCAAAATCGATACTGAACTAAAAGAAAAATTAGTAGCCTGTATGAAACTCAGAGAAATTCTCACGCTGGCTAAAGAATACGGTTTTAACTTGGATGAAGTAGAGCTCTACCCGCCCAATGAACCGCAATTCACTGAAGAACAACTCTCTGAAAAAATGGCAAAAGCCTTGCTCAGAGTTTAATTAGCACTGTTGCTTTAATGACTGCAAGTCCTTTAAAGGACTTGCAGTCATACTCACCACTGACCTAGGGAGTTATTATGTCTACCCCCATTTTTTCCGAAATCCTCGCAGGATTGTACGACAACACCATCGTGCCTTATTTAGGCTCTGGTGTGCTGTTTGATGCCAAAAACAAACTGACGGGTGCACCTATGCCCGCCGATAGCAATAGTTTGATTTTAGCCATGAACAACGGCAAACCGATGGCACCTAAACTCATGTATGAATTTCCCAGAGCGGCAATGAATCTGGAGTTAAAGCGTGGCAGAAACTTTCTTGGTCAATTCCTCACCAAGCTCTACGGTGAAACCGAATGGACGCGAGCTGCTGTGCATGAATGGCTGGCTGAATGGAAACCTAATTATGTTGTTGACATAAACCGCGATAGCCAATTGCAAGACAGCTATGCAGACGAAGAACATTTTTTAATCGTGGGTGCAGCAAGGATTACCGCCAACAATTTTCGCTTTAACTGTTATCACTATGACGGCAAAGACTATTTTTCTATTGCCCAAGAACAACTTGATCCCACCTTCCCCATTCTGTTTAAACCGATGGGAACAGCAAAACCAGAACCTAGCTTTATCGCCTCCGATGCGGATTATGTCGATTACATCACTGAATTAATGGGCGGATTTGCTATTCCTGATGTTCTCAAAGCTTACCGTAAAGACAAGCGTTATCTGTTCATCGGACTGCCTTTAAACCGTGACTCAGAACGCATGGTCATGAGCGACATCACTCACGATGCAGCCCAACCCAGAGGCTGGGTATTAAACAAAAATCCTACGCCAAAAGAAGTACGCTATTGTAAAAAAATAGGTATAGAAATTGTCGATGCCGATGTGCTGGATTTATTAACTGCGGTGGGGTTCGATAGGGATAATCGTAAGACGGCGTAAAAATACCGCTTCTCCTGACAATTTAAATAGTGTTGCCTTTTAGGTTTATTTTGAGCTAATAACATTTTGCGAGGAAACGATGACTAAAGTAGGTATTTTTTTTGGCACCGATACGGGCAATACACGGCGGATTGCCAAAGATATTTCCACTGCGTTAGGTTCAACAATTGCCGCTAAACCCGTCAATGTACGCAATGCCAGCGTCAGCGATATGCTGCGGTATGACGTGTTAATTTTAGGCACGCCCACTTATGGCGAAGGTGTATTACCTGGATTATCAACGGGGAACGCCACTGAAAGCTGGGAAGAATTTTTGCCTACACTTGCAGGTCAAGATTTTAGTGGTAAAAAAGTAGCTATTTATGGACTAGGTAATCAAAAAAGTTATCCTAACGAATTCGTTGATGCCATGTTTTATTTATACGAACAATTTAAACACTGTAATGCCACCCTCATTGGTGAATGGACAACGGACGGTTATGACTTCAAAACCTCTAAAGCCGTTGTCGATGAACAGTTTGTCGGTCTAGTGTTAGATCAAGAAAATCAAAAAGACCTCACACCCGCCCGACTGAATGCGTGGTTAACAATGCTAGCAAAAATGTGGGATGACTAATCCAACAACCCTCAAAATAAGGATAGTCATGATAAAGCGACCACGCCAACCCATTTGTACACGTCGTGAACTGGATGAAGCCCGTTTTCTAATCCGTGCTATTCATTTTAAAAATCAACCGACTTCCGCCATTGTTTTCGCCTTTGAAGGCATTGCATACTCGTACATCAACCACTGTATGCACATGCACCGCCCTTTAAACTGTGAACAAGACGCTGTTTTTGACGAAACGGGAAAGTATTTACGCTGCTCCATGCACGGATTTATCTTTGATCCTAAAACGGGAGAATGTCAAAGCCCTGTGTGTTTAGGGCAACGTTTACAATCACTACGTTTAGAAGAAATTGATGGAACACTTTATTTTGCTGAAAAGCATCTGACTCAGTCAACCAAACTGCTTGATAAAGCGTTGCAGTAACACCAAATTGGTCAACTTTATCCCAAAACTGTTTCCATCGCCCTTCGGATTGAATTAATGCCCGCAACGACAAAATCACTTTTGCCCCTTGCAGTTTCCACCGCATTCCTGAGCAACACAAACCAATCTACTCAGCTATGTTTTGGATTCCAAGGCATGACTTCGACGACACAAAACGTCAAAAACTTGTTTTGGACTCCTGCTTTGGACTCTAGCCGCTAAAATTGTTGATGACCAAAGCGGCATAATTTTGTATAGTGGCGCAATTAGATTTTTTATAGCGGGATGAATCCACACAGGGTCATCCCGTTTTGTACATTAGAGGTGACGTGTTTGACTAAATCCGCATTATTAGTGCTAGAAGATGGCACCGTATTTCACGGCGTATCGATAGGGGCAGACGGTTGTTCTGTCGGCGAAGTGGTGTTTAATACCGCTATGACAGGCTATCAGGAAATCTTAAGTGATCCTTCTTATTGCCAACAAATTATCACCTTAACTTATCCGCATATCGGCAATACAGGCACAACCAGCGAAGATGATGAATCCAGAGCGGTGTTTGCCAGTGGTTTAGTGATTAGAGATTTACCATTAATGGCGAGTAACTGGCGGTCAGAAAAAACGTTGCAACAATATCTGATTGATAATAACCTGGTAGCGATTGCTGAAATCGATACGCGTAAATTAACGCGCATCTTGCGTGATAAAGGCGCACAACGCGGCTGCATCATGGCAGGTAAAGCAGTGAGTGTGGAAACTGCAACCGCTGCCATTGATGGTTTTGCAGGTTTAAAAGGCATGGACTTAGCCAAAGTTGTCAGCGTCACTGAATCATATCAGTGGACAGAAAATACTTGGGATTTGCGCAACGCTCACCAAGAAGGCGAAAATCTAAGCAAGCACGTTGTCGCATTCGACTTCGGTATTAAACGCAATATTCTAAGATTGCTCGTCAATCGAGGTTGTCGTGTCACTGTTGTTCCCGCGCAAACTCCAGCGGCTGAGGTTCTCGCAATGAATCCAGACGGGGTATTTTTATCCAATGGACCAGGCGATCCTGAACCTTGTACTTATGCCATTGAAGCAATTAAAACCATCGTGGCAACGAGACTCCCCGTGTTTGGAATTTGCTTAGGGCATCAATTATTAGCTCTTGCCAGTGGTGCGAAAACTGAAAAAATGAAATTCGGACATCATGGCGCGAATCATCCTGTGCAGGAAATTGCTACAGGTCGGGTGATGATTAGCAGTCAAAACCACGGTTTTGCAGTCAATGAAGCTAGTTTGCCAGCCAATGTTATCGCCACTTACCGTTCATTATTTGATGGTAGCTTGCAAGGTATTAAATTCACTGATTACCCTGCGTTCAGCTTTCAAGGACACCCAGAAGCCAGTCCCGGTCCACACGATGTCGAAGCTTTGTTCGATGACTTTATTGATTTGATGAATGCGCGTTAACCACAAGCACCGAGGTTTTTAAAACCTCGGTTTATCTATGCTGATGAATCTATTGCCATGAACTTAAATATCAATTAGGGGTTAAATCTGCAAAAAACAGAGGCATAGAATAATGTATTTTTCAGAATATGGTTTGGAGTAAATATCATGCTTGGTCATCTTAAACCACGTTTTTGTCAGCTATCTTCACCGTCTAAGCAACACTATTCGCATTTATACTGCTCTATTTGTTATAGTTTGCGCCAACAATTTGGCTTATCGGCAAGTTTTTTTATTAACCACGAATTAACGCTTAGTCTGGCGGCATTTCCTAATTATGCGAGCATGAACGTAGAAAGCTGTGCCTGTCCTGCTAAATTATTCTGCGGACAGAAACTTATTTTACGCGATCCGTTAATTGATAAAGCAGCAGGGCTTTGTTTGTTGTTAGTTTGGTTAAAGCTGGTTGATAGTGAAACAGATACCCCCGCTTTTTATAAAAAACGCTTACGGCTATCTATTGAGCATAAAGTTCAACCTATTCTGGCTAATTTAACTGCTCCAACTCGTCAATTTCTTGATACTTATTTATTATTAATCCGCGCTAATAGCACGGATTTTTCCACCACGACTAAAATGTCTGGGCTATTAGCCAAACATATTTTTCAAGAGCTTTGCTACGATTCTGCCGATACTCAAAACGCCATCGCTGAAATTACGTTATTACTCGGCGAGTTAATTACCATAGCGGATGCGTTATTAGATGTAAAAAAAGATAGTCAGAATAAACAATACAATCCAATTATTGGTGCGACTGAAAAAAACAGCACGACACTGGAACACGAGTACGCTTTATTAACCAGAGACTATCAGCAACTGGTGCAACATATTGTTGAGCTTATGTGTGCTGCCAACTTAAGTACCGTTAATCCACTGTTTAATGAAATATTGCAACAAAGTTTGCATAACTTAACGCGGAATATTCAACGAGCCAATAATGCGTTATTTGTAGCTAATACCAATAATCAACAAAATGAGTCACGCACTAGAAAATGCTGCCAATGCGCTGATTGTTGTGATTGTTGTGATTGTGGTGATTGTGGTGATTGTGGTTGTTGCGATGTTTGCAGTTGTGGTGATTGCAGTTGTGATTGTTAATTACTGCACGATAAAAAACATCCGAGGTTTACGAATTAACTAACGTGCTGATGTTACGCAGGAAAACCAAAAACCAATAACTTACGAAGCAAAAGTGACCGTAAGCTATTGATAGTTCGTAGCTAGTGCGTAACATCAGTAACGTGCTTTTACGAGTGCGCGAAACGTTCGCGCCTTCCTATTTTAAAAACGTTGTTTGTTATTTTGGATGCTTTCGCTCTATCGAGTTAAAGGTTATTTAGCGTATCGCTCATAAACCATTTGTAGCATTTTTAATTCACCTGCTTCGGGTTTTTGCCAGCCTTGGATTTGAATATCTTTTAGAATTTCTTTGCCTTGCTCATCATTTTCCATCGCCATTAACACATCAATCAGTGCCTGACTTTCATCTTTTAAATGCGGAGCAACACAAAACAGATGACAGGCAAAATCGGTAACGCTTTCGTCTAATTTTCGGACATTGCTATGACTGAATGAAGATAATCCTTCATAGGTCTTTTTCAGCATAAACAATAAATCGCATTTTTTGCGAATGAGTGATTGCAAGGCTTTTATTTCATTGCCCGAAAAATCAAAGGTGAATTTTGATGAGTCTACGCCGCTTTCGTCACATAAAAAACGTCCTAATAGATAAACAAAACTACCTTCGCTTGCTGTGCCAACAGTCATACCTTCGTAATCACTTAAACTGCGCACATCGTCAGCGCGGGTGAGAATAACTACTTCATCCACTTCCGCTATGGGGCGCATCAGAGGAATAAAGCCATGTTTTTTAATCATTAAACAAGCTTCAAACGGTTTGGCAAACAACAAATCAGTGGTGCTAGGATCAGGCGTATCGACCGATTGTTCAAAATGAATAGCTCTGGTTAAACGCCGTTGTAAATAAGTATTCAGTAAATACCAGCCTGTGAGTTGCTGCCCAGATTGCAGACTGGCAACAAAATGCAGTTTCTCATTGGTAACTTTTGCGTGAGCTTGAGTCGTATCGTGTTCGCTATGGCGCGGTGGTTCTGGATTAACGAGCGATGATTCAGCATCTGCGGTGGTTGTTTGTCCTTCTGTGAGTACAAAACGCCCTAATCCTGTGATTTTAAACAGCATATTTACCATGCGGTTTAAGTTCTGCACCTCTACGCGAATACGATGACCTTCCCACTGTTCAAATAATTTTAATAATAGGGATAAGCCCATCGAGTTGACGCGCTCAACTTTACTGAAGTCCAGCAAGACATGTGATTCAGCGGGTATATCAGATAATGCTTCTAACGTAGCTGCACTGTGAGCATCAATTGAGCCAACAAAGTCGTAATGGTAGTCTTTGCCAGTGATGGGTTGAATAGTAAAAGTAGTTGTCATAGTTATGCTCTGCTCTGATAAGTGGCTTCATACTCGCTGTGATAAAGAAATTGAACACCTGAATCCACATTCATATCAATAATACCGTTAATGTCCCACAAAGTGGTGACTTGAGTGCGTTGTTGTGGATGGACACGAATTTGTAAATAATCAGATAACCGCCACATCATATATAAACCCGCACCACCTACGCCTGCCTCAACACCTTCATCCATTGCGCGTGAAATATTTTTCAGGAATACGCTGGGCATGAGCGTTCCCCAGTTGTCAGTAATCATCAAACCTAAAATATCCCCCGTTACCGCAATATCGATACGCACTTCTTCATGTTCAGATAATTCTCTGGATTCGCCTTTAACGTAATATGCCACGCCTTTACCATCTCGCGGTGCAGCATATAAGCTATTTTCAGTCATTTCATCGAGAATAATCATCAAGGCTTCGACATGGTCGCTGGGTAAATGCGGATGATCGCTTAACCATGATTGAATTTCTTCCATGATAAAAGGCTTGTCTTCCGTATGGGTCAATTGAAATTGACGATACTCTGGCATTTCTGGAATCAGTACATATAAGTCATCATTGGGCGTTTCATGATGTTGATTGAGCAAATGTTCCCAGCCCAATTTTTTACAAAAATCATTGTGTCTAGGCAAAATGCGACAAATCCCGTCTTGACTAAAACGCGTCAATAAATCGGCATAGCCGTGTTCGGCTAAAAATACCACATATTCTTTGGATATGCGTGGAATGGGATGATCGCCCTGACGATAAAAACTTTCTGAGATACGAATAATATCACTGACTTCATTCACAGCAGCGGCTTGTATCACGCGGTCGCTGTGGGTAACGACAACGATAGTCACGTCATCAGTGTAAGCAGTACCTCGACAATGAATGCGTAGTGCGTCCATCATAATGTCATGTAAGGTTTCGGGTTCTGCATCAACGTTGGCATTAAGCAACGCTTCCAGACGATCATAACCAAAGGCTTCACCTGAAGGCGATTCTTCCTCAGCCAGACCATCAGTATATAAAAATAAGCGGTCGCCGACTTCGAGAGTTAATTCAATTGCGGTGGCTGAATAATCTGAATCAATACTTTTACCTAAGGGTAAACCAGAGGCTTCTAGCATTTCCCAGTATTGTGCTTTATGGCGCAGTAAATACGGCAACACATGACCTGCATTAGCAAAAATCAATTTACCTGTGCGAGCATCCAAACTTAAACACGCCATCGTCATTAACAACGATTGTTGGGCAGTCGCCAGCATGGTGGTATTGAGCGAGTTAAGAATTTCGATAGGCGACGTAATGCCTTCATGAATCAGCGGATAAACACCTGCTTTTGCCGCGCTCACCATTGTACCTGCTGCCACACCATGACCACTAACATCACCAATCAGTAGAACACTGTGATGACCTGCAACTTTATAATAATCATAATAATCACCCCCTACTTCACTGGAGGTTAATAGGCTTGCCTTACCTTGAACACCTGGTAAATCAATACGCGGTGGTGGCAGAATAGAGCGTTGCAAGGTCGCCGCTAAATTGACTTCGCCTTGTAAACGACTGGTTAATTTGGCTAATTCAGCATTGGCTTTTTTAACTTTTTGTTCCGCTTCTTTGCGTTCGGTAATATCCAATCCTGTGGCTAAAAACATAATCGGTTTTGCCGATTTTGCCTCTTTAATGACGGTCGGACTCCAGATGATATTGAGTAAATCGTTGGTACTAACCATCATTTTTGTTTCAATATCATCAGCATACTCAACTGTCCCTGACATCATGTCAGTAAATAAAGTGAGCAATTCTTCTTGATCTTTTTCAGGAATAAACTGTTCGAAAAAGTTTTTTCCTTTGACCTCTTCTTCTGACCAACCGCTATTTTCTTCGGCATAATGATTAAAAAGCACCACTTTGCCACGGTTATCAACACCGATAATCAACGCTTGGGTGGTATTAATAACGTTATCGGCAAAGGCTTTTTCTTGTTTCATTTTTAAAGCATTGTCTTTTAATCGTGCCACCATCGGCTGTAACAATAGCATTCCCACCAACAACAACGTGGCTATTGAGAGTGTGAATGTTAGCGTCTGGGTGTTGACCGTGCTACCCAGCATATATTCACTTTGCCGTTGCTGTAATAAACTGGCTCTGTCCAGACCTTCTAACAACGGGGGAGAGATAGTGAACAGCAATTTATTAAGTTCTTCGTTATCCAGTTTAAGCGTATCGACAGGCATTCGTTGAAGGTCGCGGACAAGAGCTAGATAAGAGTGCATTAAGCTATCGACTGACCGTGAACCATTAAAATAGATGGCTTTTAATTCTGGCGATAACTCGCCGCGCACTTGAACTAAGCGTTCTTTTTCTTTAACGAAACGATAACCTGATTTTAACGCCTCATGGTCTTGCGCCAATTGTAGAACAGTTGAAAGAACTCGTGCGTTGAGCTTATGTAATGTAGCTGTATCAGTGATGTAGGCTTTTTGCGTCAAAGCACTGTTCAACTCTGAAATCATAAGACCCTGCTCGGTACTCATCTTAACGAGCCGCGCATTACCTTCCTGATTTTTAATGTCGGTAATAAGAACAAGGTAAGTCACTGTACTTACTGCACCTAAAACCAGCAGTACCGTGACATACTGCCCTAGCATATTATTAACAATTCTCTGAAAAATATCTCTCACCGACTTTACTCCTTGGTTGTTATAGTTATTATTTTACCGCGTGATAGTGTACTGAAATACTAATATTAATAAGAGGGTAGTAAATCTAATATAGCGATATTAATGACGGCTAGTCCTTTAAAGGACTAGCCGTCATACTCAAAAGTAAAAACAACAAATTTAATTTACTACCCATCTGGCTTATAATACAACAAACTTCAGCTTGACCAACTAACTATGACAAGGATAGCGTCAGCGGTGTTGTCGTGCTTATTAAATTCAACGTGCGTGATCCCCTCGGATCACCTCAAATTGCTCAGTCTTTTTTTAGTTCGCCCTTTTGTCAGTCTGTTTCCTTGCGTTAGTACGTCCATAATCGCGATGCGCTTTTTGAAATAAAAGCCCCCATTCATCACTAACGCTGTTGGAGTTAATATTAAAGTGATAACCATACCCTACTGGCGATTATCAGGCTTTTATTTCTTTTATTTTGCAACCGTAGGCAGTTTTATTCCCTATTGGAGTCTGTATTTAAAACATATTGGTTTTAATGCGGATGCTATCGGTGAATTGTCTGCGTTATTAATCAGCACTAAAATAATTTCTCCTAATTTATGGGGTTGGATTGCTGATCGTACTGGCAAAAGTTTACGCATTATTCGCCTTGCGGCTTTTTTTGCAGGTTTTTTGTTTGCAGGTTTTTTATTTTTTCATGGTTATGTGTGGTTTGCGTGGATAACACTGTGTTTTAGTTTTTTTTGGAATGCTGCGTTGCCGCAATTTGAAGCGGTCACTTTACAGCACGTCAAAACTGAACCGCATCGTTATAGTCGAATTCGACTGTGGGGATCGGTGGGTTTTATTATTGCTGTGTTAGGTGTCGGTCAGTTATTGGATGGCTGGGGTATTGATCGTTTGCCTATGGTGGTTATCAGCACATTGTGCTTAATGTGGCTAGTGAGTCTCATCATACCTGAGGCAAAAAGAAGTGATATTTATCATACTGATTCAATAGGTATGCTGCAAATTTTAAAAAAACCAGAAGTGTTAGCATTTTTGCTGGTGAGTTTGTTAGTACAACTAGCCCATTCACCTTACTATGTTTTTTATTCGATTTATTTAAAGCACTATCATTATTCCGCCAGTAATACTGGGCTATTGTGGACGTGTGGCGTGTTGGCGGAAATTGTTTTATTCATTTATATGAAACAGCTGTTACAACGCTTTTCTCTGCGCATTGTTTTATTATCCAGTTTGCTGTTATCGATTATTCGCTGGTGGTTGATTGCCAACTATGCGAATAATATTCCGCTTTTAATTACCGCACAATTATTACACGCGGCAAGTTTTGGTGGCACTCATGTTGCTGCTATGCACTTAATCTATGAGTATTTTGGTGAACAACATCAAGGCAAGGGGCAGGCGTTATACACCAGTTTAAGTTTTGGTTTGGGTGGAATGTTGGGT
>Ga0194060_10002790_pt1 | contig 12448 bp, 8 predicted proteins | sample SepL225m_MetaG_FD_163427 | JGI IMG/M metagenome (GOLD analysis project Ga0194060, IMG submission 163427) | Anoxic zone freshwater microbial communities from boreal shield lake in IISD Experimental Lakes Area, Ontario, Canada - Sep2016-L222-5m | ecosystem: Environmental > Aquatic > Freshwater >... | reverse complement strand
GACCGGACTCTGAACCCCAGGGGCACGAAGCAAAATACAGGCGCCGCCCGCGGTGGCGGTTAGCACGCATTCGCCGTCGACCTGATGCACAACCTCCAGGCCATCCGTCTCCACGATCGCCTGGGCGATGCCATGCCGGAGACGAATGGCACCGGGCACGGTGGCCTCGACGCGAACCCAGGCGGTGGCGCCGTCTTGGCGTCCAGCGGAGACCTTCCACCCGCCCTCGGCGGACAAGTTGTGGAAGGCGCTGGCCTGCCAGGCCTCGGGAATTGCCGGAAAAATGCGGATGCGTCCGCCGTGCGATTGCAGAAGCATTTCCGTGACCGCGTTGCCGATACCCAATGGGGTTTCCAGAATGAAACCCCATTCCCGGGCCATCGTGTTTTGAAAACGCCGGGCGGTTCCACGAGGAAGTTCCTCGAAATAGGTGTCCATGTGCCCCCAGGCCCAGTCGCCGCGTCCAATGTGGGCGCAAATGTTAGCCGCCGCCGCCCACGTAAACCCCGTGCGTTTCTTGCGATCAGGCGGGCAACCCAGCCAGGTGCCCACCGAACGGGCAATCAGTTCCTGGCGATGGATGTCATCCCAGTTCCACAGGCGCAGGGGCCACAGCATAACGAGGTGACTGTAGTGACGGTGACCGACATCATGCGGGCAATCCGCGCTGATCCTGAGGCCAAAGGTATCGACCGGGAACTCAGTCAGGTTCTGTAACACCGCTTTCCATTGCGTTGCACGGGGATCCTCTGGCAGATCGGCGCACAGTTGTTCCAGCGCCCAGCGCGTGAAGGCCAGTTCATAGATGGCATCGGTCATGCCCTGGCGGCCATCGACCGGATATTTGGGTGGCAGCGCGGGATACTCCGGCGAATGACTGTCCAGAAGATGCAGTTTGCCGTCCTCGCCTTTCTTCAGGCGCGCCAGGGGTTCATTGGCGGCGGCGGCCAGTACGGGCAGCAGGTTGTTCCAGCGCGCCGCCCATTCCTTTGACCCGTCATGGCGCGAGGCCAGCCAGCAGTTGTGCAACAGCCAGATCAGATGAATGCTGCATGTGTCATGGCGTTGGCCTTCCTCCAGATCATAACTAGCGCCGCCACCGATGGCCAGAGGGCGCGAGCCGTCTTGTTGCCATTCAGGCCGACGCATGGCCCAGGCCAGAACCCTTTCCGCCAAGGTGACCAGTTGCCCTGCATGACCCGAGACGTTTCCGATCAGGCAGTGCATTTGCAGGTTGAAGTTCAGCCAGACATGCGGATAGCCGGGGCAATGCGCCCAGTCGTCCGGCCCGCCCATGGCGTAGGACCAGGGCCCCGTCGCATCGGGAATCGGCGCCCCGGCGCGGGTACTGCTCAGGAACTTGTAGATCTGGATGGTGTAAAAGGATTCCAGGCGCGCATCGGGAATGGCGATGGCGCTTTGCTGCCACCGGGCGCTCCACCAGGCGCGGTGTTCCGCCTCGACGGCGGCCAGCCCCGCCTCGCGGGCCGAGCGGACGGCCTGAATGGCCTCTTCCGCCGCCGGGCGGGCATCCGCGCTGCCGATCGACAGCGATTTGATCGAGGGAGACACCCCCATCGAACAGAACAAGAGCAGGCGATCCTCGCACAGAACCTCGGTCCAGGCGACGGCGTATTCCTTGCCGTCCAACAGCGGCTGAACTTCCACAATGATACCGTCAGCGGTGACGCTGTTCCTGGACGGCGGCCAACCGGGAAAGGGCATGGCGCGGCGGATGAAGCGGGGCCGACAGGAATTGGCGTAGTCCAAACCCGCCGTGCGCATGGGGTTTTCACCCGACTCTGTGGTCAAGTGTTTGGGAATGACTTCAACGCCCGACAGCAGGCATTCGGCAACAATCACCTGCCGCGTCGCCGCAACCAGGACTCGCATGGAAATACTGCCAGAACCTTCGTGTTTCGTCGCCACCGCCGTCCGACACTCGGCCTGGTACAAATCCAGCGTCATCGGTTGCGCCCTGGCGATGCCGTGGCTCAGAAGCACGAAACCGCCGGTATGCAGGCGCGTTCCCTTGTTCTTGCAGTTCCACTTGTCCCACCACATTCCGCCATCGGTTCGCCGGCCGCCCTTATCGGCGACATCCGCCCGTCCAATGTCCACTCGCAGGGCGTGGTGCGGAAAATCACAGGGTTCATCGCTGGCATAGACCAAGGCGCCCAGGGTTCCGTTCCCCAGGAAGGCGCCGCGCGTCATGGTCTCGGGCGATTCGGGACGGCACAGGGGCGTCTGAGCCCATTTCATGTCATGGCGGCCAATCAAGGCCGCCCAATCCATCGTGTTTGTCATAGATTATGTCTCCCTCTTGCTTTTCACACGGACATTTTGTTGGTGTTGACGATTCCGCAAGACGCTAAACCCGCTCCTCCCGCCAGGGTGGGGTCTCCGGCAACTCCTGTTCGAATTCGACAATGAGCCTTCTTTCGCACTCACCGGCATAGGTTCCTCCCAGGAACCGCTCGTAGATCTCACGGTCAAACAGCGCCCAGGATTCGTCCGCCGCCGACGGGCGAATCGGGAAGAACAACGCGCCGTTCTCGCGCGCGGCCTTGAGATCACCGGGAGCGTCGCCGATCATGAGGACGCGGCCGGGAGCGTACTTGCCGCCGGTGGCCAGGCGAAGATGCTCCGCCTTGGTGCCGAGTTCCTGGCCGGCAATCATCGCCACCGTGTCCATCACGCCGTTTTCCGTCCACTCGCGGACGAGCGCCTCGGCCGGAGTCTGTGATACACACAGGGTATCCGACTGCCCACACACCCGCCGCAACGACCGCTCCGCCCAGGGAAACGGCGGAATCTTCTTCACCGTTTTGGCAATCAGGTCGTTGGCCTCCCTGCTCCAGGCCAGGCACAGGCGGAGTTCGGGATCATGGGTCGCCTCGACGGCCTGCTCAAGGTGCACGTTGCTCAAGGGCACCCCGGAGTTCACCCACTTCTTCAGCGACACCAGCAGCGGAACCTCCACGCCGGCCTGCCTGACTTCCGGCCGTTCACGCAGGAGTTCGAAGACCTTGACCTGTGAAATGAACCGGTTGCTTCCCCGCCATTTCGAATAGAGGTTCACGAACTCCAGCGTCTCACGGGCAACGGCCTCCACCTTCCCGAGATTCCAGAGGCGCACCGTGGCCGTGTGAAAACACTGCTTCTGCTTGATCTCCATCGTGTCGAACACGCACCCATCGGAGTCCACCCCCACGAACGAGTCGTGGCGCGGCTTGAATCGAATGAGATCATCCCGGGTCGTCCATCGCTCTGGCGTCATATCCCTGTTCCTTTACCGCTTGCCCGCGCCTCGGCGAGCAGCCAGCCGTGACGCGGCACCGTCAGGCGTCCTTCGCGCGGCCTGAATTCCAATTCCCCACCAAACCGGCACGCGAGCGTGCGGCAGCCGGGCGGCAGAACCGCATCGGCATCGGGCCCGTGGTTGGCCAGGAACAGCAGGCGTCCGGCGTCGCTGTCGAGGTAGCGGACGTTCCAGGTTCTTGCGGCGCTTTCCCAGGCCACGGGGCGGGCCACGCCCGCGCGGCGGCAAAGCGCCGCCACGAGATCCACCGCCGCCGCGCGCGTGGGTTCGTCCACGCCAAGTCCGGCCGCGGCCTTGTGATACTTTCCGGCGCCCGCCGCAAACGCCAGGGACGGCGCACAGCCGAGCAGCAGGCTCGTTCCCCTGCCCCACTTTTTCTCCAGCGCGGCCGGTTCGCCACGTTCGTTGCGCAAGGGCACCGCCGTACCCGCATCCGGCCTGTACGTTTGCGCCGCGCCGGGGAACGCCACGTGAACCTGCGACTCCGCCACCGTTCCGAGCACGGTCTGCGGCTCGGTTGTCCAGAACAGTTCTTCCCGCCCGCCGAACACCTCGTGCAGGCCCGCGCCGGGTTGCGCCTCGTAGAGCCATCCTTCATCGTTGACGTAACCGGGCCGGCATTCGGAGACCAGGTGCCCGCCTGCGCGGGCGTACGCGGCAAGGCATTCGCCCACGCGTCGCGGCAGCAACCACGCCAGGGGAAGCCAGACCAGGCGAAACGCGGCAAGATCGGCGCCCAGCAACCGCTCGGTATCGAGCCAGCGCAGGGGCACGCCCAGGCGGTTGAAGAGGGCGCTGGCTCCGAACAACGATGACCGGACCAGGGACTCCACCCCGGCCTCGCGCGCCAGTTGCATCGTTTCCTCCGGCCAGTAGGCGGCCACCTCCGGAATCACGGCGCGCGCGTCTGCCAGCCGCGCGCCTGCCTGATCGAGCAGGGCCGACAGGCGCCGGATCGTGCGCGCGTACTCCACCTCGGTCCCGTCGTTGCGCAGCGCCGCTTGCGACCCCGTAAACTTGTGCGGCTGTTCGTGACGCGGCGCCTGGTGCCGGAAGTAGAGCACCCCGCGCGCGCCTGCGCAAAGCATCTCCGCCGTGAGGGCCTCGCTCAGTTCGCGGCACGGCCGGTTGCGGAGCCAGGTGCCGTACTGCGCGATCCCGGTCTCGCCGATCACGTACGGTTTGCCGTGCGCGGCGGCCACGCTCTGGCCCAGATCCAGCGCGAGGGTTGTGGCGTCGCGCGCGTCGGCGTCGGCGCCCATGGTGGGATAGATATCCTGCACCACCCAGTCATTGCAGGCCGACATGCGCCAGTGACTGTAATCGGAGCCGGACAGGCCGTGATTGTTGTGGAACACGGGGAGGTTGCTGTGACGCCGCACGAGGGCGCAGCCCCAGACCACCAGCTCCTCCAGCGACCACTGATAAAACGAACGGGTAGCCAGAAGCAGCGGCACGAGCCCCTCGACGGGCGCTCCCTCGGCGGATCGGTACAGCGGGACTTCTTCCCACGACCGGAACACGGTGGACCAGGCGCCATTGAGGGCGTCGAGGTCGTCCCGCCACCGTTCCCGCAACCAGACGCGGAAGCGGGCTCTCGTGCAACGGTTGTCGGGCCAGTCCACGCCGTAGCGGATCTCGTTGCCGAACTGCCAGGCGCAGATGGCGGAATGGCTCGCATAGTGTTGGGCCTGCGCCGTGACGAACCGCTCCATCAGTCCGCGGTACCCGGGATGGTCGTGGTTGGCGCACTGGACGCGCCGGTGCGCCGGGCGCCCCTCGGCGTCCACGCAACGCACATCGGACAAGTCGTGAAAGATCCACGGGGGCGGGTTGTTGATGCCGAAACCCATGACCACTTTCAGTCCCGCTGCAGCCGCCTCGTCAACAAACCGGTCCAGGTCAGTGAAGTCAAAGTTCCCGGGTTTGGGCTCGAGCACTTCCCAGCCCGGCCAGATCTCGGCCACCCGAACGGTATCCAGGCCCATGTCGCGCATGGCGCGGAAAGCGGGGCCATAGGCTTCCGCCGGGTGGGCGAAGTGATAAAACGTCGTGCCGTGAATGGACGACCCTCTCTTGCCGTCGTGGCGCGGCAAGGAGGAACGGTTTAGGACAATCTCATGCATGGTGCGTCACCGCTACGATCCAGTTCAAACTCCCTGTAAACAGGGCTGATTACCGATGCTGTCATCATTCAGATCGATGGCGTACCCTTGGCCTGCCAATTTGCCCGCAGATAGTCGATGAACCGCAGGCACATCTCGTCCGTAACATTGGCCGGGATGTGGTTGCCAACCGCAAACATGTGGCCGGGCATCCCGCGCGTCAGAGCCAGGGTTGCGTCGATTTCCGCCTTCACCTGATCCCACGTTCCAAACGTCATGGTGCGGCAATCCACCTTGCTTCCCGCCAACATGTACCGCCCGCCCAAGGTGCGGACAATCTTCTCGAAATCGTTGCAGGGTTCAAAGATGAATCCGTCCGCCCCGCAGGCGGCGACATCCTCCAGAAACATGTCAACCGTGCCGTCCGAACAGAAGATAATCTTCTTTCCGGCCGCCTTCAACGGTTTCCACAGTTCACGGTAGATCGGGAAGAGCACCTCGCGGTAGAATCCGGGCCGCAGGAACGGGCCCCCCGTCCAGACGATGTCGTCATGCTGAATATAGACCTCGATGGACGTCTCCGCCCAGGCCCGCGCATGGTGCAACGTGTACTCCCCAAACCGCTCCAACACCCGGCCAAACTTGACTTCATCCGCGGCCGCCTGCAGGAGCATGTCCCATCCGAACGCCTGGATGGCGCCGGAGATCACCGATTTGTAGTACCCCCCGGTCGTGACCTGGTTCGGGAACGCATCGAACCGCTCCCGGTAATCCTTCTCATACCCCGCCACCAGGTCCTTGAACGGCGTCACCCCATATTCACGGACGGGATCGAACTCCCACACCTCCTCCGGCTCGGTAAAGGGACACGCCTCCGCCGCGACCTGGTCCTGCCCATTCTCGGCATACGAAGCATGCCCCATGTTGGCACAGCGGCCCGCCTTGGCCCAGTCAACAAACCCATCGTGCGACCCCCAGAGGAAGTCATAGCCCCAGGCGTCATAGAAGCGGCGCAGAACCTCCTTCGGTTTGAAACCATAGTCCGCCGCATTCCGCGCGATCGACTCGGCGCCCGCGTCCAGACCCGTCACCTTGCGGATCAGGTCATTGTGATACTCCATGGAGTACTCCGAATGCGCCGGCCGCGAAGTTGGCCGGCAATGAATCACATCCATCCCCAGTTGTCTGCTCATCGTGCGTTACCTTTCTTGGTTGTTCCTTTCGCGCCGGATTTGCCTCGAGTCGCCACCCGGTATTGGGCCACCAGACTTTTAACATGGCGCGGGTCGCCGGGAAGAGGAAGTTTCCGGGTGGACAGCGTTCGTTCCAGGTCCGCCACGTCGCTCAACGGAATGGCGCTGACGCGGCCCAGCGTTGCCGCCACCCAGACGGAGTAGGCTTCCATTTCCAACATCTCCAGGATGTCAAGTGTCCGGCCCACGTCATGCGCCCCGCAGACCGTGACGCCGTGATTGGTCATCAGGAAGGCGTTGGACAGATGGATCACGCGGTCGAATTCGGCGGCCAGCGCGGCGGAGATCGGTTCGGCATACCGGACCGTCAGCACCGGACCGGCTTCGAGCACCGGTTCAGGCAACAGCGGTTGCCGCAACAGGTCGCCCCGGCCCGACAACGCGAAGCCGGTCAGGATCGGCGGATGAGCATGGACGACGCTGCGGACATCCGGCCGCTTTTCGTAAAACCGCAGATGCATCGGCGTTTCGCCGGTCGGGCGTCGTCCCGCCCCGGCGTACACCACCGCGCCGGTCAGGTCCACGGCGCAGATGTCGGCGGGTTGCATGGTGCGTTTGGTGACCTTGGTTGGGGTAATGAGCACGAGGTTGTCGGCCACGCGCCAGGAGAGATTGCCGCCGTGCGAGCAGACGAAGCGTTGTTCGCCCAGCCGCCGGGAAGCCTCCGCGAGTTCGTTGATTTCGGTTTTGAATCGGGTCGCCAGTTTCTGGTTCATGTCAGGATTCCTTTGTCACGCGGGTGAGCGCCTCGGCCAACTCGATGCCGTCGGCCGGGATCGCCGCGCGCCAGTAGCGCACACTCTCGCGGACTTCCTCGAGGGCGGCATAGGGATGGGCGGCGGTCGGGAAAAACAGTTCGAGCGTCAGATAGAGATCGGAGACCGGCGGCACGGGCGAAGCGGGCGTGAGGCGCGAGTATCCGAGCATGATCGCCTCGAGCACCCGCCGCGGCGTAATGATGCCGGTCGCGTTTTCCGCCCGTGTAAACGGCCTGTGGGCCGAGTGGCGGCCGTCGGTTTGCTGGAGGTGGATGATCGGCGAGTACGGCGCGAACTCGGCGAGCCACGCATACGGATCGCCGTCGGCCGGCGTGGCAAACAGGTGTTCGCAGGCCGGCAAATGGCGTTCCGCTTCCGCCCAGGCGAGGGCCGGCTCGGACCCGGTCCGGGCCGTCGCGGCCGCGAGATCGAAGACCGCTTTCGGTCCGAGCCACGGGACGCGTTGCCAGTCGCCCTGCCGGATCGCCGTGACGGCCCGGAGAAACTCGGCGAACCCGGGTTTCTGGAACCGGGCCTGGCCGGACTGGTGGCCGACATCAATACTGAGGTAAATCGGATTGCCCGCGCGTCGGGCGATGGCACGGAGCAGGTCGCGCGCGCCGGCCAGCGTCCACGGCACCTGATGGGGCGTGTACATCTGTTCCACGCCGATGGTCTTCGCCATGCGGGACGCGGCGTAGGCGGCGCAATCGGCGAGCAACCCCACCAAGGCCGCGTGCGAGGTGGCGTAGGCGGCGGGATCCTCGAGCACCGCCAGCGGAAACGCGTGCGCATAGAAGCCGAGGCCCGCGTCGAGTTGCGCCGCGGCGTCCACCATCTTCTTGACCCAGGTATCGCGCAGGCGTTCGGCCACCGACCGGTCGGTGTGCGCGAGGCCGAGCGTGGAATAGGTTCCGTGCCCGGAATACAGGTTGACGACCTTGATGCCGTGGCGTTGTTCCGCCTGCCGGACTTCACCGATCCACCGTTCGCAGTAGGTCGGCCCGTTGTACAACGGATCGTGTTCGGTGTCGGCGCTGGCCTCGACACAGCGCACGCCCAACGACGCGATGCAGGCCGCCCATTCGTCCGGTTGCGTCCAGCGTTTGCTCGCAAAACAATTATCAATGGCCAAATGCAGGCGCGGCATCAGGGAATCCTTGTTTTCAAAAGCTCGCGCATCATGCGGGAGGCGGCAATCGCGTTCTTGGTCTTGATCACCTGGTTGATGCGCGCGAGGCCGAATGTTTTGATCAGCGTTTCAAAATAGCCCAGCCACTCGGCGCTTTCGGCGCACGCATCCCGGCCATCCTCGCGATACGGGAATTGGTCGATCGTGATCCACCCGGAATAACCCGTCCGGTTCAACCAGTAATAGAATTCCAGGTATTCAAGTGTGCGAACCGAACCGGCGATCAGGTCGTCGTCGGCAAACATGAAGTTGTCGTTGATATGCACATGGAACAGTTTGTCGCCATGGATCTTGCACATGGCCACCACATCCGCCGGATTCTCGTAGGCCATCAGAGAATGACCGAGGTCCAGGGCGACGCCGACGTTCTTGCGTCCGGTCATATGGGCGGTGAGGAGCGCCGTGCCGGCGTTCTGCACGTACGAGTGCGTACGCGGTTCACGGGGTTTGTATTCAAGCGCAATGCGGATCTTGGGAAACTCCTCCGCCAGCCGGGTCACGCACTCGCAGAAATGGGCGCGTTCCGCCAGATAATCGCTCTGGAAGAGATAATCGAACCCGTCCTGACCCGGCCAGATCGTCAGCAGATCACTGCCGAAACTCCTGAGCAGACCCACGACCTGCCGCGCATGATCCATCGCGGCCTCGCGAACTTTCCTGTCCCGGGATGAGAACGACCCCTGTTTCCATTTCGGCTCGGTAAAGATATCAAGCGCGATGCTGACGGTTTTGAGTTTGGCATCGGCCAGTTGCCTGCGGATTTCCGGCGCGACGGCGACGAGCGCCGGCGTGGCCACCAGGTCCACTCCACTCAGTTGCGGAATCGAGGCCGCCCGTTCGATCAACCGGGCAAACGTAAAGGGTTTGGCATACTCGGCGCAATACCGGTCATTCGCCGTGCCGACATTCGCCAGGAAAACAGAATATTTATAGTTCATTCAACGAGCCTTTCCATTCGCGGCATCGATACCGCACCCTTTGTTTATACCTGCCTGCGCTCACCGGGCAAGATTATTCCCCGCCACTCCTCAACCAGCACTCCGACCACCGGCCCCACTGTCGCGCCGCCACAAAGCCGACCACGGTGAAACAGGAGTCCTGCAACCAGTCATTGCCGCGTCCCACTTCCAGCGCCGGACTGTGAAACTCCATTTCACCGAAACCGCCGAACTCGCCGCCGTCGTTGTACACCTGCACCGCGTCGCCCCGGTCGCCGCTCGCCGTCAATGGCCGGTCACAATACTCACGCCACGGTTGCGGATGAAACTCCCGGTAGATCACCAGCCATCCGCCCCGCACCGGACGCGCGTACGCCATCCGCCCCGATACGAGTTCCGGCGCCAGACCGAACTTGAATGCGTGTTTCCCGGTAATGCGGCAGGTCAATTGCCGGTCCGTGTGCGACCAGTAGTGGCGCGGCACATCGCCGGTGTACACCCGAAACGCCGGGGTGGCCCGACACGAAAACTCCAACCGCCCGCCTGCAGGCAACTGAAGAAGACTCCACAGCCCGACCCTCTGTCCGCGTGTGCCGCCGCGAATCCGCAGTTCGTTGTCCGTCCGATACGCCACCCACGATTGGAAGAACGGCGCAACCGGCAATTCCACCACGCTGAAGCACCGGGACAACTCCACGTCCACTTCCGCCCGCTGAGTCTGATGCCGGAGCCGCGCGCGTTGCGTCACCCGGCAACAATGCTTCGCATGATCCACCAATTTCCAGCGGCCGGGATCCACCGTCGCCGGAATGGCATACCGGGACCAATCCACAGGCCCCCTGGTTTGCCAGAACCACGCGGTCTCCGGCGCCACCCACAACCGGTCGCCGCCCGCGTTCCAGTCGCCCGACCAGTTCGGGTTGGTCCAGAACGCCTCCTGACCGTCCACCGTGACCTGCAACACGCGGCCGCGTTCGGGCAGCAACGTGAGTTGTGCGTCAGGGAATTTCCATCGGATGATCTTCATTTTGACTTCGGCGCCTTTTAATATGACTGGCAGTTCGGTTCATGCTGTCTCCTGATTGACAAACGCATCGAGAACCGCCAACGCGTTCTCCAACGGTGTCTCATCGCGAACGGCTTTGGCCGGTTTGAGAATATATCCGCCGCCACGCCCCATCTCGCGGCATAATTTTCCGATCTCGGCGCGAATGGACGATGGCGTGCCGAACGGAATCGTCGTCTGACTGCCCAACCCACCATGGAATGTGATCCGGTCTCCATACGCCTTCTTGAGGGCATAGGGGTTCATCCCGCGCGGTTCCGGCTGGATCGGGTCGAGAATATCAATCCCGACTTCGATCAAGTCAGGCACAAGGTCGGCCACACTCCCGCAGGAGTGAAGGAACACCTTCTTTCCCGCAGCATGGGCTTTTCCGCAAAACCGGGCCCAGTGCGCCTTGAAATACCGCCGCCAGCGATCCGGCCCGATCGTCACGCCGTTCTGATCCCCGACGTCGTCGCCAAACGAGACAAAATCGACGGGCAACTCCAGGGCAATATCGAGCGCCATGTCCACATGTTCGGCAATCCGATCCACCAGTTCCTGGTAAAAGACCTCATCGCCGGCGGCATCCGCCAGGGAGTCCTCGAACCCCCTCACGCACCAGGCGGTTTCGTACAGGCCTGTTCCCCAAACGGCCGCGCCTACATATCGTTCCTCCCTGTTGTTTGCGATGAATTTTCGGCACCGTTCCAGCCGTTCGGGATTGCGCAGGTGGGCCGGATCGGGTCGCGGAAACCGATCAAGCGAGGGTTCCGCCAACGCCGGTTGCTCCAGATGATGAGCCAGACCGTCGATCCGCCAGAGTGAACCAAAATAGTCTCTCGCCAAAGTCGGGTCTTCCGCCAACGGTGGACGGACGACACTCTCGATCGGATCACAACCGATCAAGTACTTGTCCTGAAACGAGGCCCGCCAGCGGTCATGCCCGAAATGCTCGTCCATCCGTTTGGCAATCCCGGATTGAAACCCCAACCAGAACGGCACCGGACGTATCTCCTGATGCCGGAGACTGGCCATCACGCAATCCCGCGGACTCATCTGTTTCGTTCTCATCGTTTACCCCTTTGACAGACTGGTGTTTTCATTGATCCTCACGGACCGTCTCCATCCGGTTTCACTCAACCGATGGCGCGATTCTCCTCATAGACGGCAATGATGTTGTCGAGAGGAATGTCCTTCAGGTACGCCTGACTGCTGGCGAGGATATAACCACTACTCCGGCGGCTCCAATTCCGGTAGTCACGAACAATGCGCCGGACATCATCGGCGGAACCGAACGGCAGAACCTCTTGCGTGTCCACGCCGCCATGCAACACGAGTTGTCCTCCGAAATCGCGGAGTAACCCGTCAAGTTTCATGCCGGTCGCCGCGGTCTGGATGGGGTCGAGGATGTTCAGACCATCCTGGATCAACGCAGGAATCAGTTCCCTGACCGCTCCGCACGAGTGCTGGAATGCGCGCAAATCGTGCGCATGCGCAAGGTCGTAGAATCGTTTGAGATAGGGCCGGACAAAAGTGTTCCATTGTTTCGGGCCGATGAACAGACCGCGTTGTGTGCCGAAGTCGTTGCCATAGGCGACCACGTCGGCCAGATCCCCAACGGCATCGAGATAACGGCGCGTGAGGGCGATGAAGTAACCCACGATCCTCTCTGTAACGGCATGAACCAACGTCGGGTTGGTGAACATGGCCATGAAGTACTCCTCCTGGGGCATGACCCGCCCGACTTCGTGAAAGAAAGGGCACCAGGGAACGCCGACGACCACATAACGTTCGCGCGCCGCCGCCATGCGTTGGCGCAACCCGACCAGGTC
>Ga0194060_10002789_pt1 | contig 12448 bp, 7 predicted proteins | sample SepL225m_MetaG_FD_163427 | JGI IMG/M metagenome (GOLD analysis project Ga0194060, IMG submission 163427) | Anoxic zone freshwater microbial communities from boreal shield lake in IISD Experimental Lakes Area, Ontario, Canada - Sep2016-L222-5m | ecosystem: Environmental > Aquatic > Freshwater >... | reverse complement strand
TTTCCAAACGATACTTTTCGACAACTTAATTATTCGAGTACATATGGCAGGTTAAGTCAGTTAAATATTTTTAAGTTCATTAACATATCGGCAAAGTTGAACGACAGCAACGATGTAGGAAAAATTGATTACAACATCAAACTCATACCGAGTGTAAAATATAATTATGTGCTCGAGCCACAGGTTATCACTTCCGACCAAAGTAATAATCTTTACGAATCAAGTTTCAGAAGTTATGGCATTGCAGCCTCATTGCAGTTTAACAACCGCAATGTTTTTAAAAATGCTGAGTTGTTGCAATTAAGTTATCGTTCGGCATTTGAAGCTCAAGGTACAATTAGCGGCAACAGCTTGTTTAATGCCACCGAGCAATCGTTAAGCGCATCTGTTACTATTCCTCATACATTGTTTATTCCAGCATTCGATAGAAATGTAAATATTTTAAATGCAAAATCCATCGTAAACACATCATTAATTTATGAAATAAATCGCGATTACGATAGAAAAGTTGGAACCGTAGGTTTGAATTATCTTTTTAACAGGAAAATGATTACGTATTATTATTCTCCTATCGAATTCAGCTATATCAACACAAGTATGATTGATACGAATTTGATAAAAAGATCTAAAACCGATTTGTTTCTAAAAAATCTGTTTACACCTAATGTAATTATGGATGCACGTTTTGGTTTTACTTATTCAAATAAATCAATCGCAAAAGGTCATAATTATTATTTGTTAAAGTGGGATGCCATAGAAATTGCAGGTAATGTGCTTACCGCTGTTAATACAGCTTTAGGCTCGGCAAAAACAAGTGATGGACATTACGACTTCTTAGGAGTAAATTATTCTCAATATATTAAATCGGCTATCGATTTCAGGTACAATAAAATTATCGACAGAAACAATTCATCTGTATTTCGCATTTTCACTGGCATCATTTCACCATTCGGAAACTCGCCCGATTACACACCTTTTGAAAAACGTTTTTATGTGGGCGGAGCAAACAGCTTGCGTGCATGGAGTCCACGTTCGCTTGGACCAGGAAGTTATCAAGGTACAAATATGATTGACCATTCGGGTGATTTAAAAATTGAATTGAATGCCGAGTATCGTTTTAACATTTATAACCAATGGCTCGAAGGTGTATTATTTGGCGATGCAGGAAATATTTGGTTGCTTAAAAAAGATGCTGCAAAACCAGGTGCCGATTTCGATATGAATCGCTTTTATCAAGAGTTTGCTGTAGATGCAGGGTTAGGTATTCGTTTAAATTTTTCAATCGTATTAATTCGTCTCGATATTGGTATTCCAATTTATAATCCTACGAATTATGAAAATCCAACTTTGGAAGCTCAGAATTTTTACAACCTTACAGGCATACCTATTAAATTCGACCAACGCTGGATGATAAAAGATTTTAACACAGAATGGCTTCTTAAAAAACCAGTATTTAACTTTGGTATTGGGTATCCTTTTTAGTGAAGAATGGAAAATTGAAAGTTGAAAATGTAATTCTCTAATTTACTCATTCCTTCATTCACTAATTTCCTAATTCTCTCATCATCAAATCAACATTCTACACAAACATTCAACTGCCTCATCAACTTCTTCTTTTGTGTTTTGTTTGCCAAATGAGAAACGAATAGATGGACGGTTTGAATCGATGCCAATAGCTGTTAACACATGCGAACCCACGTTTGATCCCGATGCACATGCACTGCCTCCCGAAACCGAAATGCCTTCAATATCGAGTTTAAAAAGCATCATCTCCGAAACAGGATTTGGTTGAAACGAAACGTTGAGAATTTTGTATGACGATTCTCCTTCGGCATCACCATTAAATTCAATTCCTTCAATCGATGCTTTCAATTTTTCAATCATGTAATTTTTAAGCGAAGCAATATGGGCACGATTGGTTTCTAAATTTTGACAACTCAACTCCATTGCTTTTGCCAAGCCACAAATGCCGTAAATATTTTCGGTACCTCCACGCATATTGCGCTCTTGCGAACCACCTGAAATAAACGGTTCGATTTTATGATTGCTGTTTATGTAAATAAATCCGGTGCCTTTCGGACCATTAAATTTATGTGCACTTGCCGCAATAAAATCAACAGGTATTTTTTGTAAATCAATTTCGTAATTGCAAATTGCTTGCACCGTATCTGAGTGGAAAAGTGCATTGTATTGTTTGCACATGGCTCCCACTTTTTCAATGTCGAGCATATTACCAAGCTCGTTGTTGCAATACATTAACGACACCAGCACGTTTTGATTTTGGCTGAGCAATCTTTCTAAATCGATGAAATCAATATGTCCGTTTGGTAACAGATTAATGTAATGTTTGGTAATGTTTCCATTTTTTTCCAACTCGTTAACCGTATGCAAAACCGCATGATGCTCAATTGCCGAAGTAACAATATGTTTTACACCCAACCCGTCAACCGACTTTCGTATAGCCATGTTATCCGACTCGGTGCCACCCGATGTAAAAAATATTTCTCCGGGCGAGCAGTTCAATAACCGTGCAACCGTTTTGCGTGCATCTTCAACAAGCGTACGTGTATCGCGCCCCAATGCATGTATTGATGATGGATTTCCGAAATGATTTTTCATCACTTCATTCATCACCTCCATTACTTCAGGATGAAGCGGAGTGGTTGCTGCATGATCAAAATAAATACGGTTCATTTATTTTTTTATCGATATATAACCTATCAATCGGTAAATTAATTTAGCCATGGTATACTCCGATAAAATCGAATTTTTTGCCGGAGCAATTTCAACCACATCAAATCCAACAATGTTCTTTTTTTCGATAACGAGTTTTAAAAACTCAAGCGTTTCGTTCCAAAACAAACCATTGGGCTCGGCTGTGCCCACTGCCGGAACAACCGATGGATCAAAACCATCAGCATCAATTGAGATGTATACATTTTTGCCAAGCGTTTTTAATGCTTCGCTCATCCATTTTTCGTTTTTGCGAATTTGATGCGCATAAAAAGTATGAATGTTTGCCGATGATTTTATCAACTCTGACTCTTCAATGCATTGCGCCCTGATGCCTATTTGCGTAAGCGGAACACCCAACTCGTGTATGCGATACATAACCGATGCATGCGAGTATGGGTTATCGTGATACGACTCGCGCAAATCGGAGTGCGCATCAATTTGCAACACACACACATCGTTGTATTTTTCTTTTACGGCACGTACTGTTCCAAGTGTAATGGTATGCTCAGCTCCTAGCGTAACCGGAAATTTATCGTCTTTTAATAATTGTCGTGTTTCTTTTTCAATCAGTTTTACTGCCTTAGCATCTACCTTGTTTTTAAAATTCATTGGAGGCAACGTGCAAATACCGCCATTGCGATACGTTTCGGCATCAAGCTCTTCATCATATAACTCAACAAACTGCGATGCTTTGATCATTGCCTCGGGACCTTTATCGCTGCCTGCCAAATAAGAAGATGTATACTCGTATGGTGCAGATTGAATAACATATTTTGATTTTGTATACGAACAATATTCGTCTTCGGTAATAGCTAAAAAGTTCTTTTTATGGTTGTAGTATTTCATGATTTTGATTTTGAGCGTGCGAAGATAAGGAAAAGGTTGATTCGTTGATTTGTTGATGAGATAATAAGATGATTTGATAATTAGAAAACGAGATGGTGTTTGAGTGTTTAGGTGATGAAGTGGATAAGTGTGCTATGAGTTATATTTTCAATTCTCAACTTTCAATTTTCAATTCCTTTTTACTTTTTAATTACGTAATCAACAAGCTTCTTCTCCAACGCAAACATCTCATCTCGCAGGCGAGCTGCTTCTAAAAAATCTAAATCCTTAGCAGCTTTGTTCATGCGTTTTTTTGTTTCGTCAATAGCTTTTTTAAGCTGCGTGGCGTTCATGTAATTTAATATTGGGTCGGCAGCAATATTTATTTCTTCGGGTTCAACATAGTATTTTATTTCGCTACCACTTTTTGCATCAACCACAGATGTTTGTTGCATAATTTCATCGCGGCTTTTAGTAACAGTAATCGGTGTTATACCATGAAGTGCATTATATGCCAATTGTTTGGTGCGTTTGTGTTCGTTGTCGGCAATGGTTTTGCGCATGCTCTCGGTAATGCGGTCGGCATACATTATTACTTTACCACGCTCGTTACGTGCAGCACGACCAATGGTTTGAATAAGCGAACTTTCGCTTCTGAGAAAACCTTCTTTATCGGCATCCATAATTGCCACCAGTGAAACTTCGGGCAAATCCAATCCTTCGCGCAAAAGATTTACACCAATCAGCACATCTATTTTTCCTAAACGCAGGTCGCGTAAAATCTCAACACGGTCGAGTGTTTTTACTTCGCTGTGTATGTACGAACATTTGATATTAAGCTTTGCCATGTATTTGCTCAGCTCTTCGGCCATGCGTTTGGTGAGCGTGGTTACCAAAACTCGGTCGCCCATTTTGATACGCTCGTCAATTTCTTCAAGCAAATCGTCAACCTGATTAATAAGCGGACGAACTTCAATAATCGGATCGAGCAATCCTGTTGGACGAATAATTTGTTCAACAATTACACCTTCCGATTTTCGCACTTCGTACTCAGCCGGAGTGGCACTCACATAAATTGTTTGTCCAATCATCGATTCGAACTCGTTGAATTGTAAAGGACGATTATCTAATGCAGCTGGCAATCTAAAACCATACTCCACTAAATTTTCTTTACGCGAGCGGTCGCCACCAAACATGCCACGCACTTGAGGAATCGACACATGGCTTTCATCCACAATCAGCAAAAAATCTTTCGGAAAATAATCAAGCAAACAAAACGGGCGGTCACCCGGATTTCGCTGATCCATGTATCGACTGTAATTTTCAATACCGCTGCAATAGCCTAACTCACGCATCATTTCCATATCAAAATTAGTTCGCTCTTCAAGTCGCTTTGCTTCGAGGTGTTTGCCAATCGATTTAAAATATTCTACCTGCGAAACAAGGTCATCTTGTATCTCGCGAATGGCACGATGCAATTGTTCTTTGGGTGTGATATAAATATTGGCTGGAAAAATGGCAATGTTTTCCATGGCTTCAAAAGTGCGTCCTGATACAGGGTCAATTTGTTCTATCTGGTCAATCTCGTTTCCAAAAAATGAAACACGAAAAGCATAATCGGCATAGGCAGGATAAATATCTAGCACATCGCCTTTTACTCTAAAATTTCCTCGTTGAAAATCTGCTGTGGTTCGCGAGTAAAGCGAATCGACAAGATTATATAAAACGGTATTGCGTGGAATTTTTTGTCCTTTGTGCAAACGAATAATACTGCTCTCGTAATCTTTTGGATTTCCGGCACCGTAAATACAACTTACCGATGCCACTACAATCACATCTCTCCTCCCCGACAAAAGTGAAGAGGTAGTTTTGAGACGCATTTTTTCTATCTCTTCATTTATCTGCAGATCTTTTTCGATATAAGTATTGCTCGATGGAATAAAAGCTTCGGGTTGATAATAATCGTAATAGGAAACAAAATACTCGATGGCATTTTCGGGGAAAAATTGTTTGAACTCGCCATACAATTGTGCCACCAATGTTTTGTTGTGACTAAGCACCAGTGTTGGTCGATTTACTTTTTCGATAACATTGGCAATGGTAAAAGTTTTTCCCGAACCGGTAACACCAAGCAGTACCTGCGATTCATCGCCACGCAATAATCCTTCGGTGAGCGACTGTATCGCATCGGGTTGATCGCCCGTTGGTTTATAAGTTGAGATGAGTTTAAAATTCACGCTTGAAATTTAGTGATATTTAGTGTGATAAAACAGCAATGAAAATAAAAATGCCGCTGAATTATTCTACTAATACAGCGGCACGATGTAATTCTTATACAATTATTCTTTCACAATTTTTTTATTCAATGAGGTTTGATTATCGAGCAATACATTCACAAAATATATTCCTTTATCTAGTGAGGTGATATCTAATTTATTATTTGAAACAGAATTATCCTCAATAACCAATTTGCCTGTTATATCAATAATTTTTACACTAACAATTTTAGTTTGATGATTGGCTAAATCAATATTTAAAAAATTGTTTGCAGGAATAGGATAAACACAAACTTCATCGGAAGAAATATTTTGTTCGTTGATACCAACACTTGGATTTGTTGCACCAACTCCGGTGTAACGATAAACTCTTCCGTATCCATCTGCTGTGTAAACCACTCCACTAAGTGTTGAATTATATGCACCGATTCCCATTGCTGGTGCACCAAGACCATCAGCAATACTTACCCAAGTTGTACCTCCATTTGCACTTCGTTCAATTACTGAAGGATTGCTTCCAAATAAATTTCCATTTGCATCAGGATACAAATCAGTATGTTTTTTCCCTGCAGTAGGAACGGTCCAAGTTGAACCACCATCAGCTGATTTTGCAGTAATAACTGCATAACCATGAACATATAAATCGCCATTGAGTGTGCTTGTTACTTTTTCATAATATCCATCAGTTGGCAAATTGGCTCCGGTAATTGCTGTCCAAGTTGTTCCACTGTTGGTTGATTTAAACAAACCATTTGTCGAATTGTAATTCAAAACAGCATAATAAGTTGTACCCGAAAGAGTAACATCTATAGCATATTTACTCGTTGTGGTATGATTGTTTAAAATGGTCCAATTTGCACCGTTATCTTTTGAAATGTAAGTATCGGCATACATCGAAGCAGGACTGTAAACAACGATTTCGCCATTCTTAAGTATTTTTACTTTACTTCCACTCACGCCTGTTATTTGTGTAAAGTTATCTCCATGATCGGTTGAGCGATAAAATCCACCACCTACGCTAGCCGAACCACAAACGATAAGTGCCCCAGAGTTTGCACAAAACAGTAAGCTCTTTTGAGAAAAAGTTGGTAATCCTACAGGTGTAATTAGCGACCAGTTTTTTCCGCCATCAGATGACCTACGAATGGTTGCTCCGGAGGTTGTTCCGAGATACAAATAAGTTGAGCTGGGGTCAACTGCAAAAGTATTAAAATATTCAGCTCCCGAGTTAGGGAAAACATTTGTCCAGCTCTGTGCTTTAAGAGTTGAACAAAAAATAGATAGTGCAATTACGTAGTAAAATTTTCTCAACTTTAGTTTATATTAAATGTTCAAGTATTTACAAATATGTGTATCGGCATATATATAAATAATGACCTGAATCAATGTTTTATGTATACTGATGAATAGTGAAATAAGAAGAAGAAAATGTAAACTGAAACGAAAAATTGATTTCTGATGAAAGTAGACTATTGAAAACTGAAGCAAAAAAAATCGCTCTAGTTTTTCAACTCGAGCGATTTACAATTGATATTTGAATCAATCTGTGATCCCGCTGGGATTCGAACCCAGGACCCCTACATTAAAAGTGTAATGCTCTACCAGCTGAGCTACGGAATCAATTTTACTTCTGTTAATTAATCTTATTATTAAGTTTGTACTAACAGAATCTTGATACAACTTTAATGTTTAATGGGCTGCAAAAATAGAGCGATATTTTAATTTGACAAACCCACACTGAAAATAATTTAAAATATTATGCACATAGCTTGTTACATAAGTATTTATAAAAATTATTTAGACTGCATTACAATGAAAGGTACTATCATTTCCTCTAATGAGATGCCTCCATGCTGAAATGAGTTATTATATAAATTTACGTGATAGTTAAAATTATTTGGGTACGCCATAAAATGATCTTCGGTGGCAAACACAAACCTTGAACTTACATGTAATTTAGGCAAGTATGCTTCAGATGGATCTTTAACTGTAAACAATTCGCTTTCGTTATAATTCAAGTTACGTCCTTGTTTGTAGCGCAGGTTTGTGCTGGTGCTGCGATCTCCAACAATTTTCACAGGATCGTGTACTCTAATTGAACCATGATCGGTTGTTAAAATGATGCGCGATTTTTTTTGTGCTATACGTTTAAGTGCATCAATTAACGGTGAGTGTTCGAACCACGATGCAGTAATTGAACGATAAGCAGCTTCGTTTTCGGCAAGCTCTTTCATCACATTCATTTCGGTGCGCACATGGCTAAGCATATCAACAAAATTGTATACAATAACATTCAACTTATTGTTAAACATATTCGGCACCTCATCAACCAATCGTTTGCCAGCATCTAAATTGGTGATTTTTGTATAGGAAAATTTTTCTTTGAAACCGTTTCGTAGTAATTGTGCTGAAAGCAACTCTTCTTCATGTTTATTTTTCCCTTCGTCTTCTTCTTCATCAACCCATAAGTCGGGATAAATTTTATTAATTTCTGAAGGCATCATTCCGGCAAAAAATGCATTTCGTGCATAATGTGTTGTGGTAGGCAAAATAGTTAAATAGGTATCATCGGTAACCAAATTAAACAACTCACTAATTAACGGTTGTATCATTTTCCACTGGTCGTAACGGAAATTATCGAGTACTAACAAAAAAACTGTTTCATCAGTTTGCGTTTCGGGAAGCACTTTTTTCTTCATTGCCGTATGGCTCATCACAGGTGTTTTATCATCGGGCTTACGCAAATAGTTTATATAATTTTGCTTCACAAATTTTGTCCATGCACGATTGGCTTCACTTTTTTGCATCAACATAATTTCATCCATGCCTGTATCCTGACTCTTGCTTAATTCAAGCTCCCAGTAAATTAGTTTTTTGTAAAGTGCAATCCATGCTTCGTAACTCAAGTTATCATTAAGTTCCATTCCAATTTGCCTAAACTCTTGCTGATAACCTTGTGCAGTTTTTTCGCTCACCAACCTTTTGTTATCGAGTTGCTTTTTGATGGATAATAAAATCTGATTAGGATTAACGGGTTTAATTAGATAATCAGCTATCTTACTTCCAATCGCTTCTTCCATTATTTGTTCCTCTTCACTTTTTGTAATCATGATAACCGGTACATCGGGTTTTAAATTTTTTATTTGAGCCAATGCTTCCAATCCCGATACTCCGGGCATATTCTCATCTAAAAAAATAATATCAAACTGCGTTATCTTACAAGCTTCTACTGCATCCAATCCATTGGTAACTTGAGTAACTTCAAAGCCTTTATTTTTAAGAAAAAGAATATGCGGTTTTAGCATGTCAATTTCATCATCTGCCCATAATATGTGTGTATTCTGCATAAAAATCTATTTTTGCTTTTTTATCGGTTACGAAATTAACGTATTAACATAGTTTTATTGTGCTACAACTTAATAACAAGAAAAAAATAATAAACGATCCGGTTTACGGCTTTGTCCGTGTTCCTTCTGATTTGATTTATGATTTAATAGAACATCCGTATTTTCAGAGATTACGCAGAATAAAACAACTAGGCTTATCGGGACTAGTTTATCCAGGTGCCATTCACACTCGCTTTCAGCATGTTATTGGTGCCATGAGCTTAACTGTTCAGGCAATTGATATTTTACGAAGCAAAGGTGTTGATATCAATGATGAAGAGAAAGATGCAGTTTGTGCAGCAGTTTTATTGCATGATATGGGACATGGTCCGTTTTCTCATGCACTCGAACATGTTATTATTCAAGGTGTAGACCATGAAACCATATCATTGGCTTTCATGCAATACATGAATACGCAAATGAATAACCGGCTCGAACTGTGTATCAAAATTTTTAAGAACGAATACAAAAAGAAATTTCTTCATCAGCTTGTATCGAGCCAGCTTGATATGGACCGCATTGATTATTTACGAAGAGATAGTTTTTATACTGGTGTGCAGGAAGGTGTGATTGGTCACGACCGCATTATCAATATGCTCAATGTGCACAATGATGAGATGGTGATTGACGAAAAAGGAATTTACTCGATTGAGAAATTTTTGATTGCACGTAGACTCATGTATTGGCAAGTATATTTACATAAAACAGTTATCGCAGCCGAAACACTTTTGGTAAAAATATTACAGCGTGCTTCACTTATAGCTTCATCTGGAAAAGAACTGTTTGCCAGTCCTGCATTTCATTATTTTTTATACAACAAACCCGATAAAAATATTTTTTTTAACGACAGCAAAGTTTTGCAGTTATATAGTGAAATTGACGATTTCGATATCATGACTTCCATAAAAGTTTGGTGCAATCATGATGATGAAATATTGAGCAAACTATGCCGCATGATGCGCGATAGAAAGTTACCTCAAATAGAAATTCAATCGTTACCATTTGATAAAGCTGTTATTGCAAAACATCAGGATGATTTTATGCAGATGCTCCCTGTTTCGAAAAATGATGTCGATTATTTCGTATTTACCGATTCGGTAAAAAATGAAGCATACAGCATTGAAGGTTTTAATATAAAAGTGCTGTATAAAAATGGCACCACTGCCGACATTGCAGATGCCTCTGATTTGTACAATATTTCAGCCCTTTCACATACTGTTACCAAGTACTTTTTATGTTATCCAAAAAAAGTATAAATTGCCATCTTAACTTGTTTAAAAAATCACAATGCAAATAACTGTAGCAGAGCTTGCAAAGCTTTTAAATGGAGAGTTGGTTGGTAATCCGGATACGATAATTTCTAAGGTTGCAAAAATTGAAGAAGGCAATTTGCATGCTCTTTCTTTTTTGTCAAACCCCAAATATGAGCAATACATTTATACTACAAAATCATCTGCTGTTTTAGTCAACAAAAATTTTATTCCTGCATCGCCTGTAAACACAGTATTGATAATGGTTGACGATGCATATGCAAGCTTTACTTTTTTGCTCGAGAAATTCGGAAACACCGCATCACAAAAAGTTGGAATTGATGTTCAGGCTATCGTTTCGAAAACAGCTAAAATTGGCAAAGACGTTTGGATTGGTGGATTATCTTATATAGAAAATGAAGTTTCTATAGGACAAAACACCAAAATATATCCACAGGTTTATATTGGCGAAAACTCTACTATTGGCGATAATTGCATCATTCTTCCAGGTGTTAAAATATACGACCAATGTGTGATTGGCAATAACTGTATCATTCATGCCGGATCAGTTATAGGAAGCGATGGTTTTGGATTTGCTCCTCTGCCCGACCGCTCGTATAAAAAAATTCCTCAAACAGGAAATGTAATAATTGAAGATGATGTGGAGATTGGCTCGAACTGCTCGGTTGACAGAGCAACTATGGGCAGTACCATTATTCGAAAAGGCGTAAAACTTGATAACCTTGTGCAGATAGCACACAATGTTGAAATTGGCGAACATACTGTTATTGCATCTCAATCGGGAGTTGCCGGAAGTTCAAAGGTTGGAAAATATTGCATCATAGCTGGCCAGGTTGGTATAGTTGGACATCTTACCGTTGCCGATGGTTCTATTATTGGTGGACAAAGCGGTGTAAACAGCAACATCAAACAAGCCAATCAAAAATGGTTTGGTTCTCCGGCATTTGAGTATGTTGACGCATTAAAATCTCATGTACATTTCAAACTTTTACCTTCGCTCGAAAAGCGTGTTCGTGAACTCGAACAACAATTGAAAAATATCAATCAGGATCAGACAAAAAACGAATTATAAAATTTACACAGCTTAAGAATTATTCATGAAGCAAACAACGATAAAAAAATCAGTATCATTAACAGGAGTTGGTTTACATACCGGACAAGATGTTACAATGACATTTAACCCGGCACCCGAAAATTTCGGAATCAAATTTCAACGAATAGATTTACCCGGCAAGCCTATTATTGAAGCCGATGTAGATAATGTAACAGATACGTCAAGAGGTACAACACTTGAAAAACATGGCGGAAGAGTTTCAACCGTTGAGCATGTGATGGCATCTCTTGCAGGACTAGAAATAGACAATTGTCTTATACATATTGATGCTGATGAAACACCAATAATGGATGGCAGTGCTCGCTATTTTATTAAAGTTTTAAAAGATACAGGTATCGAACAATTAGATGCCGACAGAGAATATTTTACCATTCCGCAAAATGTTTATTATCACGAAAACGACAGGCAAGTAGAAATGATTGCCATGCCGCTTGACGATTACAGATTAACTGTAATGGTTGATTATAACTCGGCAGTATTAGGCAGTCAGCATGCTTCAATTACAAGTCTTAAAGAATTTGAATCGGAAATTTCATCGTGCCGCACCTTTTGCTTTTTGCACGAACTCGAAATGTTATACAACAACAATTTAATTCGTGGTGGCGATTTAAATAATGCAATCGTAATTGTCGATAGAGTTATTCAGGATGACGAGCTTGATCATCTGGCAAAGATGTTTAACAAACCAAAAGTTGAAGTAAAAAAAGAAGGTATATTAAACAACGTAGACCTTCGTTTTCATAACGAACCTGCTCGCCATAAACTCCTCGACCTTATTGGCGACCTAGCTCTGATTGGCGTTCCAATCAAAGCACAAATTATGGCTGCTCGTCCGGGGCA
>Ga0194060_10002788_pt1 | contig 12450 bp, 5 predicted proteins | sample SepL225m_MetaG_FD_163427 | JGI IMG/M metagenome (GOLD analysis project Ga0194060, IMG submission 163427) | Anoxic zone freshwater microbial communities from boreal shield lake in IISD Experimental Lakes Area, Ontario, Canada - Sep2016-L222-5m | ecosystem: Environmental > Aquatic > Freshwater >... | reverse complement strand
TCTGGCGCGCGCCGGCTCCGGGCGTCCCCTGAGCGTCATGTTCCCCCTGATCTCCGCTGTGGATGATTTTGCCGACGCGCGCCAGATCGTTGATGACTGCATCCAGGCCCTCAAGGATGAAAATGCTCCCTGTAACGAGCACCCCCGGCTCGGGGCCATGATCGAGGTGCCCTCCGCCGTTGAACTTGCCGATGACCTCGCCCTCGAGGCGGATTTTCTCTGCATTGGCAGCAACGATCTCGTCCAGTACATCCTGGCCGTGGATCGCACCAACGAATATATTGCGGACATGTACGTGCCCTATCATCCCGCCGTCATTCGCGCCATCAAGCGAGTTGTGGATGGCGCCGCCGCGCACGGCAAACCTGTATCCCTGTGCGGCGACATGGCCACCGACCGGCGCGTGCTCCCCATCCTGATCGGTCTCGGAATCCGCACGTTCAGCATGGATGCGCGCCGAATCCCCCAGACCCAGGCCTTCATCAACACTCAACGGTTTGACGAAATGCGAGCCATGGTCGACGAACTCCTTCACCTCGGCAGTGTCAGGGAGATCGAGCGCAGACTGGGCGTTGAGTCCAAAATCGCCCCTTGAAATCAGCGCGGCGCGGGAGACGGCGGTGCGTCCCGGGGAGGAGGGGTGGCGCGAGCGCGTTGCACCCCTTTCGTGAACGAGAAGGGAAGGTAGCGGTAGTATACTTCCAAGGTGAGCGTTGCCATGGCCGTACAGACAACCTTGCCCATGCGATCGCCCAGCGTGAACCCCGCCGGCAACCAGGCGCCGGCATCGTCGCCTTCCAGAACCTGCAGTCCTGGCAGGATTGCCTTAAGGCTTCGGTTCCAATCATCCCATGTCGAACCGCCATGCTGGTACATGGCCAGTGTGGCGTAGTACCAGTAGTAGTAATCCTTGTTGCCCGGTCCCGGCGGTTGCAGTTGCAGATAACTGGCGCCAGCCTGCATCTTCGGATCGTCCGGCGGGGTGCCCAGGATCTGCCAGCAGAACATGCCCTCGGCCGTCATCCCTCTTGACGCGGTTTTATTCACGTAACCGAACAAACCATTCTTGTCCCCGCTGCTGACCGAGTTCAACCACGCCCCCGCCCTCTCGAAATTCTCCTTGGGAACCGAAATGCCCGCCATATTGGCGCTCACCAGCGCCATCGTTTGCCAGCCCACCACCGAAGTGTCGCCACCCTCCCCCGGCTTATAACGCCAACCGCCGGTTTTGGCATTCTGCGCCCGCATGATGAACCCCACGACATTGCTGACACAGACGCCCAGCGCGGGATCACGGGTCAGCGCATAGGCCTCTGCCAGGGCGATGGCGGCAATCCCCTGGTCATACATATTGCCTCCCCCCCTGATATCCCCGTCCGGTTTGGCCTGCTTCACAAGCCAGTCAACCGCCTTGGCCGCAGGCGCCTGGTATTTGCCGGGCACGTCATGTTTGATGCCCCATCCCAGGTAACAAAGCAGAGCGAATCCCGTGGCGGCCACATCATGGCCTGCCTCACCACCGTGCTTCTGGATGGACCAGCGACCATCCCCTTCCTGATGTCTGGAAAACCAGTCAAGCGCCCGGCCAACCGCCCCCTCGGTGGCGCCACTGCCTCCGAGTCCCTCGACCTGTTCGATCGTCGGTTTGCCCCCCGTCCTCATCATGTAGGGCGATACCTTGTTGTGGATTCCTTCGGGAACCGACAGTTCACCGGGCATCGCACCCCTCAACATCCCATCCATTCCATCCGACGCCAAAAGCAACGAAACGACTTCACCCGGTCCGCTCAAACGACCCGGCCCAGCCGACACATCATCCCCGCTCGAGAGGCGGACTTTATTTCCGCCGGTGGCCAGCACCCGGCTTCCCGATTCACCTCCCTCAACGGATCTCGCGGCGCCCGCAACGGAGGCAGAATGTTGGGACACCTGATCCGAACCCGATACAGCGGGCGAGGAGGCCGCGCCGACCTGACCGGTACTGGTATATTCAATCTTCACCTGGGATACGCCGGGAACGTTGAGCACCGGCACGAAGTTCTCCATGGGTTTCCCCGCCTGCGGCTCGGCAACACCCGTTCGCGTCTCCATGACCGTCGCGGCCTCAGGCATCTCCATGGGGGGAAGTTTGTCAAGTTTCGGCGCGGGGGGCGCACTTTCCCGGCTTGTCGAGGAAGTTGCCTCACGCGGAGCCGAGGGAGCGTTCTCCAGTAGTACGGGCTCCACGGCGCTACGTGCCACGATCATCTTAACCGGCGACGACACAGTCGGATTGAAATCGGCCTGCGGAACATAGTGGTCCGCCTGCTTGGCCACAACCGTAACCTCCGAGGGAGGAAGTTTGACAAGGGTTTCGGCGACTTCCGTCGCGAGTTTTTCGCGGGCAAGCGCATTGACGTTAATGTTAATCTCACTGCTTTTCTGCGGCGCACCCTCTCCGGTCTCAACCATCTTGGATGCCACCTTCCACGTTGCCAGCAGAAGAACAAGGATGACATGAACAATCGCCGACCCCATCAGGCACTTGTGGAAAAGATTGGTCAGATCCCTGTAATGCCTGACCAGATACCACAGGAGCACGGCGGCGGCCAGAAACAGGAGAATCCACCACCGAACGGCGAAAATGCCGGCAATCAAACTGTCAATCCGGGAGTAGTCCATACGGGAAACAACCTCGCGGGCGGTGGCGGTCCACAGCCTCTGCCCGTTCTGGCCGGCCAGTCCGCGACTTGAACCGAACAGGATGTCGAAGCCCTCCATCCTGACCGAGGGAGAGGTATCATCCGTGTCGCTGTTCAGTTCCAGACCCAGATTCCTGGGCGCCAGGGGGGCGCCTTTGACGAGCCGGCTCCAGTAGAGATCCGAACCGCCCGATCCCTTGTCCCGGCTTGAGGCCAGAAAGACGAAATCACCGCGCGCCGTGAACGAGACATGGCGGTCATCCGCCGGGGAGTTCAAGATATCCTCTCTGGACGCCTTCCCGAAGCGGGGCTTCACGTTGATCCCCTCTGGCGCCATGATACCCGCTGAGAATATGTCATAACCAGCGTCTGTCGAAACCATACTGAACAGGGATGACCGTGCCTTTGCCTCGTCGGCTGTCAAAGGACGATTGGATGAGTAATAGAGGCGCCTTCCACCCGGCCCCAGTGCCGGATCCACCTCATCGAACCGGGAGTTCACCTCCGGTCCGGCATTGGTGATGCCTGACCAACCCTTGCCGTTCCATGTCGCCATCCAGATGTCGTAACCGCCATAACCGCCCGCCCTGTCCGACACGAAAAAACAGTGCTTGCCATCGGGCGATAGGACCGCTCCCGTTTCGTTGGACAGGGAGTTCAGGGACGTCCGCGAAACAGGATCCTGCCACTCCCGGCCATCCCATTCGGATCGGTACAGATCATTGTGAAGGCCAACCATGACGCCGTTTTCATTGGTGCGACCGCCGGTCAGTCCGGCGAAATAGAGAGTCGCTTCATCCGGCGCGAAATTGGCATGGCGCGATGCGGCAGGGACATTGAAAGGCGCCATTGCCTGATAGGGCTCCTCGAATAGAACCATGCGGACTCTTCCCGACAGGGCCTCTTCCCTGATTGAAATACCGTCGGTGAACGTGCACCACACCGTTTCCCGAAGCGAAAGGAATAACGACGCCAGGGTAACCAGCAAACCCGCGAGCGCGAGCCCCGGCACGATCCATTTTGAGACCACGCCCCAACTCCGTTTCGGGGATCCGACCTGCTGATAGGGACGCGCTTTATTCATGATACGCCCCGGCGGCGCTTTCTCCTCCATCCAGACATCACGGCCCATCCGGCAAGAACCGCTGTTGAAAGGATCATGACAAGGAGGAGCGTCGGGTAATTCTCCCAAAGCCACGACCAGGAAGGCATGACGGAATAGTCATACTGAGGGAACACGATCCGCGAGGAAGAGGAGAAGAGCCGGTGCCCCTTGCCGCCCCCATCACGATTGGAACTGAAGATGAGCGTGAAGCCTGCGGCACGCAAGGCCGGAGCCGTGTCATCGGCGGGGCTGTTGATGGCAGGCCCGAGATTAACGGGGGGCGAGTTGGTCACTCCGATTGAGCGGGAACGATAAAGATCCAGCCCCCCTTCACCCCCTTCTCGATTCGAGGCAAAATAGATAAAATCCCCATGCCGGGTCGGCGTGGCATAGAGGTCGTCGGCAGGCGAATTGAGTTCATTCATAGGTCTGGCGCGGTCATATTCGGGAACCGAAGGCAAGTCATCCTCCGTCATAACCGCACCGGCGACCGGACGGTCAGGCGGTTCGTAACCGAGGCCGAAAAGCGGGACATAGCGGTAGTGCGCCTGAAGACAAAGCGTAATCAGGGAGGTGGCGACAACCGGCCCCATTTGGGCGCTAAGTCCACCCCCGGTCGGCCAACTACCGTCCTCCCTCTGGGCGGCGAGGAATACGTCCTGCATCTTGCGATTCCACTCCCGCCACGAGGGCCCCTGCCCCTGGTACGAACAAAGCGTGCCGTAGTACGCGTAATAAATGTCGGCGAGAGAAATCTGGGATTTCCTGACAAAGTCCACGGCCTCGAAGGCCTTGGGAGTACTGGCCGGAAGCCCCATCAACTGACTGCAAAAAAAGCCCGTGGCCTGCATGGCCGGAGTTCGTTGTCCGCGCGGCTGGTAGGAAAACAAGCCTCCGTTTTCCCCAGAACTCACGTTTTTCAACCACTTGATGGCCCCTGCACGGGTCTTGGCGGGAACGCGAAATCCCGACAACTCGGCGCTCTTGAGCCCCATGATGACCCATCCCGAAACCGAGAGATCCCCGGGATCTTTGGGTTTGTATCGCCAGCCGCCGTCCTCCTCGTTCTGGGCATCCGCGTTAAAGAACAGGGCGGATTGGGCGGCCTCATAAACATCCTGGTCGCGCGTCACCCCATAGGCCTCGACCAGGGCAAGCGTGCCGATTCCCTGATCGTACATATCACCACGACCCCGAATGTCGCCGGTTAACCTGTTTTCCTGCGACAGCAACCAGGCCAGGCCTTTTGCCACCGTCTGTTGGTAGCGGCAGGGTCTATCATGCCGCTCTCCTCGTCCGAGAAACGTAACCAGCGCCAGGGCTGTCGCGGCAACCTCATGGTGCCGCCCCCCGCTTACCCAACACCCATTCGTCTCCTGGGATTTCGCCAGGTAGGCCAGACCACGGTCAACGGCCGACTCGGTCTTCCTGTTGCCGCCCAATTTTTCCATGACAGTCTCATCGGTCAGGGCGTTTCGACGTAGCGAATACAGGATACTCATGGCCCTTTCGACAGCGCGGTTTGTCACGCCAACGGGAATCCGGTCGGCCGAATAGACATCCCAGTCGGTACCAGCCCATTTTTTCCGCAGTTCCTTGTCAGGCAGAGCCTCGTCCTCCTTGGTCAGGGATTTCGCCGGCCTGTTGGAGGAGAAATAGAGACGGGCATCGTTGGCCGACGAGCGGGCACAGATCTCATCAAATTTCGAGTTGACCATCAGCGTCAGCGGCTGGGGCCATGCGAACTCGGAACCATCCCACCGGGCCACCCACACGTCGTACCCGCCGAGTCCACCGGGACGATCCGTGGAGAAAAACAGGAATTTTCCGTCATCACTGAACGAGGGCCCTATCTCGTTGAACTTGCTGTTCAGCGCGCGGATCGGCTCGGGATTGCCCCACACGGCGCCGTCCCATCGCGCCATGAAGAGATCCTGGTTTCCGGGACTGCTTTCACGCGTGAACACCATCCGGGCGCCATCCGGCGAGATGGCGGGTTGCAGACAGTCGACTGACGGAAGCAGGCCCGTGCGGAGCGCGGAGGCTTTTTCCCATGCAACGAAGCGGGGCTCGGAGTCCCGGGCGAGCCGTTTCATGGAGACGTTGTCCGTGTAATAATGCCACGTTCCGGGTTGAAGCGTATTGAACAACCAGGCGAAAAAGGCGACGGCAACAAGGAGGACGGCGGCCATGATGATGCCGCGTGTCCGCCCCGTGGTCCCTCTATCCGGGGATGCTTTTAACGCCATCCTATTCACCCTTTCACTTCAGTCGCCCATCGCCATGGGGTCATGATTCACAACTCTACGGAGCCTGGTACCCGATGTTGGCTTCCTTGATCCCGGCCGACCGGCAAATTGCCACCGCCTTGGCGACATAACCATGAAGCGCCTCCTGATCACCGCGGATCAGAACCTTCTTATCCTTGTTCTGCGCCACGCTGTCCTTCACGATCTGGGTCATTTCCTCAACCGTCACCTGTTTGCCGCGAACCACATAGGCCCCGTTGCGCCTGACGTTCACGGCGATCAAGTCGTCCATGGTGCTCAAGGCCGTATTCCGGGAATCAACCGGAAGACTGACCTGGATGTCACGCTCCTGCATCTTGACGAGCATCGGCGACATGACCATGAAGATGATCAGCAACACGAGCACGACATCGATGAACGGAACCATATTGATCTCCGCCAGCGTATGAAACTTCCCCTTGGCTTGTAGATTCACTCCTGCCATATCAGGCTCCTTATGGTTCCGCCGGGATTCCTAGTTCTTTCTCGTCAATTTGTCGGCGAGTTCGGAGGTGCACACATCCATCACCGTGGCAATTCCGTTGATTCGCTGTCCGAGATGGTTGTAGAGCACAACCGCCGGAATGGCCACAAACAGGCCGAACGCCGTGGTGATCAGCGCTTCCGAGATGCCTGCGGCAACGACCTCCGGACCGCCGCCCTGCGCCGCGGCGATACTTTGGAAGGCCTTGATGATGCCGATAACCGTTCCCAGAAGCCCGACGAACGGCGCCGTGTTGGCGACGGTTCCCAGGGTGGCCACATGCGACTCCAATTCCTTCACCTTGATTTGAATCATTCGCTGGGCGGCGCGCAGCATGGATTCACGGTCGTCGGATTCGTTGATCATGCGGGATACAATATCGGAAACAGAATGCGGCGCCGTCTCACAGAAGGCGAGGACCTCGACCCGGCCCTTTCCGTTGCGGGCTATTTCGAGAACGCCGGGGAAGAACGAATCGGATTCCCTCTGGGCGCGCTTCATCACGATGTACCGTTCCACCGTTATGGCAACCGATACGACCGACATCAGAAGGAGCACGCTCAGCACCGGCCAGCCGTTCGCAATCATTTTTCGCACTTCAAACGCCGAATCCGCTTTTTTGGCGGCGACCATCGGCCGCGCGGCCGTCTCCTGGCACATCGACTCGACTGCTATGAACATCAACCCGGCCATCATGAGCACCGCCAGGTTCCGTTTTCCGACAAGACCATTCATTTTCATTCGCGATTCCTTCCTTTTATATCCTCAGGGCATCCAGCCGTTCCTTCGCCACCCCCGCCGCATTATCCTTCGGGTACCTCTGAATGAGTTCCTTGAAACGCGCCATGGCCGCCGGTTTATCTCCTTTGGCCTCCAACACTCGACCCAGTTCCAGGAGCGCCTTGGCGTTCCACTCGGGAATTCGATAGGTGACGTCCAGCCGCATGAATTCCTGGATCGCTTCCTCGAAGCGATTCAGGGCAAACAGACATTCCCCGATCTGGAACTGGCTTTTCGCGGCCATTTCGTCGGCGCCTTTTTCCGCCAGAACCTTGCGGTACTGGGCGATGGCACCGACATAATCCTTCTTGTTTTCCAGGGCCCATCCGGATCCGAAGCGGGAATGCTGGATCCATCTGCTCCTGGGGTAGGCGACTTGGAACGTGTTGTAGGCGGCAGACGCCGCCGACCATTCCTTGAGCAGGGCATTCGACTCGCCGAGACGCAGGAGCGCTGATTCGGCAACCTCCTTGGAGTTCTTCGCGTCCTGAACCGCCGCAAAATGATCACGGGCAGACTGGTACTCCAGAAGTTTCATGCGGCATTCTCCGGCCTGGTAGTGCGCCGTGGCCGCCACGTCGGTCTTGGGAAACCCGGCAAGAACCGCCTCGAACGTCCTGGCGGCCCCTTCATGATCACCCTTGGCCTGATAGGCCCACGCGAGACGATAGAGCGCCTGTTCCTTCAGCGACGGGTCTTGGGCGGTCTTCACCGTCTTTTCCAGGTCGGCCACGGTGGAGTCGTATTGTTTCGCATCGAAGGTCAGTTCCGACATCTCGAATCGCGCCCGTTCAAGGAGGGAACTTTGCGGACAGGTCTTGATGAGCGTATCGTATCGCTGAACCGCTTCGGGAATGCGCTTCAGATTTCGCGCGCACCAGGCCCACTCATAGAGGGTTCGATCCATGAGGGGCGAATTCACGAACTGATTCGTAAACGGCTGGAAGGATTTCGTAACGGCCTCCACCCAGCGCTTTTGCCGTGAAAGGGCCACCCCTGAACAATAGAGCGCCTCATCGTTCTTCGCGAACGAGGGGAAGCGAAGCAGGAGATCCCTCATGCGGGTATCCGCAGCCGGATAGTCCTCGGATTTCATGCTCAGCAACCCGAGTTGCAGAAGACTGTCGGGACACAAGGCATGCCGGGGCGCCTGCTCGACCACGTAGTTGAAGTTCTTCGCGGCGTCCTGATCCCGGTTTTCCTTCAGGGCTATCCACCCCAGATAATATTCAGCGGAAACCCTTTCAATCGAATTCGAGTAGGCGTTGACCAGTTGCTTCAGCGTGGCATTGGCCGTCTTGATCTCTTTCGCCTCGTACTGCAATCGACCCAACTCCGACAGGGCCATCGGCCTGTGTTCGCTCCCCGGGTAGCCTGATGCAAGTTTGCCAAGATGTTCCACGGCGAGCGCGGCATTGTTCAACTGCTGGGCCGACAGCGCCATTTCCAGCAGCGCGGTATCCACATTCGGCTCCGCGGACTGCGACTGCTGCACAAACAGGGTCAGGTTCGTGAGCGCCTCACGCCAGTGCGACAACCTGAAATGCGAGTCTCCAACGATGAACGGCAACTGACTGTAGACTTTGCCCTGTGGCTTCCGGGCGGCAAGCGGCTCCGCACTTTGCAGCGCCTCACCCCACTGCCTCTTTCGATACAGGATCTGCGACACCCGTAACACCGCCGCATCGGCATTCGGGTCCGACGCAAAGGCCCGCGTGAACTCCCGGTAGGTCTGGAGCGCAGGATCCAGCATGGGAGGCGTGGCCAGGTACTGGTTCTCCGCGTGAAGGAACAGGACTTCATTCATGAAGGGATTCGCGGCATTCGTGCCCGTCATAAGAAGGAAGCGACTCGAGTAGGATAGACTGTCATCAAACTGCTTGATGTAATGCAGGCCCATGGCATGTAGCCGGATGACATCCAGCAGCCGCTCATTCCCGGGGTTGAGCCGCTCAATCTCGGTGAATAACCCGCCGGCCTTGTCGTATTTCTGCTGGGCCATCAACGCCACGGCACAGTCAAAGAGCAGGTCAGGGAACAGGGCGGTCTTTTCCGTCCGGAAACGCGGCAACTGGCTGGACAGAATCTTCTCAGCCTCCGCAAAGTTGTTCTGACGGGAGTAAGTCCTGGCCAGCCAGAGGGTGGCGTCGGCGGCAACGGTATTGGTCGCCTGGCTCAGTGACAGGAGAATAGGACCTGCAGTCCCGTAGTCTTTCTTCTCAAGCGCAGCCCGACCCGCCAGCAACCTTGCCTCGGGGGCGAATCCGCCCTGCGGCTGAAGGCTGGTGGATTTTCCAAGGGCAAAGAGGGCCTCATCGTACTTCTTTAACTGGAAGTTCGAGTAACCCAGGCGGTAATAGGCCTCTGCGGCAAACGCGCCGGTCTCGTTCGTTGCCGCCGCCGAATACTGTTCCGCCGCCTTCTCCATCCTGCCGGTTACCCGCAGGGTTTCGCCCATAAGAAAAGCCGTCCTGGCCTGGAGCGGCGATCCCTGCGCAAGGGGCGAAAGCCAGGTGAGCGTTGCGAGGGCGTCGTCAAATTGTCCGAGTTGAAACCGCGCATACGCGCTCTGATAACCGACGCGCACCATCCTGGGCCCCTTGGATTCGGCCTTGATAAAACGTTCCGCCGCACTGAGGGTGTTGGTCCACTTGCCCTGCTGGAAACACACTTCGGTAAGCAGGGCGAGCGCGGTGTTGCGGAATTCCACGGCGCCGGCTGCATTGGCCGCTGCGGCAAAGGTTTCTTCAGCGCTGTCAGATCCGCGTGTTTTCAACTGGCACTGGCCGAGAAGAAGCGTCAATTGCGCCTTGTCAATCCCCTTCCCCTTCGCCACAAGCGCGGCCAGCAGGGGCTCAGCCTCCCTAAAGTTTCCCATGCCAAAAAGGCTCAAGGCGAGACCCAGGCGCGCCGACTCCTCCTTGGCATGTTGCGGATACTGCTTGAGAAATGCCCGGTATTCAGGAATGGCCGCCGTATAGAGTTTCCGATTGTAGAGCGCGTTGGCCGTGTAGTATTGCCCGGCGGCGGAATCACTTTCGGGCTCCGCCGCAACGCCAGTCACGGCCAGTAGTCCGAACAGAACGACAACAAGGATCCTTGTCACGCAATGTTCTCTTAGCTGTTTCATAGGTACCGAACCAACCCCGCCGTGCCTGTCTTAGAATGACGCGGCAGAGGGTACGATTATTGTATTCATTTTGTAACTATCTTTTACACCCCTTTTACTTAACAACCGGGCTTTCCCTCTTACACTGTGACTCATGGGGAAGAACCCGGTTTAAGCATGAAGCAAGAAGGAGACCCGTCATGAAACTGTGTATCACGATAATCACCCTGATCCTGAGTCCATTCCTGTTGGCGGCCAAGCCGGCGGCAAAACCCGTGGCGGCGGAGGCGCCTCCCTCCAGCATCACGATCAATGAAATCAAATACGATTGGCAACTGGCCCAGAGCCAGGCTAAATTCACCCTATCCGTGAACCTGGACGCCACCGGCAGTGGCGTCTCCTCCTTCCCCCTGCTCGAAGGCGAAGTCGCCCTGCTCACGTCCAAACTGCCCGACCACATCAGGTTGCTGCGGGAAACAGGCCGGTTCAACCTGGCCGTGGAACGCGCGGGCCATTACCAGTTCACCCTTGACGGCGTCGCGAAAATCGACCGGCAGGAACCGTGGAACCAAGTCTCGTTCACCGGGCCGACGGCCGCCATCGGATCCGTCTCCGCCCAGGCGGAGGGCACCGGCACTGAAATCCAACTCCTCACCGGCACCACCCGGGAAACCGTGACCCAGAACGGCGTAACCCGCGTCCTGGGATTCCTGGGACCGGAACGCAAGGTCAGTCTGCGCTGGAAAAGCAAAACCACCGAAGTCACCCGCCAGGCGCTCCTGACCTGCGACACCCGTGTCACCGTGCAGGTCGCACCCACGGTGGTCAAATACAAGTCGGACTTCGAGTTTGCCATTCTCCAGGGAAGCATCCAGCAACTGAAGGTCACCCTGCCCGGTTCGCAGGCGATCACAAAACTGCAGGGCGAGTGTGTGCGGGACTGGACAGCCAAACCCGAGGGTGATCACCAGACCCTCACCGTGGAATTGATCAGACCGGTAGAGAAATCCTACGCCCTGACGGTCTTCTCCGAACAGTCGGTCGAGGGATCGGTCGCCAAGGTGGCCGTTACGCCGCCCCAACCCGCCGCCGTGGAGCGCGAAAACGGCTCCATCACGGTGTCGGCTGAGGATGTCCTGGCGACACCGGAGGAAACCAGCGGCCTGCGGCAGGCCAATGCCCCGGCGGGCACCCTTGCGGCTTACCAGTTCTACGGACGAACCTTCACGCTCATGCTCCGGCTCCAGCGGCTCGAACCGGTAATCAGCACAGCGGACCGCGTCACCGTTCGCGTGGATGAAACCCGGGCATTGGTGACCCATGCCCTGACTCTGACGGTGGAGAAGGCCGGTATCTATGTGGTCGAGATGGCGGCGCCCGCCGGATATGTCGTGTCGGATGTCCGCGGTGAAGGCATTGAGGACTGGAAAGTCGGCAATGGCAAACTCGCCGTGAATTTCAACAGCAGGATTCTGGGAACCCGCCGCCTCGAGGTGCAGCTCGAGGGGGGCCGGACCTCGGCCGCCGGAGCACCGGAAACCAATGCCTGGCAGGTCGTGGTCGGCGCCCTCCGGGTCGGCGGAGCGACCAAGGAAACCGCCCAGATCGGCGCCTCCTCAATCCCAGGCATTCAACTGAAGACCCTCGCCGACAAACTGACCGGTTGCCGCGAGATCTCCATCAACCGGCTCGCCTCCCGCGCCGGGGATGAGTCCCTGGCCTACATCGCCGACCAGCCGGATTGGACGGTGACGCTCGCCGCCGAACACATGGCCGCCCGCATCACGGCTGATGTATTCAACCTCATCACGATCGGGGACGGACTGCTGGGCGGTAGCGCCACCCTGCGCTATGCCATCCTGAACCAGGGCGTCCAGGAATTCCATGTGCAGGTTCCCTCCCTGTGGAAAAATGTCGAGTTCACCGGCCCCAACATCCGCCGGAAGGAATTGCAGGGCGATACCTGGGTCATCGGGCTTCAGGAGAAGGCGTGGGGCGGATAC